>Ga0209077_1000434_pt1 | contig 11199 bp, 5 predicted proteins | sample PPLLak1March2015_FD_187247 | JGI IMG/M metagenome (GOLD analysis project Ga0209077, IMG submission 187247) | Freshwater sediment microbial communities from Prairie Pothole Lake near Jamestown, North Dakota, USA - PPLs Lake P7 Core (1) Depth... | ecosystem: Environmental > Aquatic > Freshwater >... | reverse complement strand
CCGTTTGTCGGAGTCGCGCACGGAGCGAGGGTGTTGAAAAAGGTCAGGCTCACTCGGTTGTCGTCGCCGACTGAAGCGCTTCCAGTTCCCGGCGCAACGCCTCGGCCCGCGAACCGTCAGGTCCAAGCGCCAGGTATTGCTGAAAGTGACGGATGGCCTTGTCGATCTGACCGGCCGCGGCGCAAGCCCGTGCCAGGCGGTAGTGGGCATCCGTGAAGCGCGGAGTGACTGCCAAAGCGCGCTGGTAGAACGCTATCGCATCCTCCAGGCAACCGAGGCTGTCCATTACCCGGCCAAGCATGTAATGCGCGCCCGAATTGTAAGGATCCCGGAGGATGGCCATTCTGAGCAGCCGTTCGGCGTCGACGAGGTTCCGCTGCCGGTAGTGGATCTTGCCGATGTCCAGGTAGGCATCCGCCCGGAGGGGATTTAGTTTCAGTGCTTCTCTGTAGGCGGCGATTGCTTGCGATGCGGTCTTCAAATTCGCCGAGAGCCGGACTCCCTCACGAAACCACTCCTCGTCAGTTCGGCCTGGACTGCCCGTCCCCTGCGAACGACTGACCCGGTCGATTAATTCCTGAAGGTCTATCCTCACCAGAACATTGGCTGCCGCGCCGTCGATCAGGTGGTTAGCTCGACCCAGGATCACACGGTCGTCCAGGAGAGTAACGGTCTTGCTCTCGCAAGACTCGTCGGTCTCAAGAAATCTGCGCTGCAACAGTCGAAGGGGAGTCAGAAAGACTTCCGGCCCGATTCTCTTCGCGACCAGCGCCTGGATTGTCCGCAGCGCAACGACGTCGGCAAAACTATATAGAACCCGACGCCCATCCCGGACCGTTGGACAAGCCCACCCCTTGCGCTCCCACCCGCGCAGCTGTCCTTCGGGGACTGCCAGAATTTCGAGGATTTCTTTCCGGGAAAAATACCGCGAAAGAATAAAGTTCTTTCTTATTGTCGGCGGCTCCTCATGGTAGTATAGCACTCCCAATTTGGGAAAGCATTGCAGCGGATCACGAGGTTTATGAGACGCTTATTCCCCCATGCTGTCGCCTTAATCCCCCTGTGCGTTCTGTCGGTTTTTCTCCAAACGTTTGCCGGGGTGATTCCCCGACCGGAGGACGTTTTCGGCTTTCGACCCGGCGCTGATTACAAGTTGGCGGGGTACGCCCAGATGCTCGACTACTATCGCCGGCTGGATGCGTCGTCGGACCGTATAAAGGTCGTCGAAGTGGGGTCTACGGCGCAGGGAAGACCGATGATGCTCGCGATCATCAGTTCCGAAGCCAACATGGCCGAGCTGACCAAATTCCGGGCTATCTCGGAGAAACTGGCGCGCGGCCGTGCGACCGAGCAGGAGGCCGCCGAATTGGCCCGGTCGGGAAAGTCCGTCGTCTGGATCGACGGAGGGCTTCACGCGAGTGAGGTAGGACATGCTCAATTCTCGCCGGAACTGGCCTTTCACATGGTGGCCGACGAGTCGGAGCAGATCAGGGCGATCCGGGACAACGTCATCTTCCTGCAGATGCCGGTGATGAACCCGGATGGCTTGGACCTGGTAGTCGAGTGGTACAAACGGAACCTCGGCACGCGTTTCGAGACCAGTCCTTTGCCCGAGCTCTATCACAAGTACGCGGGACACGATAACAACCGCGACTGGTACATGATGACCCAGCCGGAGACTCGCAATGTCAGCCGGCTGCTTTACGAGATCTGGTACCCGCAGATCGTCCTGAATCATCACCAGACGCCGCCCTTTCCGGCCAGGATTTTCATCCCGCCTTTCACGGATCCGACCAATCCGAACATTCCTTCGCTGGTCATGCAGGGGATCAATTCGCTGGCCGGAGCGATGGGCAACCGCTTTCTGGAAGAAGGAAAGAGCGGCGTCGTTCAGCGGATCGAGTTTGACGCCTGGTGGAACGGGGGCATGCGGACGACGCCCTGCTTCCACAACATGGTCGGAATCCTTGCCGAGACGGCGCTGTACAACTACGCCACGCCTTATTACTACAAGAGCGAGAACATACCGGCGCGCTTCAAGAACGGGCTGTCCGCGCAGGTCGCCTCGCGCGATTACCCGCAACCGTGGAAAGGCGGGCATTGGCGGCTGCGCGACGCCATCGACTACATGATGACCGCCTCCCTGGCCGTCCTTGACATGGGGGCCAAGCACCGCGAGGACTGGCTCCTGAACATCTATCGGATGGCCCGCGAGTCGATCGAACGAGGCAAAAGCTCGGGCCCCCGCGCCTATCTAATCGCGCCAGACCAGCATGACCCTTCGGCTGCGGTGGCGATGCTCGAAGCGCTGCACCGGGGTGGAATTGAAATCGAACAGGCGCAAACCCCGTTCCTCCACGGCGCCCGGCTGTTTCCGCAAGGCACGTTTGTTATCCGCACGGCGCAGGCGTTTCGGCCGCATCTGGTCGACCTGATGGAGCCGCAATACTATCCTTCTCCCGATGCCGAAGGGGGCAATGGGCGCCCGTACGACATGACCGGCTGGACGCTGCCGCTGCAGATGGGTGTGAAGATCGTCCGGGTTGAAGAAGAGCTGACCGCGAAGACTTCTCCGGTAACAACTATCAGTCTGCCCGCCGTGTCCCCGCTCGTCCCGGCCCAAAGCTTTCTGATCGACAGGCGTTGGAACAGCTCTTACCAGCTGGTCAACCAGTTATTGGAAGCTGGTGTCCCTGTCGAGGTGTACGCCAAGGAAGTCGCGCTCGGAGAGGAAGTCTTCCCGCCCGGATGTTTCCTTGTCAGTGCCGGGTACCGCGAGCAACTCGGCCGGCTGTCGGCTGCTCTTCGGGTTCCGGTGCGTCCGCTGTCGGCCCGGCCGGGCGGCGACTGGTACGAGAAACTCCGCCAGCCCCGCGTCGGCGTGCACAAATCGTGGGTTGCCAACGCGGATGAAGGATGGACTCGCTGGCTCCTGGAGCAGTACCAATTCCCGTATCGCAGCCTGTCCGATGCGGACATCCGAGAGGGTCGGCTGCGCGAGAATTTCGACGCAATCATCCTGCCGAGCGACACCGCTTCTCACCTGGTTCAGGGGCATTCCCCCAGCCGAATGCCGCCCGAATTCGCCCGGGGGCTCGGTCAACTGGGACTCAAGCACCTGCGCGAATTTGCGGAAGCGGGCGGAACGCTCGTGGCCTTTGACGCTGCCTGCTCGGTCCCGTTGCGGTTTTTCGATATGCCGCTCACCAGCAGCCTGGAGCGCGTTTCCGCAGACGATTTTTCCTGCCCCGGGTCTCTCGTCCGGTTGTCTGTTGATCCGGAAGACCCCCTCGGCTATGGGATGACCGAAGAGGCGGTGGCGTGCTTCGCAGAGAGCCAGGCGTTCGATCTTTCGACCGGATCGGAGCTTTCCGCCCCCGGCGATGCGGCCGTACAGACGATTGCCCGATACGCCAACAAGAACCTCCTGCTGAGCGGTTGGATCAGAGGCGAGGAGAAGATTGAAGGAAAACGGGCGGTCCTCCGCGTGCGGATGGGCGAGGGCCAAATCGTCCTGGTGGGCTTCCGGCCGCATTTCCGCGGCCAGTCTCACGGGACTTTCAAGCTGGTCTTCAACTCAATCTACTCGGCCGCGTCCGATTGGTCAGCCGGCACCCGGCTGGCCCGCAAATCGGGCGACTAACCGACTCGGTTCGCTGTCCAGGGTGTCGCGGCAACTTTTTTGGAGTGCGGCGGCAGAAGGACTCGGATGCTTTAACAGGAGTCCTGTCGACGCCGCTTTGGCCTGTAGAAATCGTGCCGGTTCGATCGTGCACAGGGGAAAGCGGCGTCGCCAGGAATCCGATAAAGCATCGGACTCCTTCTGCCGCCGCACTCCAAATCCGGGGTGCACGCGCTCAGCTCCTCCTCCAGCCTCCGATGTGAAAACCAACGACGTCTCACCTTGTCGCCTGTAAAACGAAGATGGGAACGGCTATCATCTCGCTTGTCTTATTCCTTGTATGTGCGGCACATGTTTCCGGTTCCACGGACGCTTCCATAGAGGGATGACCATGCTAAAGACAACTGCGTCCTCTCGCGCTCTCTGTCGTCAAATCCTCACCCTTCTAGTCATAACCGCCTTGGTTTTCAGCAGCAATCCAGCCGCAGACAACAAGTTTCGGCCGGACAAGATCGGGAAAGGGCTCAACTTCTTCTCGCGCGACCAGGAAGTGGCGATGGGCCGTTCGTATTCGTCCCAGTTGAATGCGGAGCTGCAGCTGATCGACGATCCCGAGATACAGTCCTACATTGAGCGAGTCGGAACCAGGCTGATCGACGTTTCTCAGCGAAAAGACATCGAATATCGCTTCTTTGTGGTGAATACCAAGGAGATCAATGCGTTCGCGGTCCCAGGTGGTTTCATCTACGTGAACCGGGGGCTCATCGAAAAGACCGATACTGAATCCGAGTTGGCAGGTGTCCTGGGCCACGAAATCGGTCACGTCGTCGGACGACATTCGCTCAAGCAGCTTTCCAAGAAGCTTCTGCTGGCAGGGATTGCTGTGGGGGCAGGCATGGCCATCAGCGCAAAGAGCGAAAGATGGGGCCAAATCGCGACGTTGATCGGTGGCGTCGGACTCTTCTTCGCATCGTTGAAATACAGCCGTGATGACGAGAGGGAAGCTGACTGGCTCGCGCTCAACGAGCTGAACCAGGCGGGTTACGATGCCTGGGGTATGGTGACCTTCTTCGAAAAACTGGAAGCGATGACCACTGGAGGACACACGCCGGCGTTCCTGAGTACGCATCCGCTCCCCAAGGAGCGCAAGGCGAACATGAGGCAACAGATTGCCGAGTTGAACATCGATCAACCCGGTTCGCGATACTCCCAGGTCGAATATATGGAGTGCAAGAATCAGCTCGCGAGCATCCTCATGCCGCCTCCCCACAAGGACAAAACGCTCAGTAACGCCCTGGCGGCACTGGACGCGGCCCAGGGCGGAGGCGGTGGCAGTGACCAGGTCGCACACTCCGAGAGCTCCGACCCGTCGCGATCCGAGACCATCCGAGTCCCGGGCGATAGCACGTGGGTAGACACCGGCCTCGATGTCCTGCCCGGACACAGGATCGAAATTCAGGCGACCGGACAGGTGTTCTGGAAGAAGAACAGCCAGGAGGCCTGCGGCCCCGACGGAGTCCCGGGCAAGGGGTTCTGGAAACCGATTTCAAAGGCCAACACGGCGGTGCTGATCGGCAAAATCGGACCAAGCTCCTCCTCCTGCTTCGTCGTCGGCTCAGCGTTTACCGGGCGGGCGACTCAGGGCGGGAGGTTGTTTCTGGGCATCAACGACGATAACAACTTCGACAACCGCGGTGAATTCCAAGCGAGAGTCTTCGTTGGACCGTGAGCCAGTTGGCATCCTGGAGGGGGAAAGATTCCGCCGGAGCAAGATCAAAGTATGGGGCCCTGTTGATAAATCACTTGCTCCGGCGACTGAGGAAACGCTACTTCACTTCTGGGGCCTGAGTGTAGGCCCGTTTCATCTTTAGCCCGGTGACCCAAATCACAAGGAAAAGAAATCTAGGGAAAAAAAGCGAAGCTTTGAGAAAAACCCGCAGCGCAGGCGACACACGGGCGGGTTGACGTTTGTCTTGTCTCAGCAGTGAGGACCAGTTGCGGGAAGTCAGGTAGAAGCAGTCCAGGTGCGAGTTAAACGCGAGCCGGTGGCGGGCCGGCAAAACGAAAAAGAGCAACTTCTGTAGCCGGTAGATCGGCCGGCCGGTGAAGACAGCGGCGACGACTTCGATGTCGATGGCGAAGAACCGGGCCAGCGTTCGCAGATTGGAATAGTAGCTTCCAGGCTTGTATGCGAATACTCGGTAAACGCCTTCCATCCGATGAAATAACGGGCGTTTGTCCTGTCTGCAGAAGACAATGATCGGTCGCGGCCGCGCCACCAACGGGTCGTTAAGCATCCGCAACGCCCGCACGGCCTTTTCGTCTTCGGCTGTTTGGATAAACAACGAGTAGGAGTGGCGCCGCGCATACGTCTCGTCTCGCTCCCGAAGAGCGCGCCAGAAGCGTCCGAAGTGCCGTAAGGAAAAGTAGAAACAATCGACATTCTGGTTGAAAAGAAGTCGATGCCTCGCCGGAAAGGCGAGAGCGAAAAGCTGCGCGAAGCGGGTCAAACGACGCCCGTCGAAGACCGTGGCGACGATCTCGGGCCGCAGGCCGACCGTGCGGCGGACCCGGAGAAGGGCAAGCGGAAAACCTCCCCATCCGTACGCCTGAATGCGGCCAACTCCCGTGATCCCCCGATAGAGTGCCTCACGGCCCTTGGGGCAAACGACCGTGATCGGGCGTTTCTCGAGCGAGATGGCCGGGCTCTGTAGTTTCCGCGCGGCTTGGGGTGCACGGTGGGAACCTTGTTTGTCGATGAACAGGATAGGTCGAAGGGTTTCGGCCGGCGGCGTCGCATCCAAGAGGTTCCGCACCAACAGCGGCAAATGGTCCCGGTCGGCATAGAAGCAGCCCCCGTACCTGTTGATCACCAAGCGGTGCCGGGCGGGCAGGAGGAACAGAAGGAACTGTAACCAACGTCGTGGCCGGCTGCCGCTGAAAACACCCGCGATCACGTCCACATCGAAGCTCGCGCAGCCAATGAGCGTTTTAAGATTCCGGAGTGGTCGCCTGGGCTCGAGGGTATGGATTGCCCGGACGTCGGGCAACCCCTCGAACAGCTTCCGTCGATCCTCGCGGCAGAGCACTTCAACGGGCTGGCTGCGGATCACCGTCGGATCATTAAGGAATCCGACGAACTCAACTGCCTTGGGAGACCGCGTCGTGTCGAGAAAGAGCGTGTGGCCCCTGCTCGCGGTGCGCGCGACGACCGTCCGCTCGACAATCGTCGTCAGAAAACGTCCAAGGCTGCCCCAACCCGCATAAAAGCACGCCATATGCTGGTTGAAAACAAGACGGTGCCGGGCAGGAAGGAAGAAAAACAGCAGTTGATTGAGGCGGGACAGCCGGCGTCCGGCGAAGATGCCAGTGACCACGTCCACGTTGAACGCGAGGCAACGCAAGGCGGCTACGAATTTGGTGAAGGGGTTCCAACGTCTGTAAGTGACGACTTGCAGGATCCCGGGCAAATCGCGGAAAACGTGTTTCCTGGCGGCCTGGCAGAGCACGACAATGGGTCGTCGCCGGACGATTTTCGGATTCCCGAGCATGCCGATTGCCTCGGCAGCTGCGGCCGAGCGGGTGCCATCCACGAAAAGGATGGTCCCTTCGCTGGCATCAAGTTCCTCTGCGGTTTCGATCGGTTGCTCGAGAAAAGCCAGGAACAGCCTACCGGGTGACAGCCGATAGGACTGCATCGCGGCAGTGAAGACGACACGCCGGGCAGGCAACAACCAAAACAAGATCTTGTTGAACCGGTGTTCGCCTCGGCCAGTCAGCGGCGCGATCGTCAAGTCTGGCGCCAGGTTTCGCAGCCGTTGCCAGAAAGCGATCCTCTGCCTGAAGCTCGGGTGCCTCCGCAGAGAGTAGAGACGCTTGACTTCCGGTAGCGCCCTAAGCTTGTCCCGCGATTCCGGGTCGGAGACGACGAGGATCTCTGCTCGCTTGAACCGGGCCTGTAAGCGGATTCTGCGGATCACGCGTTCCGTCGTCTGGAGGGTCGCTGTCTGAAACACCAGGATGCGAGGCGGCAGGGAACGCGGCTGTCGAAAGCCCGATCGTACGCGGAGCCACAAGAAGCCGGCGAGTGATCGGGCCGACGCATAGAAACAGTCGCCGTTTTCATTGACGACCAGGATTTTTCTTATCCGAAGCAGAAACGGCAGCACTTTGAGATGAGCAAACCCCTTTTCCGCGGAAAAGAAGACGACGGCCGAGTCGAACGCCCGTCCACGGATGCGGCGCAGAGCCGCTCGCAGGCTGCGCGATCGGACGAAGCAGATGTCCGATCCTGGAGCCAGGTACTCATCCACCTTGGGGTGGAGTTTCCGCACGAGGGAACGATCGCAACTCTCGCAAAACAGGACGCTTTCCCCTATCGGACGGTGAGGAAAACTCGCGAGATACTCCTGGAATTCCCCAGTGTACGCGTGGAGCGGCCGGAAGTACGATTTGCGCAATCTCCATGCCGACAGCCCGACGATTCGGCCTTCGAAGTCGAGATCGAGTTTTGGACCTTTGACCGACCACGCTTCGAGCTTGATTGTCCGATAGCCACGGTTCAGAAGCGGGAACACCACGCCGTCGTATTCCCCCTGCGGAATGTCCGGCGCGTAGTGGACCTTGCCCAGGACTCCGAACAGCCCCACGTAGTAGCGAACCTGTTCGTCCTTTACGACTAGCGCGTCGATGATGGCGTCGGGGAATTTCGCGCGGAGCTGACGCACCGCGAAGAAGAAGTGCGGAATATGACAGCACTGGACGATCAGGTACCGTGGCCGTTTCATATTTGCACCAGTTCTTCCGCGGTCTTCGGTTCGGCACCGGGGACCATTGTCCGATAGAGCTCGAGCAACTGAAGGCTCACTGCGCTCCAGTCGTAGCGGCTCTCGGCCAGGCGTCTCCCGGCCAGTGCCAAGCGGTTGCAAAAGCGAGGATTTCGGAGAAGCGCGAGCGTCCAATCGGCGAACTCCCGCGGGTCGTCCGCGACCATGATGTTCTCCCCGTGCACGGCTTCGATTCCCAGACAGGCCACCGACGTCGCAACCATGGGCCGGCCTGCCGACCACCCCTCCAGTATCTTGCCGCGGATCCCGACACCGGTGCGCAGGGGGACCACCACTACCCTGGCTCTTCGGTAATAATCCCGGATGTCCTGAACGAAACCGGTAACCACTATCGAGTCGGACTCCAGGCGGCGGATTTGTTCAGGGGGCGAGGACCCGACGATGTACAGCTGCGTCGCCGGCCTTTTCTTGAGGATGGTCGGGAAGATCTCGCGGCAGAACCAGAGGATGCCGTCGACGTTCGGCTGATGGCGGAAGGCGCCGACGAACACGACCGCGTCTGGATCACTTTCGGCCGGTTCGGCAAACTCGAAATAGTCGACGTCGACACCTGTGTTGATGACAGCCAGCTGGTCGTCGGGCAGGTATCCGCTCAGGAAATCACGGTCGACGTCAGTCACCGTGATCACCTTGTCGACCCGGCGGCACATCTCGATCTCGCGGTAAAGAGTCTGCAGCGTATTGTAGTATTGGCGGACACGCCTCCACGGGTTCCGCTCCAGCCGGGCACGGCTCTGTTCGGCCGCGTAGTTCACTTCGATTTCCGTGACCAGGCTCGGGGTATTCGGGGCGAGGTCCGCAAACTGGACCATCTGAGTCCACTCGTAGTGAATCAGGTCAAAATCCCGCTCGGTGAGGACCGATTCGAGAGCTTTCCGGAAATCGGGGGAATTGAATTCTTCAAACGGCTCGTACGGGAAAAGAGAGACCGGGTCGTACTCGTTACGCTCGATCACTTCGACGCTTTGGCAATGCGGGCGCACCTGCTCGACCTCTTCGCGCTCCTTTCTGGTCTCGACGAAGCTTGCAAGATGCACTTCGGCTGCCTTCGCAACGCGGACAAGCAGCTGGAAAACCCTCCCCGCCCCGCCGTGATAGCCGAGGTGTGGCAGGTATGCGGTGACATAGAGAATCCTGAGCGGACGTCGGGAACGCTCGCCCTGGTTGCTACGATCCGGGAAGAACCTGTCGAGGTACCGCAGCGGATGTGAGACCCACTCGCTCACCTGTCGATACGTATAGAGGGCCCGCGGTTCGCGGGACCGCTCGAGAAGCGCGGCAGGTAATAGCCGGACAGCTCTCAGGTAAGCACGCATCGAGACTTTCGAGCGGAGATGAAAAGGCAATAGGAGGAAGTGCCCGATCAGCACCGAGAGCGGGAAGTTCTTCCAGAGATAGAGCAGCCTGCGTTCTTCGACAAGGTCGCCCAGGTCTTTGGGCTGAAATCGAACCGTGCTGCTGCTTCGGTGCTTATGCAGCACCCGGCTATCCGCGGCCAACAGGCACTTCCACCCCCGCCTCCATGCCCGGTAGCTAATATCGGTATCCTCGAAGTAGCACGGCGAGAAGAGCTTCGAGAAGCCTCCCAGCGACAGGAACTTCTGCCGGTCGAACGCGGACGCGCCGCCTCCCGCCCAGAAGACCGGAAGATGCTTTCGCGAGTAATGATACGGCTCGATGTCCTGGTGCGAGACGTGCAAATAGCCATTAACCAGTTCGGCCTGGGTGTTACCCGTTTCTTCGCGTCGCCGACCTTCGGGGAAGAACACTTGGCACGAGACGCCAAACGCATCCGGATCTCCGAAGCCGTCGAGTAAAGGCTCAATGAACCGCTCGTCGACCAGCATGTCGTTGTTGAGCAGGATGACGATGTCGTGGCTTGCCGCCTCGACTCCGCGATTGTTCCCCTCGCCGAATCCGTAATTGCGATCCAAGGCTAACACCCGCACATCCGGGTGGCTTGCCTGCAGCCAAGCGACACTTCCGTCCGTGCTCCCGTTGTCGACGACGAGGACTTCGTGATCCTTTCCGGTGTGGCGGACAGCCGCGAGCAGGTCAGGCAGGCTCTCTTCCAGGAGATGCTTTCCGTTCCAGTTCAACACCACGATAGAACAGAGGCCGGATCGAGCAATGGGAGGCTGGACAGCGGCCGGGCGACCGGAAAAGAGCGCGCGTATGCCCCGCATCATTTCGGCCAGCCCGACAATAATCAGGAGGCCTGTTTGAAGTGGCAGCAGAACCAGCCAGAGAAGCAGAAGACGGAACATCGGGAAGAAGTAGAATATTGGAACCCCCGGCCAAAAGGCAAGTTTTGCCCAATTTCGGATTGCGGATTTCGGATTGAGTACCGGATACAGTCGAGGCTGGCCCCCGCGGTCTGTTTCCCAATCTCAAATCCGAAATCTGCAATCCGAAATCCGCAATCCGCATTTAACGGAGGCCTTACACATGCCTCTGTGGCCGCGGGTTATAATCAACCATGCGAAAAGCGGCCATTTACGTCTCTGCCGTGGTGATTTGCTTCGCCTCCGGCGCTCTCATGGGCACGACTGTGCGCCCGTTGAGCCTCCAGCAGATCACTTCCAGCGCCAAGACGGTCTTTTACGGCACCTGCCTCAAAGCCGAGCCAGTCGAGGATACGGGCCGGGCCCTTCCGGTCGTGGAATACACCTTCCAGGTGAAACAGGCAATCAAGGGTGTGTCCGAGGGGCAGACCTTCGTTTTCAGGCA
>Ga0209077_1000433_pt1 | contig 11201 bp, 9 predicted proteins | sample PPLLak1March2015_FD_187247 | JGI IMG/M metagenome (GOLD analysis project Ga0209077, IMG submission 187247) | Freshwater sediment microbial communities from Prairie Pothole Lake near Jamestown, North Dakota, USA - PPLs Lake P7 Core (1) Depth... | ecosystem: Environmental > Aquatic > Freshwater >... | reverse complement strand
GTAAGATCCTGATAATGTTGCCGTTCTTGCGCCCTTTCAGGGCTTGTCTCCGACTCTACCTTAGACCCAGGGCTGCGCACAAAGCGCTTCGCCCTGGGCTAATATGTGCCGGCCTTTCAGGCCTTAAGGACTTTTTCGACAGCCTCGACAGCGAGCGAAGCGAGCGAGAGTAAGCGGACCACCTGACTCGCTCCACTGCTTCGTGTTTAATGTATCGACTTGGCGAATGATTGGTGGTCCGCTTACTCTCGCTCACTGCCGTTCGCTGTCGTGCGCGGCTCCATGCGATCTCGCCCTCCGCACGCCATAGCCCATAACAAGTCCGTCAATACCTGTGGGCCGAACGCACTTCTCCGACCTCATGCAACACCCTCGCTGCGAATGGGTGCGGCTCTGAAAGACCCTTGGGTCCTGGTGGTTCTTTCCTTAATTCACCCCCAACTTTTCGCCTGCTCAACGAGTCTAAAGCACTGCGGTTATTTGCAGTCGTCGGATTGAATGAACTACTCGTCAGTTGATTCCGTAATCAGCGGAGACTCTCAGCGTTTGCTGCCAGGGGTGTCTCTTTGACAATGCAGTTGTGACATATCACCCAAAGGGGGCCAGATGCTTCAGGACGGAGCGTCGATGGATGTCGTGGTGAAGACGGGGCGGCGCAAGTGGATGCTTGCCGCTCCTGTCGTCCTGATTCTCGGATTTCTTGCAGTCGCCTACCTTTATCCTTCTCTCTCGCGTTGGACTTCGGCCTCGAGATCGATTGACCTCTCGCGCCTGCGGCTGGGGCAGGTCACTCGCGGGGATCTGCTGCGCGACGTCCCGGCCCAGGGACGGATTGTGGCCGCTGACCATCCGACTCTCGTCAGTCCCAGTCAAGGCGTCGTTTCGCTGGCGGTAAAGGCGGGAGACGTCGTCCGCAGAGGGACCACGCTGGCTCATATCGCAAGTCCCGAGTTGGAGAACCATGTCGCACAAGAACGGTCCACGCTCGGGTCCATGAAAGCCGAGCTGGAGCGGCTGCGCATCGTGAACCGCCAGACCGAGCTGCGCAACCAGCAGGAGGTCAACCTGCTCGAGGTCAAGCTGCAGGCGAGCAACCGGGCGTTGGAGCGGGCGCGCCTGCTTTTCGAGCAGCGATTAGGGAGCCAGATCGACTACCAGAAGGCCGAGGACGATGTGCACGTGGCGACGCTCGAGCTCGAGCATGCGAGGCAAAGCAGCGTTCTGGCGAAGGAAACGATGCGCTTCGAGACCGAGACGAAGGAACGAGCGCTCGAACGGCAATCGCTCATCGTCGGGGACCTGGACCGGAAGATCATCGAACTGGCCATCGTTTCGCCCGTTGACGGCCTGGTCTCCCGGGTTGACGTCAAGGACAAGGACACGGTCCAGCCAAACCAGGCCCTCTTCAGTGTCGTTGACCTGTCGAAATTCGAAGTCGAAGTACAGATCCCGGAGAACTACGCGAGCGAGATCACTATTGGAGGGGACGCGGCCATCCTGTACGAGGGGACTGAGTATGCGGGGCGGGTGAAATCGCTGTCTCCCGAAGTCCAGGACAGCCAGGTCAAGGGGATCGTTGAATTCAGCCAGACGCCGCCAAGGCTCAAAGAGAATCAACGAGTCAGCACGCGGCTCATCCTTGATTCCCGAAGCAATATCCTGAAAGCCCCGCGCGGTCCCTTCCTCGAAAGCATGGCTGGACGGAAAGTCTATGTCGTCAAGGACGGTATGGCGCGGCTGCGGCCGATCACCGTCGGCACTCTGAGCGTGACCGAGGTGGAGATCACATCGGGACTCACCGAGGGGGAGAGCATTGTCCTCTCGGACCTCAGTTTTCTCGAAGGAGCAGACTCCCTGCTGCTTCGTGAATGATGGTGCGGTGCGGAGGTCCGACTTGTCGTTGAGGTCCTTGAGGTCCTTGTGGCCCTTTGGGTCTGACGAGCCGAATGCAGTAAGCAAAGAACAAGGAGCGACTCTATGTTGCAGATGAACCAGGTAACCAAGGTTTATCGGACGGACGAAGTGCAGACCTTCGCTCTGGCCGGGATTGACCTCGCGGTCGAGGAGGGCGAATTCATGGCGATCATGGGACCCTCCGGTTGCGGCAAGACCACCTTTCTCAATGTGGCAGGCCTTCTTGACGCGTTCGACAACGGGTCTTATCACCTGGATGGCGTCGACGTGTCCCGACTCAGTGATACTCAGATGTCGCGCATCAGAAACGAGAAGATCGGGTTCATCTTTCAAAGTTTCAACCTGATTCCCGATCTGAACGTGTTCGACAACGTCGACGTTCCGCTGCGTTACCGCGGCTGGAACGCCAAACAGCGCAAGGACGCGATCGAGCACGCTCTTGACCGGGTAGGCCTGATGGCACGCAGACGACACTTGCCGTCGCAACTGTCAGGCGGACAGCAGCAAAGGGTCGCCATCGCGCGGGCCCTCGCCGGGCGGCCGAGGCTGATACTGGCGGATGAGCCGACCGGCAACCTCGACTCACACATGGCCGAAGAGATTCTCGGTCTCCTGAAAGAGATAAACGAACAGGGAGCGACGATCGTGATGGTCACACACGATTCATCAATCGCTTCTCACGCTTCTCGCACTGTTCACCTGCTCGACGGCAAGACGGTTAACGGAAGGCCGGCGCTGGTCAAGCCAGTCCCAGAGCCGGTCGGCGAAAAGGAGGCCCCATGCTTTGGTATCAGGTCCGCATCGCGCTGAAGAGCCTGCGACGCAACCCGGTCCTCTCCGCCCTGATGATATGTGCCGTGGCGCTCGGGGTGGGTGTCTCCACGACTTTTGTGACCGGCTACTACATCTTCTCTCTCAACCCGATCCCCGAAAAAAGTGACGTTCTGTTCTACGTGCAGATGGACAACTGGGATCCGGCAAAGCCATGGAGGGACGACGATCCGAAGGCGGTCCCGGACCAGATCACCTACCGGGATATGGTTGAGATCATGAAGAGCGACATTCCGACCCACCAGGGAGGCAGCTTCAAAGCTTCGCTCTTTGTGCACCCGGACCCGAAGGTCGGGCGGCCCTTCAAGAGCCGTGCCCGGATGTGTTTCAGCGACTTTTTCAGCCTGTTCGAGGTTCCCTTTGAATACGGCGGCCCATGGCCTGCCGGTGCAGACACAGGCCCGGACGCGGTCGTTGTTCTTGCAGACGAAACCAACCAGAAGGTCTTCGGCGGTCAGAACAGCGTCGGCCGAATGCTGAGAATCGAAGACCGGGACTTCAAGGTTGTCGGGGTAATCAAGCCGTGGAATCCTCGCCCCAAGTACTACGATCCCCATAACGGCGCATTCGAAGATGGCGAGGGCATTTACCTGCCGCTTGAGCTGTTCCGGCCACTGAAGGTGAGAAGCGCCGGGAACACGTCCAACTGGAAGATGTTCAAATGGGACAACTGGGACGAGTTCCTTGCCTCCGAAGCTGTCTGGATACAAATGTGGGTTCAGCTGGACACGGCCGAGCAGCGCGATTCCTATATGGCCTTCCTGAACGCCTATGTGGACGGGCAGAAGAAACTCGGGCGAATGTTGCGGCCGACCAACAATAGACTGCTCCCCGTCATGCAATGGCTCGACGAGGACGGCGTCGTGCCCGAGGAGGCGACAACCTTGATGGTGATTTCGCTGCTTTTCCTGCTCGTCTGTTCTTTGAACCTGATCGGGATCCTCCTTGGCAAATTCCTGGCCAGAGCTCCTGAGGTAAGCGTGCGGCGAGCCTTGGGCGCAAACCGCAAGGCCATTTTCCTGCAACACTTGATCGAGTGCGAGACCGTCGCAATTATCGGCGGGGTTCTCGGGATTCTCATCGCGATCGGCGGCCTGCGGGCCGTTAACAGCCTGTTCAGTGACAATTTCGACTTCCAGCTGGATATCAACATGCTCGGAGTCGCCATCCTCCTCTCCCTGATCGCCGGACTGATCGCCGGGGCCTATCCCGCGTGGCGGATCTGCGCTATCCCGCCAGCCGTCCACCTGCGAGAGCGATAGAAACGAGGCACCATGGAATTCGGACCAATTTTCAGAGCTTTGCTTCGAAACAAGACACGGTTCGTCCTGATCAGCCTGGAGGTGGCCTTGACGCTGGGAATAATCGTCAATTGCATCAACATGATGCAGGACCTGCGGGCAAAAATGTACCGGCCAACGGGAATTGCCGAGGCCGAGATCGTCGTCATCCGGAGTTCGCTTTTTGCCCCGGAATTCAGGGAAGAAGGATACCGGGACAACGCCCGGAAGGCGGACCTCGCGCTGTTGCGCGCTCTTCCGGGCGCAAAGGCAGCCGACTCTTTCAACCAGATTCCGCTCAGCGGAAGCGGCAATTCGTCGGGATACAAACCGCTCAACTCCAAAATGGACACTCTGCCCTGCAACACCTTCGTCACCGGACTGGAGGGGGTGAGGACTCTCGGCGTGCGCTTGATTCAGGGCAGGGACTTCGTCCAGTCAGACATCAACAAGGCGGAGTCGAAGAACGTGATTATCACCAAGGCGTATGCCGACCGGCTGTTCCCCGACGGAGACGCCCTGGGAAAGCAAATTCAGGGCCGCGAGCCGGTGAATCCAGACACCATCGTCGGCGTTGTCGAGAGGATGCACGGGTCCTGGCCCAACTGGCGCTTCGTGGACAACGTGATGCTTCGACCGGGGGAGCCGGGGGATCTGAACTGGGGGCACAGGTACATGCTCCGCGTGGATCCCTCCCAGCTTAGCGCGCTGATTCCGGTCCTCGAAAAGGACCTGCTCGCGTCAAACAACGGCCGCAACGTCGAAATCAGACCTCTGGCGGAGATCAAGGCCAAGACCTACGAGTCCAACATCGCGATCAGCAAGATGCTGGGAGCCGTCATCGCGCTCCTTCTGTTTGTCACCGCGCTCGGGATCGTCGGGATCACCTCTTTTTCCGTCGCGGAACGTGCTCACCATATCGGAACCAGGCGAGCCCTTGGCGCCCGGCGGTTTGACATCCTGCGCTACTTCCTGACCGAGAATTGGGTAATCACTACAATCGGCTTGGTTGTGGGGCTTGGGGTCACCTACGGTTTGAATTACGCATTAGTCCAATATCTGGACGGTGTAAAGCTGCAGACGACGCTCGTCTTGTTCGCGGTGCTTGGAATGTGGTTGATCGGCCAGGCCGCCACGCTTCTCCCCGCCTGGAAGGGAGCGCGCACCTCGCCGGCCGTAGCGACGAGGAACGTGTAGAGGGGAGTCCCCCGGCGACTCTCGGGAGCACTCCACAGCTTGGGCAATCTCAAGGGTATCCGCGATCAATTGGAGCCGCGCACGGCAGCGAGGGTGTCCCATAAGGTCGGAGAAGTGCGTTCGGCCCACAGGTATTGACGGACTTGTTATGGGCTGATGTCCTGCGGAGGGCGAGATCGAATGGAGCCGCGCACGAAAGCGAACGGCAGTGAGCGAGAGTAAGCGGACCACCAGTCATTCGCTAAGTCGAGACATTTAAACACCGTCAGGTGGTCCGCTTACTCGCTCGCTTCTCTCGCTGTCGCGCGGCTCTGACGGCGGTTGCCCCGAGCACGACGTGAGAAATGCCATCTAGCCTCATCTAGCCTCCGCCCGGCTTGTTCGGTTTCAGCGGCGTCAGAAAGCGCAGGGTGATAAACGTGAGAGCTGAAAGCGCCAGGGCAATTTCCAGGCGCTGGTAAGCAACTGCGATACCCGCTACGCCGGTTGCCCAGATACTTGCTGCCGTGGCCGTTCCTTCAACCGAGGCGCCATGCTTCAGGATGGCTCCCCCTCCGATGAATCCTACCCCGGTCATCAGACCCTGAACGATCCGTGCCTGCGCGTCTTCGGATCCGGGCATCACGATTTTGCCGATCAGCACCAAGCCACAGCTCGCGACGGCGACAAGCGGGAACGTCCTGAGACCGGCCGAGCTGGACTCCTTCTCGCGATTCCAGGCAATGGGGATGGAAAGAATATAGGCGATGAGCAGGGAAATCGAGTGAGACGCGACCACAGACCAGTCGATTTTCAACCAATCCATTCATTCAGGTTAACTTGGGCGCCGGAAGTGGGCAAAGTGCCTTGGCTGCTTCTTCTGTTGCGTTTCCGTCTCTTGCTCCCTCTTGCGGCAGAGTTCAAGTCTAATGTTCTCCTCGCCGAACTTATCGGGCTCGAACTGCGTTAGTAGAGCAGGAGGAAGACGATTATGATTATTCGCCGCCCGGTTTGTTTTTCGGTTCTCGTTCTTGCGTTGTTCCTGGGGAGCGCGGTGGTGAGCGCTCAGGCTCAAAAGTTCCCGGCCGGCTCCTACCAGTCCGGACCATTCATGTTTGTTATCGAGGAAGGCGGCTCCTATCGCGTCGCGCATACCGATGGCCGAGGGGTCACGGGCACATACAAGGTCTCGGGTGATCGGATCGACCTGACCGACCAGGGAGGAGAGCTTGCCTGCGACGGCCTCGGCAAATACAGCTGGAAAACGGACGGTGAGGCGCTCGTATTCTCCCTCGTGGAAGACCCGTGCGACGGCAGGACCCAGGCACTTACGTCGGGCCCCCTTGTGAAGGACCGGCTGGCCGGACAGTGGAAAGGGACATGGGAACAGACTGGCGGGCAAAGCGGAACCTTCCAGATGACATTTGAAAAGAAGAGCGACGGGAGCGCCGGAACCATCCGCGTCGAGATGGATGGCGCTGAGCTCTACAGTGCCGCCATCAAGGAGGCTTCTCTCAACGGGAACAAAATGGCGGCGAAATACGAGGCTCCGAACGATCCCGTCGAGATCCTGCTGGAGGCAGAGCTGACCGGCACTTCGCTTGCCGGCACCTGGGCATTCCGTCCAATCGGTGAGTCGGCTTCTACACCAGTCGGCAGCTGGAAGGCGACCAGACAGTAGGGCAGATCGGGCGAAACAGTCGGTTCGGCACCTGTCACTTCGCAATCTTCTTTGACAGCTTCACAGAGGAGAAGCAGAATGACGCGATGAAAAAGCTGATCTGCCTTGGAACTATCCTGTTCGCCGCATGTCTCGGCGCAAGCGCGCAGGTGCCTGAGGGACAGCCGGCCACGTCCAACGTGCGTGGTGCCGAGTACCCGAGAATCCACCCCGATCTGCGCGTCACCTTTCAGATCAAGGCACCCTCGGCGCAAAAAGTCGAAGTCACGCCGGGCGGCGGGGCTAACGGTCTCGGGAAGGGCCCTTTCGAGATGCAGCGCTCCCCTGACGGTACTTGGAGCGCGACGGTCGGGCCTGTCCAGCCGGGGTTCCACTATTACTGGCTGCTGGTGGACGGTTTCCCTGCCAACGATCCGTCGAGCGAGACGTACTTCGGATGGGGTCGCCAATCGAGCGGTGTCGAAGTTCCCGATGCGGCCCTGGACTTCTACGATGCCAGGGAGGTGCCTCACGGTGACGTGCGCATCCACTGGTATCGGTCAGGGACGACGGGGCAAACTCGGCGCGTATACGTCTACACGCCACCGGGCTATGACGCTGATACCGGACGCCGATACCCGGTGTTGTACCTGCAACACGGGGCAGGGGAGAGCGAGCGGGGCTGGACAGCGCAGGGACGCGCGAACTTCATCCTGGACAATCTGATCGCTGCCGGCAAAGCCGAGCCCATGATCGTGGTGATGGAAAACGGCTACGCCGTGAAGACAGGCGCCGTCTCGGGCGCCGGCGGACGCGGCAATGAGGCGTTCGGAGAGGTGGTCATCAAGGACCTCATCCCGGAGATCGACAAGTCCTACCGCACGCGGTCCGACCGAGAGCACAGGGCTATCGCCGGGCTGTCAATGGGCGGCGGCCAGGCTTTGATGGTTGGGTTGGGTAACCTCGACAAGTTCGCCTCGATCGGGGTCTTCAGTGGAGCGGGCGGACGCAATCTCGATGTCAAAACTGCGTTCAACGGAGTTTTCGCGGACGCGGGAGCCTTCAACAAGCGGGTGCCTCTTCTCTGGATCGGCTGCGGAACCGAAGACAACCTGATCTACGCTGGTTCACGTGTTTTGCATGAAGCGCTGGAGAAGGCCGGTATCCGCCACGTTTGGTCGGAAGGCCCCGGGTTGCATGACTGGCAGGTCTGGCGCAAGCACCTGCACGAGTTTGCGCAATGCGTCTTCAAGAGCAACGCAAAACGCTGACCCAAGGACCTCAAAGAGCGCAACGCCTTCAAGGACCACAAGGAAACAGCTCGAAACGATCCGGATCCTGCTGAACTTTAGTCCTTGAGGTCCTTGTGGTCGTTCTCTGGGGTTTCGGGGACACAAAACTTAATTCCTTTGCCTGCGCGTGATCGCACCGGCTGGGTGGGAATTAAGTATTATGTCCCCGAAACTTCCCCCGAAAATCCAGCCGCCCGCCTGCTTTGTAAACTACCTGTAAAATCCGCAAACCGGTTTGAGAACCGTTGCCCGGCCCCGCGTCTAATCAGGGTGCGCGATGTACAATACCGCCGTGTACAGGGTCCGTTGGCCATCCCTCACAACCATTATCCTCGCCGTGCTCCTGGTGTCTCTCATCGGGAGCTGCATCCTGGTCGTCCGCTTGATCGACCGGGTGAGTGCCACAGAGCTGCAGGAGCGGCGTGAAGCGCTGCAGGCAGGCATGTTCGGATTTCGGGCCGCGCTGGCAGGCAGCCTCTTCCGGGCGATCTCGGAATCTCATCCCGGGCCTTCCGCGCTCTTCCTCAACACGAGCCTTCGGGAAGACCTGGCCGAGGAGTTCATGCGCAACGCCAAACGGGCCGGCGATTCTCACCTGGTGTCCGGACTGGCTCTGGGGACGAAAGCCGAGGGCGGGGAGATTCGATTCGAGCAGTTTGACACGGTCAAGCGTGCGTTTCGTGACGTGCCGTGGCCGGATGACATCTCGACACTTAAGGCGGCACTCGGGCCGGCCGACGAGGGACCAAACGGCGACCGCCGGCCGACGTTCGCATTTCTGCTCGCTGGCGAGCGTCCGATGATAGCCCTCCCCCTGATTCAAAGGGAGCCAAGCTTTCGTCAGTCAGACAGAAGGATGCGGCTCGGTCCGTGGGCCGGTCAATTCCAGCGACGACTGCCCGAGACCGGGGGGCGAGAGGCCGAACCCCAAGCGGGAGCCGAGAGGCCCCGAGTCTGGGGGTGGGGACAACCGGAGCCGGGTGAAAGGGTGTTTCGAGAATTCAGGACAGGCCCGCCCTTCCCGCCTCCGGGAGATCTTCCACAGAACGCGCCTGGATTCCCCGGAGGCTTGGGACCTGGGCGCGCAAGTCCCCGGCTGGTCGGCTGGTGTTTCCTGTTTCTCGACTACGAAAAGTTGAAGAACGAGGTGCTTCCCCAACTGATCGACCGCCACTTTCGGGGCCGGGAACGCGAATTTGGCCTGGCTGTCATCAGCCCGCCCGGAATGAAACTCGTTGTGCAGGGTGGGGCGCCGGTGAATTTCGACGGTGAATCGAATGTCGACGGTGCGTTGAGTCTGATTGAACGAAGGCCGCCTCTCCCTGATCCTCGAGTTTCCAGCGCACCCGGCGCTCCGCAGATGGAGGTCGTAGAATCCGGCCCGCTCGGGCGACTCCTCCACTCGCAACCGAATGGCTGGATGCTGGTTGCCAGGCATCGCGACGGTTCCCTGGAATCAGTGGTCGCATCCAAACGTCACCGCTGGATTGCCGGCGCCCTGGCGATGTTCACCCTTCTGGCGGGTTTTGCAACCGTTCTCGTTTGGACTTCCCGACAATCGAAGCTCCTGGCCCGACGCCAAATGCAGTTCATCGCCGGGGTCTCGCATGAGCTTCTGACCCCTCTCTCCGTGATTCGCACTGCCGCAGCAAACATATCGCGCGGCCTGGTGAACGACAGCGAGAAGGCTCTGGAATACGGGAAAACCCTTGATCGGGAAAGCAGACGGCTCTACAAGATGGTTGAGCAGGTCCTCGGTTTTGCGGCGATCCAATCGGGCGTCAGGCGGAGGGAGCTCGAGCCTGTAGATGTCGGTCATCTGACTCACGAAATCCTCTCTGAGTACCGCAATTCCCTCGAGCAACAGGGATGGGAAATCTCCGAAGACATCGAACCGGTAGGCAGGGCGCGCATTGACCGGCGAGGTTTGGAAACCTGCCTGTCTAACCTGATCGATAACGCCGCCAAGTATGCGGACACGGGCCGGTGGCTGCGTGTGACCGCCTGTCGCAAAAGTGACACATCGAAACCCGTGGTCCGTATTACGGTGGAAGATCACGGGCCGGGAATTGCACCGGAGGACCTGCGTCATGTCTTCAAGGCGTTCTACAGGGGACGCGGCTTGGCCGCGTCCAACGTGCCGGGCGCCGGTCTGGGTCTCAGTATCGTTAGACAGCAACTGCGCAACCTCGGAGGGGATGTCTCGGTTGTCTCTACCGCACAAGGCTGCGCATTCTCGGTGGTGATTCCCGCCGCGGATTGAGAGAAGAACCTCATGGTAACAGGCCGGGTTTTGATGGTGGAGGACGAGGAGGGATTGGTCCTGACTCTGGGTGACTTGCTCCGCAGCGAAGGATACGAGGTGGAAACCACCGGAAGCGGCGAACAGGGCTTCCGAATGGCGACCGAACGGCCGTTTGATCTGCTCCTGCTTGACGTCATGCTTCCCGACCGAAACGGATTCGACGTGTGCCGCTCCTTGCGTGAATCCGGATGCGATACGCCAATACTCATGCTCACCGCCCGGACCCAGGTCATCGATCGGGTACTCGGCCTGCGGTTGGGCGCGGACGATTACCTGACGAAACCCTTTGATCCGATGGAACTGCTCGCCCGGATGGAAGCGCTGCAGCGTCGCTTGCCCAATCGCGCGACCGGCCATCAGCTGTTGCGTTTCGGCCGGGTAGAGGTCGATTTTCGAAGCACCGAGGTGAGGAAGGACGGGCAAGTAGTCGAAATGTCGGCCCGTGAATACGAGCTGCTCCGCTACCTCCTCCAGAACCGTGGCGCGACGATTTCTCGCCGGCAACTCCTTCGAGACGTGTGGGGATATGATTCTCGTGTATTCACACGCACGGTCGACGTGCACGTCAGCTCGTTGCGTCAGAAACTTGAAGACGATGCCAGGAACCCGCAGTACCTGGTGACGGTCCGCGGCCTCGGTTACAAATTCTTGACGGCCTGACGGCCGACCAGCTGCGCACTGCGCACTGCGCACTGCGCACTGCGCACTGCCGTCTGCCCGCTGCCCGCTGCCCGCTGCCCGCT
>Ga0209077_1000431_pt1 | contig 11236 bp, 16 predicted proteins | sample PPLLak1March2015_FD_187247 | JGI IMG/M metagenome (GOLD analysis project Ga0209077, IMG submission 187247) | Freshwater sediment microbial communities from Prairie Pothole Lake near Jamestown, North Dakota, USA - PPLs Lake P7 Core (1) Depth... | ecosystem: Environmental > Aquatic > Freshwater >... | reverse complement strand
AACAATAAGAAATTGTCCCTCTAAGTTATTTCATTGACGGCATAGAATATAAGGAGCAAAGCGAAAGAGATCCTATGGTTACTGTTTCAAAGAATGGTCCATATCTCATAACTGGAGGCATAGAGCTAATAGGAGATAGTATAAAATGGTCAGATGGATCTTCAAAAGAACATTATACTCTCTGCAGATGTGGGGCTTCTAACAACAAACCATTTTATGATGGTATGCATGTATCAGTCAATTTCGTGGATGGTACTATCTAAACTAAACTGGTTGTTGTAAAATTGATGGAGCATACCACTGAATTGATTTGTAGTGTCATCACGACAATATAAGCATCATTTATGTCGGTTTTTTGAAAATTTATTTTGTTGGAATATCTTAATTCCTCTTTAGTCTCAAACTCCCGATATAATCCGGGTGTCCCATGGTTTCTATTATATTCATATTCTATACATGCATCATTCTTTCTATAAGGCGAAGATACATATTCAAGTGCCTGATTGAGTACTTGAGATAGCATTGCTCTGTTAATATATGAAGTTTTTGCTGGGCATGATAAACGATTGGCGCACCCTACAACATAGATAAAGAAACTACCGGGGGACAAAGTGTTGTTGTGAGTTTTACTGCAGACCATGAAGGTGTGTTCCAGTATTACTGCAAATTCCACACTCCGGAAATGAGAGGCCAGTTAATGGTAGTGCCATAATAGGATAATATGAATTATAAAACCATAACGACCAATTACCCACTTTTTTGTTCATTTAGATGTTTAGTTAAACTTGCCAACAAGACTCATGTTGAGGAAAAGATAAAAAGATATGCCATAGGCTATTTGAAACAGATCATAGATAGCAATATATCCGCTGGCAAAGATCCAATGAGTATTGCAGCAAGGGTTCTTTACCTTGCATGTTTGCACTATGGTGACCAAGAGTAAAACTCAAAGGTACTTCGCTGAAGTAGCAGGCATATCAGATGTTACAATAAGGAATAGACGCCAGGAAATACAAAACAAGATTCCGTCTCTGACCTCAAAGAATTAGAAAATCCGTCTGCCGCTATAATCTATTCTTAAATGTACCAGGTAAACTATCGAACCAATTGTCGTATAAGAGATAATAAAACAAAACAGCTGAAAACATAACATAACAGAAAGTAACAAACCTAGCCAAAGATAATGTTGGCAGCCAGTATACTATTGTGTTTACTTACTAGTTACTACATATTAGGCAGATGCCTGTAAGGTAGAACATAGAGGCTCTATCTTTAGGGATCTTGTTGCCGGAAAGTCTTCAATTGCCTTCAAGGCTTCGATCCTGACGCATTTTATACATAAATCAACACTATACGCCTCTGCACTATTGAAATCCTCTATGGTGAGTCTATAGTAGGCATCTACATCACAATGCTCGCATTTTACTATACGCATAGCTCAAATAATGCTTAGGAAAAGATGTATGTGTTTGTTGATAGTAAATGACAGGAATGTAAATAGATATTTACTGACAATCTCCTCTTTATTACTGAAATACAAATAGAAGAAAAAGAGAAAAGTGTCAAGCACCGTATACTCAAGTCATTATTTCTGGTACAATTAAAGTAGTGATAGATGATGGTGCTGAAGAAGAATTTGGTCCCAGAGATGCTGCTGTAATTCCACCGGGATATAATGCCCTGGGTTGTTAGAAATGAACCTGTAGTTGGTATTGATTTTACACGTCTATGCCAAGAGTTAATGTACGGATCTATTAAATTTGATGTATTGGAACGAAGTCAAGAGAGTTAAATAGAATCTTTGTAACAAAGTGTCTATATTCCAATTTTGGGAATTGCCCTTTCTAATATCTCCTTTAGAACCAATCAACCAGAAGGTCAGTGGCCTAGTTTGATTTGTCGTAAGTTTGGATGGCTTCCAATTCGAAATCCCTATTCTGGTTCTTCATTCCCTTCACTATACATATAGATAGCCATCATATCTAAAAGATATGTCATGTTATTAGCAGGAAATGCTAAGTGTACGTATTGTTCGGATTTACAATCTATCTTATGCATTTGACAGACTACTTAAAACGTAAGAAGACTAAGAAGAAAAAAGACATGTAGCCTGAAATGTATATAGAGTATTAGAAGAGACATGGGTAAATGGAAATGCCTATGGTGTGCGAAAGTATTGGAAGGTGAATCTTTTATGGATTTGATTGCGGCAAGTGCAAAAGAGGAGAGTGGACAACACGTCCATGGCTGGGAAAATATAACATTAATCGAGGAAGAAGCCGCTCTAGCAAAGAAAGTGCTTGCCTAGTCATTTAATATCCAATACAATTCATTAACGATGAAAATTTGAATGAGTAAAGGCATGTACTTTGCTTGGTGTGCCTATTATCTTTGCTACTATTATTATCATCTGTCTTTTTTGACGCCTTTTCTGGCTCTGATATTCTTAAGTGACTTACCTTTTTTAGATCTAGGCTTAATGCCAGTAGTAGAAGATGGTTTTCTTAATCTGGTATTTGTTCTTCTTCTTGTAGGAATTGTTCTTATCCTTTGAATGTCCTTTTGAATCCGTGTTACTTGCTTTTGAAGCTGGCTAATTTGAGATTGAATCTGTTTTATAGATTGGGATTGTGAATGGCCTATTCCTGAATTTACGGTAGACTTGGTCTGCTTCTGCTTCTGCTTCTGTAAAGATTGAATCATCAATGTCATTTTATTAATCTGATTTCCCTGCTTCTCTACTTGCTTTGAAATATTTGATAAATAAGAAGTTATTCTCCTTTTCTGTTTCCTTTTGCTAATTTTGAATTCCTCTTGTATTTGTTCTATCTGCTTGTTCTGTTCCTGCACTTTTTCTTCTTCTGTTGGAGGCATTTCCACTATTGAAGTCTGCTCATCTGTAACATCAATTGAAGTAGGTCCTATTGAAACCGGTTCATCCGTCACATCTATCGAAGTCGGTCCTACTTCACTTTCCCCTAAGGGGCTATCTATCTCTTCAGTCATGATAGATTCTTCTTCCTCCAATATGTACTGATCCACGTCATCGTCCTATTTATCAGATATGGAATAGCTTCATAAGTTGAACAATTATGCGTTTACTATACCTGTTTATGTTCACAGTAACTTCCTCCTTCTTCTTAGAGTATGTCAACTGTTATATTCAACTAGCATACGCGATAAGGATAGACTTGCTATCAAACGCTAAGGTAGTCAACAGGACGGTACATTTCATTAAAAGAAAGAGGGATAGAAGTTTAATCCCTCAAAATAGTGAAGTAAGAATAGATAATACTGCATGGTCTAAGTAAATTGAATTGAATAAATAGAAGACATTCTGCTGCTGAGAAAAATCATTTGGTTCTAGAAAGTGATTCTTTGATCTCCTCTATCCGCTTAAATATTATCATCATTACCTCTGTCCGTTCTTGAGGATCAAGTTGTTTTCTACGCGTTGTTAAAAAGAAACTTTCAAAATTTGCATAGATCATTCCAATAATTAAACCCAGAACGAAATCTTCTGCTTTTTCATACATCCACATCTTCTTTGCTCCTTCTTTCCGATATTCTGGCACCCATTCAGGAATACAAACAATGCAATTAACTATTATATTTTCGAGAGTGCTCCTGCTAGAATCCGTTAGCAAACTCATTATAGGCTAATAGACAATCAACTTTATAAGCATAAATTTTTATTGATATCGCAAACACTCCTGCATTGACCAATGACCTTGCGGAACTGGGTATGCTTTGTTTACTGTCTCTACAAAAACAAATTCAAGAGATGTTTAGTAACCAGACACCATTATGAACTTTATTAGATTATAATTACATAAGCCCTCTTCGAATAAATTGGAAATCAATTCAGCGGATATAACTCCTATAAACATTATTCTATTAGAAGCAAAGTTCACGAGTCATTTGATGATGAAGCTAACAATTATCCATCTTACTAAATCAGTTATTGCCAATTCATAAATATCATTCTGTACATACGTCAATTGTATGCCAATTATGTAATTATTCTTCCCTCTAATTGACATATGTGCAGTATTACCCGTTCCGTTGTAAATGATGCAAATCGTCTAATCCTCTCCTTCCTGTTCTAAGTCGTCATCCTTTTCTTTTTCGTCTACTGCTTCAGTCTCTCCTAATAATTCCTCTTCTGGAGGTAGCTCTTTCTCGTCTTCTTCAGTTGCCATGTTTCTTATACACTTTTTCTACCAGATAACGTTTAATGCTTTCGTAACTGTGGTCGTGCTAGCTATTAAAGTTCTAATAGCCCCCTCGTTGCACTTCTGTGGAATTAAATGGGGGCATCTCATACAGAAGAGCTTTCAAGTATTAACGTAAATAACGCAAAGCTAGTAGGGAATGTCAAATCCCTACCAGACTTTGATTAAAATGACTTTTGGACTGCGCCACATATCCAGGTTCAGGTTTCATATCGATTAATGCAGTAAAGCTGTAAAATCCCATTGCACACAAAACTTTACTTTCATTTTTTGCTATTTCTTGAGCATTCCATGTATTATGACGACCAGCAAATTCTTTATCCCTTCCTTTATAATCTGAATCCTGGTACAAACCGCTTCCTTTTTTTGGAAGATAAATTATGATATCTTCATCATCAATATCTGGAACATTCAGCTTAGGATCTTTTGAAAGATGTTTAAGAAAATACACATCATTCATTTTTACGACAAGTTTTCGGTCATTATCCTTTCCTACTTTAAGGAAGGTCCGAAGTCTGTCCACATCTTTAAAATTAAAGTCTGCCAGAACTAATCTATTTGTAGTTGAAACTATTTTCATTGATTCTTTGGAAACTAATTCCTCAGACCCTTCCTCTCGCATTTCATCTGCAATTCTAGTTCCTTCCATTATGAGCGCGATCAGCTTCTCATTTTTTGTTCTTTCAATGAAATCCCTAGTCATCTGGGGAACTGTATCATGTAACCTGATATCTCCAGTATATCCAATCGGACCTACTGATGTATATATTATAAATCCGTAAGCCCCTGGAACAGAGTGGTCAACATGAATTGGTTCTACTTCAAGCGAACCAATGCTAAGCTTATCTCCAGTTCTAAAGGTATTTATCTTTCGTTTGATAGGTTCATCTTTTTTGTTGTATGGTCTATCCTTGTAAGATAGAATCCCTCATCCTATTTTTCTTTCAAGAAAATAGAGCACGCATGCTTATAAATATTGATTTCTATATATTTATACAAAAGGAATCAAGAGGTTTCTAATGCAAGGTACCTTAACAGGGAAGCTTGCCACAGTTAAGAAAGATAATAGTCCTCATATCGTTCCAGACTGGCTCGTGTTGGATGAAAGCCATAACAGAGGAGGAAGACTAGGAGATATTATTTTTATGACAGGGGTTGATTCGCTCAAAGCAAGAAATATTCAACGTTACAATAAGGTTAGTATTTGTGTAGATGATCAAATACCGCCTTTTGTAACGATATTTGGTATTGCCAGAATTTATCATTATAACCGGATTAAGCTTTTCAAGTGGGCTACCAGAATAGCAGAAAGATATATGGGTAAAGATAAGACCGAAACGTATGGCAAGAGAAACAGTGGCGAAGACGAAGTCGTTATACGTGTAAAACCTACAAAAATACTGGCAGAAAAAGATATAGCTAATTGGGACTGACATCTCAGTTGTAATGATATGATATAGATTACCATCAATGGACTACTCAAATCACAATGAAGGCAAAGTACCTTTAACGTTAATTGGGTACTTGGCCTTGATAGGTATGATAGCTTATTTTTGAAAAGATAATTATTTTAATCCTTCGTAACAAGTACCTCATATGAAGATTTGTCTAAATCGGTATGTAGGAGAAGGAGGAGGTGATAGTATTGAAGACTGATATTATCACAAGATCGGATCTATTTAATCAGGGAAGAATATGTGATTACTGCGGAGCTAATCAGGATAGCAAAGATGTAGATTCACTTAGATTCTTACATGCAGATTGCTGGAAACTGTATAGACTAGAAGGTAAAAAATACAAGATCCCAGCCAATTATACAGGGAAAAAATAAGGAGTATAAAAATCATCTCTTCATGGCATGATGGTAAGCACAAGTATTACCAGATATAAGAATAGAAAATTCTGAGTTTTTGGAAGTTTTTAGAATTTCTTAAGTCATTTTGAATAGGAACCTTGATAAGATATGAAATAATATGGATTATGATATTGAGATATTGGGATTAGAGGATTTTAAAAGAAAGCAAAAATTATATAATTTGCTCAAGTCCCAATACGAGGCAGAACTGAGTGAACTCTCACATTATATGGAACTTTTAGGTAGTATGCAAAATAATCTCATAAGAACATATTTTCAGACGTTACTTACTGATGGACTTAAACATGTACAATACATTTCAGCAATGATGTCAAATATTGAAGGTGGAAGTAGTAGTAGAGCCTTAACGAGCAAGGGGATAGCAAAATCTATTTCTGAAGAGAAAGAATCTCGAGATCTTCTATACAGTTGTATTGATATGACAGATGATCCTGAATCAAAATCTATATTAAGAAGCATAGTAGTAGATGAAGATCACCATATCAAAATCCTTGAACATATTTCTGAACTAATCGAATCATCATCCTCTAAACAGTAAATTAGTAAAGTTATGAATGTTTTTGGCAATATGTTGGTTATTGATATAGTGACATTCCAATGATCATCACATCTAACTAAGTAACTTCGATCAATAGATATTTTCAGGTCCGATCAATATCGTCCCTTTCAATATCCATTTTTAGGCAATATTCAGATTGATAAATAGCTCTAAAACATCTTCTCGAGCATTCGATTGCTCTATTTCAAAATCCAAGCGGATTCAGTGACTAATATTGAATCTGAGGTAGAAAAATATTTTTTGTTCTACTGAAATTCAATCATTACATTCGCTAGAAGGGAAGATGCAAACTATGTAATCAATATAATTTGCACTTTGCAGCTAGTCTGGAAAGATCTCATCGAAGCTGGAGATAAATATTTTTGCTTTTGGTGATCTTGGGATTTGTAAGTGACCATGTAGGCGGTCGCAAAGAATTACTTGCATTCCTGCATCATAGGCTGCTTCAACTTCTTCCTTAGTATCAGAAACAAATAGAAAATCATGTGGAATCTGTTTCAATGATTGCGCAATTTTTCTGTAGCTCTCAATTTCAGTCTTTGCCCCTATATTTGAATCAAAGAACGCAGTAATATATGCAGTCAGATCGCCTAATTCAAGGGTGCAGAACAATAGCTGCTGCGCTAGAGCACTACCTGAGGAATAGATACAGATCTTTCGGTTCTGCCGTCGCCATCGCTCAAATGCTTGAGGAACGTCCGAATAAACCTGTCCTTGCAATTCTCCAGTATTATACCCTTCTTGCCAGATTTTACCTTGAAGAGCCTTCAAAGCTGCGTACTTGCTGTTCTTATTCATTAACCATTGGGCGTAAGCAACACAGGAACGCAGCTGCAGTTGATCCGAGCCGTCAATCCAAGGAGGGGGCTTTAAACCGTGACGTTCATCAGTTTCGCGTTGCAAGTACAAGTGTTGAATCAGTGATTTAGTCTCTGGTTCCTGAAAGTGTTCTTGAAGGAAAGTGGGCAGCTTGTTTAAAGCATACGGAAATAGTGTTTGATACACAAAATCGACAGGAGTGGTGGTACCCTCTATATCAAGTAGAATGATAAAGGTTGGAGGATCGATGATGATGTTGTGTGACAAACATGCACACACTACTTTTCTGCAATAGTAGTCGATTGTGATTGTGATTGGATATACATAGGACCCCAACACATTGGCTCGTATTTTCGATCAATAGCGCTATGTGTGTAGTGAGGTGTCCAACCGGAAACATCTTGGAACAGACGAATTGCACGGATTTTCCTGTCGCCACAAAGATCGAACCAGTGCATTGTATTGCGGGGAATGCAGATCAGGTCTCCTGCTTCTACTTCTACTGCAACAACTTGATCTCGCTGCTGCTGCTGTTGTTGTTGTTGTTGCTTCTGCGAGTGGATGTGAAACAATCCTCGTCCACTGAGAATGTACCGGACTTCATCTTCGTCGTGGCGATGCTCGATATTGAATTTCGCGAGCATTGCATCTAGTCCTGGCGTATTTTTATTCACGCTGATGACGTCAGCAGTTACATATCCGCCACGGCGTTTAAGTTCATTGATTTGTTTGGAGTAAGCACTCAAAACCTCTTCGGTCGATGCATCCTGTGGAAGGTCTGCAACCGGTTTCCAATATTCATAAATTATATTAATGCCTGCGAGGTAGTCTCTAACCTCGTCGTAATTCTGTAATAAGTGATTTTCGTCTGGGATGTTTAGGATAGCCATAACAATCTCATTTGTTGTCGATTGGTTACAGGCTCACTGCGCTGCCCCGCGCCTGGGCGGATCGAACAAGCACTTCCATCAGAAACTCCAAAATTTCAACATTATGTTTTGCCTCTTCTAGGCTTACGCCCCAGGTATAAAATCCGTGTCCGCGTAAGAGAAAACCGCGAATACCATTATATTCGTGCAGAGTTGCAGAAACTCTTTGCGCCAATTCAATCATATCTTGAGAATTCTCTAGAATTGGCAGATACTCCTTGTGTTGATGGGTCCCAACACCATCTAATCCCTTGAGCATCTCATAGCCCTCAAGCACAATGCCACCTCGTGATGCGTGCATGTCAGAGAGCACTGTGCTCCAGACCGAATGGGTGTGCAAAACTGCATCCGCATTCATACAGCGAACAACTGCTAGATGAAGTAAGGCCTCGGCTGATGGTTGTTGTTCATCATCGCCGTATCTGACAACATCTCCAACACCATCAATTTCCAGAAACTGTGCCGGTGTTAGTTTACCTTTATCCGATCCTTTTGAAGTGATGGCCAAGCGCAACGGCTCCCGAGAAATCACTGCACTAAAATTTCCGCTTGTGCCCAAAACCCATCCGCGTGAATAAAAGTTTTTGCCAATTTCCTCTAAGTTTTTCGTGAGCCTTAAGAAATTATCATTCTTCCACCTGGTATGATATATCGTAGTCTGATTACCGATGCCTTCTGAGACGCTATTAATATTCTTATTTTCGCTCATTTCTGCCTCTCTCTAGAACGCATTTTAGTAGATTTATCCCATTTAATCTCATTGAAATAGTCAAAGAATCTAATTGAATAATTTGAGCAATTTGAAATAGAATGTATTCTTTGATGTACCCATATATGCTGCGTTTACTTGTAAAATCATTCCGGTGGGTAACACATACATATGATGGTTCTTTCATTACTTCTAACTATAACTACAAATCCCTGATAAATTTTTCTATCTCAATTGTCTCAAGCACAATAAATACTATCTAGAATTGAAATATAATTGTAGGTAGTATCCAATCTTTTTGACAGGCAACTATGATACGTATGACCTTAAATACTTCTACAGCTCTTCAATACGCGATGCCTATAATTAGTAAGAAAAAATATACCTTTTGGTGTCAAGATTGTAATGCAGTATTCGATGAGCTTACAAAGGCAAATGAACATCAAGAGAAGGAAAACCACAGAATGAACCAGACAGAGTATTTTGCATCGTGTTAATTCAATTCAGTGAATAGAGATGATGATCGCTCATAGCACAAAGTAGAACATGATTACTAAAAAAAATGATTCTCTCCCTACTTACAATCCAGCATGATCTTTTACTAATTGCACAAAGGCGATGATTTTCTTCCAGTAGTACCGTTTACCTCAGTAATTTAAATAGGGAGGGGTTAGATCACATTTATTGGCCAATGGATTATAGATTACGATAGGCATTAGAAAACAGAAATACAATTCTATAATGCTGTACTTCCATGATACTATCGCTATTCTTTTATGGAGAGGACCCACAAATTTTGTTTTAAAGATAATAAACAAGGATCGACTCAACAGATAATCTTGCTGAAGGTATGGAAAATGGTGATTTTCACGACTAGCATAGAAACATGGACGAGCTGATATTTACTATTAATTATTATCAAGGAAATCCTTGTACAGAAACTGATTTCGAAGCAATAGACAGTTCTGGAAATAAGAAATAATCATAAAATAGAAAAGTTGATAGAATCTGTTCTACTAAAAGTGACGGCTTTACAAGCTTCTATTATATTATGTTACAAAAATAGTAATCAACTGTTGGATAAAGATATATTATGAAAGCTGGTTGTTGATTTTGTTCACAAATTGAGCAATAATGATGAAAAGCCTACAAAGATACTCATTGTGTTTTACAGCAGATATGGTAATACTGCAAGAATGGCAGAAGAGATAGCATATGGTGCAAAGGAGCTATCTAACATTCAGGTAACTATAAGAAGACTTGCTGACAACATCCCGATGGAAGTAATTTCGAAGGATCCTGCATGGACAAAGATAGCTGAAAATATGAATAATAGATATCCAACTTCACCGATAGAAGATGTAATTAAAGAATTGCCCAATAATGATGCAATAATATTTGGATCTCCTACTCGCTTCGGAAATATGGCTGCACCAATGAAAATTATGTGGGATGGAACAACCGAACTGTGGACATCTGGTTCGCTAATAGGAAAGATCGGTGCTGTCTTTACTAGCGCTGCATCAGTGCATGGAGGACAAGAGACTACAGCTGTTTCTATGATGTTTCCCATGTTTCATCATGGGATGATATTGATTGGCGTACCTTATTCTGTTGAAGAACTGACTGAGAGTGGTAGCCCTTATGGACCTAGTAGAATAGTTGGGAGATTAGCAAATCAGGAGATTGAACAAGCTGATATCAAGGTTGCTAGGGCCTTAGGTAGAAGAGTTGCTGAAGTAACGAAGAGGTTTATTTCATCATAAAGGGACTGTCTGATACGACTTTATAATCTATGATTTTTGGCATTTTTTATGCTGTTTTTTATCCTAACTAAATAATTATAGAAATTACACCCCCTTTTTTTTGATAATTCTATAATATGACGGTTTTTGGGTAGTCGGGTTTATCACAATCTTTGTGTGTCGATCAATCAATAGCTGGCCCGCTGCATAGTGTTGCATCCCGCTACACTCTGGTACTAAACTTGAATATGTAATTAGCATAATTAAGGATATGAATACGGACAAACATACTTGCATATGTACAACCTGTGGACAGGGATTTACAAGGAAGAGTAGTGCCTCCCGACACATCTATAATCTTCAC
>Ga0209077_1000430_pt1 | contig 11241 bp, 5 predicted proteins | sample PPLLak1March2015_FD_187247 | JGI IMG/M metagenome (GOLD analysis project Ga0209077, IMG submission 187247) | Freshwater sediment microbial communities from Prairie Pothole Lake near Jamestown, North Dakota, USA - PPLs Lake P7 Core (1) Depth... | ecosystem: Environmental > Aquatic > Freshwater >... | reverse complement strand
TATACTTCTAGAGCACGTAAATCCGAACGATTATATATGGGTTCATGATTATCAATTAATGCTCTTGCCAAAAATGATCCGGCAGAAGCTTCCCCTTGCTAAAATCGGTTTCTTTCTTCACATACCTTTTCCATCTTTTGAGCTTTTCCGTCTGCTTCCATGGCGAAAAGAGATTCTCGATGGCATCCTCGGTGCCGATCTTATAGGCTTTCATACATACGATTATGTAACCCATTTTCTTATCAGTGCCGCAAGAATTAGCGGCTATGAGCATTCGATGGGAATGCTGAATGTCGATAACCGCATGGTAAAAGCCGAGGTATTCCCCATGGGTATCGATTATGAAAAATATTTGCATGCCTCCAAAGATGCCCCCGTTCAAAAAATTGCCGCTGAAATTCGAGAGAGAATCGGAAATCGAAAAATCATAATATCAATTGACCGCCTCGATTATACCAAAGGTATTATCGAGCGGCTTGAGGCATATGAGCTGTTCCTCAAGGAAAATCCTGATTACAAGGGAAAAGTCACATTAATATTATTAGCTGTCCCCTCACGCCAGAATGTCGAAACCTACATCCGGATGCGTGAGCATCTTGAGCGCCTTATTGCCAAAATCAATGGTGAAAACGGCTCAATCGGATGGATGCCGATATGGTATTTGTATCGTTCCGCCCCATTCGAACAGGTTGTCGCCCTTTACAGCATTGCTGATGTCGCTTTATTAACGCCTTTGCGCGATGGAATGAACCTGATAGCCAAAGAGTTTGTCGCCGCCAGCCCAAATAGCGCCGGTGTCCTTATTCTAAGCGAAATGGCAGGGGCTGCCAGCGAGCTGGGCGAAGCCCTTATTGTTAATCCCCAGGATAAAAACGAGGTTGCCAAGGCAATTCTTGACGCCCTCCAGATGCCAGTTGAAGAGCAAGTTAACCGTATCAAATCAATGCAATGGCGTCTGTCACGATATACAATTTCGAGGTGGGTTTACGATTTTATAAATACCCTCGAATCTGTCAAAGAAACCCAGCGGCATTTATCTGTCAATCTTCTTAATGAAAAAAGCAAAAAGGAGCTAATTGAGAATTACAAAAAAACCGGCAGGCGTTTGCTGATGCTCGATTATGATGGAACGCTCGTTGGTTTTGCAGGCAGGCCTCAGCTTGCTGGTCCTGATAATGAGCTTATCACAATCCTGAAAAAACTCAGTTCAGATAAAGCCAATGAAGTGGTCATTATCAGCGGCCGGCCAAGGTCTTCACTAAAAGAATTATTTGGGCAGCTTAATCTATCACTTATCGCCGAACACGGCGCCTGGTATTGCCGGCCGGACCGCGACTGGGAAATGCTCGAGCAGTTTAACAGTGACTGGAAAAAAACCGTCTTCCCGGTACTGCAGATGTTTTGCGATAGAACGCCGGGTGCTATTATCGAGGAAAAGGATTTTTCGCTCGCCTGGCATTATCGCCGTGCCAATCCTCAAATGGCTGACCTCCGTGTTAAAGAGCTTAAAGATGCTATTTCTAATCTTGTAAAAAATCTCGGCGTCGGCATCTTCGAAGGTAACAAAGTAATCGAAGTCAAAAATACAGGCATCAGTAAAGGCCGAATCACTGAAAAATGGCTAAAAGAGTCTGCCTGGGATTTCATCCTTGCCGCCGGCGATGATTTGACTGATGAGGATATGTTTGCTGTCCTGCCTCCAACCGCTTATTCTATTAAAATTGGACTCCAGATGTCAAAATCAAGATTCAACATCGAAACGGTCGGTGAATTCAGGTCATTTCTTAAAGAGTTGGGAAATATTTCTTCTGTTCTTGAAAAAGCCGCCGCTGCGATATAGCTATACGGTTCGAAGTTGAGCCCCAATAGATTCGGTAAGCGACTTTAATATTTCAACCTGGAATCCATCAACAGTTTCGTGAGTGAGAGTCCCATCCGCGTCTCGAAACCACAAAGAAAGTGTCACGCTCTTTTTGCCCTGCGGGATGTTTTTGCCTCGGAATATATCCGCAAATTCCAAATCCTCAAGTTCGCCAGGGGCCTTCTTGTTTACAGCCGCCTCAATATTCGCCCATGGAATATCTTCATTTACGATTAACGACAGGTCGCGCTTAATTGCGGGAAATTTAGATAATTGTTTAACCTTTACCGTCTCTGCCCTAAGTGATAATAATTCTTCAATGTCTAATTCCGCACCGCAAATTGTGCTCTTTTTAAAATCGAATCTGTCCAAAACCTCCTGACAAGCCATTGCGATTATGCCCGCTTCTTTGTTGTTCACAATTACTTTAACGCCTGCCTGTGCCCAGCTAATCTCGGCCGGCTCAAATTTGATGTTCGCATCTTTAGCTATAGTTTTCAAAAGCCCTTCGACTGCGCCTTTTAAATCCCTAAAATCGCTGTCGCAGGTTATAGTCAATCGTGTTTTTTCGATTGGTAACTCTTTTTCAGACGGTATATATGTATCTGCAATCTCAAATAGCCTACACGGGGTATTACCCATATTGTGATTTGTCTTTATCACACCAAATAATGACGGCAGCACGCTTTGCCGCAGCAGATTCGTCCCTGTCCTTGTAACATCCTTCACCGACAAATGCCTTTTATCTTCATTTTGAGCGAAAATCTCGGCGTCTTTTTTATCAATAAAACTGATTGTCACCGTCTCGTAGAATCCGCAGCCCGTAAGGTATGCCGATATTGCATCAATTGTTTTTTTGCGTGTATCAGTTGGTGAAACCTGAATTGTTATCGCATTTTCTGTCGGTATCTTGTCGTAGCCGTAAACGCGGGCGACCTCCTCAATCAAATCCGCCTCACGGTAAACATCGCTTCGCCAGCTTGGCACATTGCAGTTTATCTGCTCGCCATTTAAATTCGGCTCAAAACCCAGACTGCTCAAAATCTGCATCACTGTATCTTTCGGCACATCGATGCCGAGCAGTTTTTTCAGCCGCGATAATCTCAGCATCGCCTGTTTGGCTTTAGGTTTAACAGGATATGCGTCTATCACTCCCTTTGCCGCCTTGCCGCCTGAAACCTGTATCATCAATTGCGTCGTTCTCTTTGATGCCCAGTCGATTTTTTCAATATCTACGATTCTGATAAAACGAAACGACGCCTCAGATGGCAGCGACAAATTTCGGGATGTCGTCCGCACGCTCAAAGGTGAGAAGTATGCATCCTCAAGCAGTATCGTCGTTGATGCACCGCTTACCTCTGTATCCAGGCCTCCCATAACGCCAGCCACTGCGACAGGATACGTCGCGTCGGCGATTACAAGCATCTCCGGTGTTAATTCGCATTTAGAACCGTCTATACTTATGATTTGCTCACCGGGTTTTGCCTTGCGGACAATAATTTTTTGACCGAACAGCTTTTTATAATCAAACGCGTGCGGCGGCTGACCCGTCTCCATCATCGCGTAATTGGTCGCATCCACAACATTATTGATGCTTCTCATCCCGATTGCCTCGAGCCGCTTTCGCATCCAGTCAGGTGTTGGCCCAACCTTCACACCATCAATAATTCTCGCTGTATAACGCTGGCATAACTGCGGCTCAAGGATTTCAACAGTTGCATATTCTGATGCCGGCTTAGATGATTCCTCCAGGTCAACTTTAGGCATTCTCAATTGCTTGCCCGTTGCCGCGGCAACTTCGCGTGCAATGCCTATATATCCAAGGCAGTCGCCCCTGTTGCTGGTGACCTCGACATCGATTATCGCATCACTATCGAGCTGCTCGATACCCTCATATGGAAATCCCCGGTCGCTTAGAATCTGGGCGACCTCCTGTGCGGATACTTCTATATCAACGTAATCCCGTAACCAGCTTAATAAAACTTTCATAAGCCGGATAAGGTAACTTTCAGGGGGAAGATTGTCAATCTTTTTGAGTGGATGGAAATCGATTTAACCTGATTACTTGATTACCTGATAACCTGGTTTCCTGATTACCTTAGTATGCTATTCCTTTTTCGGTATGCAAACGCAGTCTTCCGCCGGTTCTCCGCAGCCGCTGCATACTGCGTCTTCTATTGGAGCCCCGCATATATCACAAGGCGAACATCCGCATGTCTGACACATGGTTGAAATCCTTTTATTAATGATTTATATGTACAAGTTTAGTAATCCCGTAATTATTTGAGACTATCGTGTTAGCCTGCTGTATTTGCTGGCGCGGTATAACCAATTTAGGATTATCCAGCTCAAATTCTACAACATCGTATTTATCGTCCGGGTTTAGCTTCTGCGCCTTTATTATGTCACCTATCCGGCTGATAGGCATGCCGTTAAATTTGCTGACTACAACCTGTGAAAGGTCAGTATAGCCGAGGTTTATCTGAGATGGCAAAACATAGCTTAAAATAACAATCTCTCTTCGCTGCAAAGTCGGCTTAAACGCCATGTCATTATAATAATGGAACAGATGCGGCGTGACCTTGCCTTCCCAGTCTTTGCCCCAGTTTGTCAGATATGCCCTTGTCAATTTCTGAAATACATATCCGCCGATGACAACATATTCCGGCTGCTGACCCCATTCATAAAAGGGCACAAACATCTCACCAACATCAAAATTTTTCGCCTGCAGGCGAATCTCTTGTCTGCTCCCGTCACGCCATACATCAAAGTTAATATTATCTCTGATTTTCTGATTTGAGATTAAATACTGGTACCCTATGCGGTCGTATGTGTGGTGTAAAAATTTTCCATATGCGTCTATTTCTTCGCCTTCTATTTCGAGGATAACATCATTTTTTTTGAGTAAATCGCTGCCTGTCCCTATATTATAAACTTTTGTAACCAGCACCCCGTTGCTGATATTAGAAGGCAGTTTTAAATACTTCCTCATTGCCGGGTCCAGCAGCGCCTCAGTTGCGAAACCCGTAACTGGAACACCCGGGTAATTAATATTCTTTGCCCTTGAAAGAAAGCTCTTGATTATCACTGAAGGTATCAGCCCGGCCTCATTTGTCCCCTTGCTCCAGCAGGAAATTCCCAGCACCCTCATGCCTTCGCAAAAAACCTGCCCTATGCCGGTTTCCTGTGACGTATTGGTAACTATCAAATTCAGTAAATGGGAGTATGAGACCGCTGAACGCAGTAATTCTGCCCTGTCCATATAACCCTGTCCTGTGGTAATCTCGGCATCGGGATTTAACCAGTAATAATTCAGCTTCGCCCCTCGCTCGAATTTGTCATCGAACCTTAATGGCCTAAGCGGCTTTTTCATCATTTTTGCGTCAAGTTCAAGCAATGCAAGGTCAACCTCATAATCGATTGTTTTTATAGTTACCCCGATATAATCATTTTGCCCAGATACCTTTGCGCGGATTAGTTTCGCGTCTGTCACATTCCAGGCGGGTGTTATAACATGATATGCCCCTGTTGCGCAGCCAACCCCGCTTTTCTGCTCGACATCGGTATTCTTCCATGGCCTTAACTGGTCGTATCCGTATGATGAAATCTCAAGATAAACGAGAGACTCCTTCATCTCCTCCCGAACACTCGCATTCGCCAAACTGCAAATTATTATTAAAAACCAAAAGATTAACGCGAAAAAGACAAAGGTCCGTTTGTAATCCTGTTTACCTGATATTCTGATAACCTGATTTTCTGTTTTCATTCTATTCTCCAAGCATAGCCTGTTTGGGTATATCATACTTTGCAAGTATTTCCGATTGTCTTTTCTGGGCCTCTTTTGCGTCGATTATCAGCGGACGGTCCTTACCCATAAATTTAATGGTATAAAAATTTGTATCAGGTTTTTCTATTGCCTTCTGCACATCCGAAAGCTCATTTATTTTCAAGCCGTTTATGCTTTCGATAATCTCGCTTTTGAATTCATCCGCGTATGCATTTATCTCATCCGGCATTATCTCTGAAAGAACGACGTATTCTTTTCTTTCCCTGTCGGTGTTTAGCTGCATCGAATTACGGAACATATACCTCAGATAAAAAGGTATGTCTTTAATCCATTCAGGTCCCCAGCTTTCAAGATAATTCCTTGTCGCAGGCACAAAAATAAGTCCCGCCATGCATACGTATCTGGGGTTTATATCGTATTGCCGCGCAATTTCAAAAATTGGCCTGTTTAGCGCAACAGTTACCGAGCCCTTCATCAGTTTGCCGTCTCTATAAAATGAAAGCTCAACCTTCTCTCCAATTTGTCTTGTCTCAATCGCCTCCGATAAATCCATCTTGAGCCCATAGATATCCACTCTGCCGTCGTTGTCTATTGTATACTGGTCAACCTGCGTCAGAACATCTCCTGATTTTAAAACAGATTCCGCCGAGCTGTGCATCAGTGTCTCGATTATGACTATTCCCTGCTTATTTGCGGGCACCTTCAAATAATCCCTGTAGCCTGGATTATGAAGGCCAGGGTACAGCATTACACCAAGTGAGCCAAAACCATCGTATTTACCGTCATTTATGTCATCAAGAAAATGTCTTATTACGGTTGTTGGTATCATATACCCGATGTTCTCGGCCTGGCGAAGTCCCTGGAAGGCCACACCAACCAGCTTGCCTTCCTGCATTACAGGCCCTCCCGAATTACCCGGATTAATCGCAGCATCCGTTTGGATCACAAGGTGTGAATCCGCACCTGTATGGGCATATACATCCATTTGCACTCTCGAGACGATACCCTTTGTCACTGAAATTCGTCTGCCTCCCATTGGAAATCCATATGTCTCAACGGCCGTATTTACACCCGGCAGTTCCGCTGCAATCTCTAATGGAACTGTATTATCAAAAAAACTGTTGTCATCTACTGTTAATAAGGCCAAATCGCAGTCATGGCCAATGAACGCCACCTTCGCGGAATATCTTTTTGCAACCTCCTGTTTTTGCAGCTCAAGATATTTATTATTGCTTACATTGTGCGCATTTGTCAGTATTTTATTGCCTTCAATGATAAAGCCTGAGCCGACTCCCTGACCCATCCCCTTTGGTTTCCATGGTGTCACAAAATCAAATTCCTGTCCTGTGCCGCGCATCATCACAACCGATCTTTCAATTCCATCCAACCCGGCAGCTTTAACTTCAATAGCAGTTACACAGATTACAAAAAATAAAAATACCGCTTTAAAATCATTAAGTAAGAGGTGCAATTTTGAATTCTCAATTCTCAATTCTAAATTCTTAAATCTCATTATATTCTCCGCCTAAATTACGCTTTCATTTATTGGAAAGCATATTACCGCGCACATTGCTCAATTACAACGTTCTTCCTTTTTATTAATGCATTGCTTAATGATTGTTTTTTTGTTCTAAATTGCTTAAATTTATCAGCTAAATTCGAGTTAATTTAAAAATTTAAGGGACATATTTATGGCAAAAATTATAAATGCGTCTATGTTATTAATTCTTGTCTTTGGTCAAATGTCCTTCGCCAAACAAAATCTCATGCCTCATCTTCAAAAGCAGGCAGATGTGACTCAGCTTATTGTTGATGGCATTCCCTTCTTGATGCTTGCCGGTGAATTGAGCAACTCTGCCGCCTCCACTGCAAAAAATATGAAACCGGTATGGCCCCGTCTTGCCGCATCTAATCTCAATACCGTTCTTATGCCCGTTTACTGGGATTTGATTGAGCCCCGGGAAGGTATTTTTGATTTTAAAACACTTGATGAGCTTATTACGGATGCTCGCCGCAATAACTTGCATCTCGTTTTGCTCTGGTTTGGAAGCTGGAAAAACAGCATGGCATGTTACGCCCCGTACTGGGTCAAAAAAGATTATCAGCGTTTTCCGCGTGCCCGGGATTCCTCCGGCAAAGCCATCGAAATCCTGTCACCGTTCAGCAAAACCAATCGCGATGCAGACTCGCGTGCCTTCGCCGCTCTGATGCGGCACCTTCGCCGGTTTGATAGTCATAAACGCACTGTCATAATGGTTCAGGTAGAAAATGAAATTGGTATGATTCCAGAGGCTAGAGACCACAGCCCAGCTGCCAACGAGCAATTTGAAAAGCCCGTGCCCCCGGAGCTGATGGATTATCTGCAGTCACATAAAGATAAGCTCATACCTGAATTTTATGAGCTCTGGAAAAATACGGGCTTCAAAACCTCAGGGACATGGCAGGATGTCTTCGGTAATGGAATTGAAGCTGAGGAGATTTTCATGGCATGGTTTTATGCACGCTATACAAATGATGTCACTGCTGCAGGCAAGGCCGAGTATCCATTGCCAATGTTTGTCAATGCCGCCCTCATCCGTCCCGGCTTCAAGCCCGGCCAGTACCCAAGTGCAGGCCCTTTGCCTCATTTGATGGATATCTGGCGGGCAGGTGCTCCTCAGATTGATTTTCTTGCCCCCGATATCTATTTCCCCAATTTTGTCGAATGGATTGAAAAATACGACCGTTCAGGCAATCCTGTCTTTATCCCGGAGGTCGGCAGGGGCTCAGAAAATCCCGCCAATGCTTTTTATGCAATCGGCCGCCATAACGCCATGGGATTTTCACCCTTTGCTATTGAAAGCTTTGTTAAACCTGATTCCCAGCTTTCCAAAGCATATGGTGTTCTTTACCAATTATCTCCTCTGATTCTTGAAAATCAGGGAAAAGAAACCATCACAGGCGTAATCGTTGATTTTAATAATCAATCTCAGCAGGTAAAAATCGATGATTATAAGTTAAATGTAAAATTAGATGCCGGCTGGGGTAAACCCGTTACTCAAGGCATGCTCGCAGCCAGCATCATTATCTCCATAGCCCCCGATGAATATATAATTTCCGGTAAAAGCCAGGTCATTACCTTTGAGCCGAATTCTCCTGGAGACCCCATCGCGGGTATTGGCTGGATTCAAAAAGGTCATTTTGAAAAAGGCCGCTGGGTCACTGACCTTTGGCTAAATGGTGATGAAGATCATCAGGGTAGGCATCTCCGCCTCTCTCCTGATACTTTCGAAATCCAGCGGATAAAGCTTTATCGTTATCGCTGAATCGTATTTTGCGCCGGATTAGATGACCATATCCCATTTCGGGGGACAAGTTGGATTGTTTCAGTCTTCCGGAATGGTCCCTTTTTTAAATCACGATAAACATCAACTTTTGCTGTATTGTCGTGCACAATTATATCAAAAAACGTATTGCCGTCGCCGTTATCCAGTCCTGCATTGCCCGCGTTCAACTGCCACACAATACCCGCTCCCTTGTCATTGCCCTCGTGTGCAGAATAATAATGAGTGTGACCGCAAATGTAGGCAGTAACTCCGTAAGTTTCCAGCAGCATCCAAAAAGCGTCTCTTTGTCCCTTGTTTTTATCCAGAGAGCCCCCCACATGTCTGTTATATGCAAAAGCCGGCTCATGGCCAAAAACAAAAATAAATGGCTTCTCGCTTTTCTTTAAATCATTCTCAAGCCAATTAATCAATTCCGCAACTACTTCTCCCTTCTTTTTGGTGTCACTGCCGCTCAGGCTTTTTCCGCTTCCCTCGTTTTCTTTGCCGTCCCAGTATTCATTAAGACATATAAAATGTGCATTGCCGCAGTCCCATGAATAATTTGTTCTAACAGTTCCTTTCGGACCATCCTGATTTGTAAAATTTTTAAGCGGAATTCGAATCCCCTGCCCGTTATCATATTCGTTTCGAAGCCATTCCATCGCGCTTGGATTATCTGCTTCATGGTTGCCGATTATGGGGTACCATACCGCCGATGGCCCGAAACATTCGTCTATCACCTGCCGGTTTGCCGCAATCCCCGGGCTGATATCACCCACAGTAACATGAAATGCGCCTTCTCCTTGGCAAATATCCTTAATAGACCGACACACTTCTTTAAATCCTTCAGTTTTTTGCCGCTGGTCCGCTGTTACTGTAAAATGAAGACTCTTTGCAAATAAACTCTGTGAAAAAAAAGTTACAAAAATTACCGCCGCGGCTATCGTTTTTTTCATTTTTTTCTGTTCCGTTTAAAGTAGAAATTATTTGAAAATCCTTCTTATAATAGAGCATTTTGGGATTTTTGTTCAATTATATGTGTTATAATACCATCTTCTGCTGAGAATCTAAGCGTATGAAGTCTGTAAAAAAACAAGTTGACCAATCTATCTTATCTGTTTATACTCTTTCGATTTTTTGGCCTGTTCTCCGAAGCGATAAGGCTTTGTAAATGACTTTTAGGCTTTATCGGGGAGAAGTAAAAAAATTGGAGACATTATGACCGGTAAAGCAAACGACATCTTAAAAGAAAAAATTAAAGGAAAACATTACGACCGGCTGGTTGCTGTTGACCACCCCAGGATGCATCATTTCATCGCGGATGCCATTGAGTTGACAAACCCTTCTTCGGTTTATGTCTGCACCGATTCACCGGATGACATTGCTCATATCCGTTCACTTGCGGTAAAAAACGGCGAGGAAATCCCTCTCGATTTATCCGGCCATACCTGCCACTTCGATGGCATTAATGACCAGGGCCGCGATACCTTCAGCACAAGATACCTTCTTCCTGCCGGCTCAACACTCGGCGAGTCATTGAAATCAGTCGAAAAACAGGCCGGCACCAAAGAAATCCGTGAGCTTTTGAAAAATGCTATGGCCGGCAGAGAAATGATTATTTGTTTCTGGACACTCGGTCCAACCTGTTCAGATTTCACTATTCCATGTCTCCAGATTACAGATTCACCTTATGTCGTTCACAGTGAATCCCTGCTCTATCGTCCCGGCTATGAACAATTCAAAAAACTCGGTGAAGGGCACGGCTTCTTCAGGTTCCTACATTCCGAAGGCGAGCTCGAAAACGGCATCAGCAAAAATTATAATTCGCGCCGGGTCTATATCGACCTCGAAGAAGAATTAGTTTACTCGGTAAATACTCAATACGGCGGCAACACCATGGGCCTCAAAAAACTCGCCCTTCGGCTGGCAATTCAGAAGGCCTCGCGCGAGGGATGGCTTGCCGAGCACATGTTTGTCATGGGTGTCCACGGCCCTCAAAAAAGGGTAACCTATTTCACTGGCGCGTTTCCATCCGCCTGCGGCAAGACCTCAACTTCTATGCTTCCCGGCCAGACTATAGTAGGCGATGATATAGCGTATTTTCGCGAGAAAAATGGCGTTATGCGATGCGTAAACGTCGAAAAAGGCATATTCGGAATCATTCAGGATGTCAATCCAAAAGATGACCCTGTTATTTACAAAGTCCTGACCAGACCCGGCGAGGTCATCTTTTCAAATGTCTTAATTGATGCAAATAAAAAACCTTATTGGCTCGGTATGGGCTGCGA
>Ga0209077_1000428_pt1 | contig 11257 bp, 8 predicted proteins | sample PPLLak1March2015_FD_187247 | JGI IMG/M metagenome (GOLD analysis project Ga0209077, IMG submission 187247) | Freshwater sediment microbial communities from Prairie Pothole Lake near Jamestown, North Dakota, USA - PPLs Lake P7 Core (1) Depth... | ecosystem: Environmental > Aquatic > Freshwater >... | reverse complement strand
TCGGCCAGCCATCTGCAATGGATAAACAGGGGCGCATCGTCATTCAACAGCACTTGCGCGACATGGCGGAGATCAACGGGGAAGAGGTTGCTGTAATCGGACAGATCAATCACCTCGTCGTCTGGAACAACGAACGGCTCAAGGAAATTCTCAAGGCCTCCCCGGTCACCCCCGCGGTGTTTGGCAAACTCGCCGAGAAGATGGCCGAAAAGAGGACTTAAGGAATGATCGATATGGCAATCCGGCATCACCCGGTCCTGGTCAAGGAGACCCTCGAATTCTTGAGAGTCCGGCGGGGCGGGGTGTATGTCGATTGCACGGTCGGCCTGGGCGGGCATTCCGAAGCGATCGCCGAGATCCTCGACGGCGAAGGACGCCTGGTTGGGCTCGATCGGGACGGTGACGCGCTCTCGCTGGCTACCGACAGACTCAAGGGATACTCCGTGGTCGAGCTCTACCAAGACAACTTCAAGAACCTCCCCCTGGTGCTCAAGAGGCTCTCGATCGACCGTATCGACGGTTGTCTCATTGATCTCGGAGTATCCTCCCTGCAACTGGATGCCGCCGAGCGCGGATTCAGTTTCCGCGAGAAGGGTCCCCTGGACCTCCGGATGGACCAAGGACAGCGAACCACCGCAGCGGACCTCCTGAATCGTCTGCCCGAAGAGGCGTTGGTCGATATCTTCAAACGTTTGGGGGAGGAACCATCCGCCAGACGAATTGCGGCGGAAATCGTGCGGCGACGGCGAATCGCCAAGATAACGACGACCACCGAACTGGCCGAGCTAGTCGAACAGGTGAAGGGCCGCCAGCCCGGCAGCCGGATCCACCCCGCCACGCTCGTTTTTCAGGCGCTGCGGCTCGAGGTCAACCAGGAATTGGAAGGGCTGAGCGAGCTTCTCGCGAACGTCATTCGCGTTCTGTCTGCGGGCGGTCGGCTGGTGGTCATTTCATTCCACAGCTTGGAAGACCGGATCGTCAAGCAGACGTTCCAGGTGAAAGCGGGCAAGTGCATCTGTTTCAAGCCGGCGGATCGATGCACCTGTGGACGCATTCAGGTAGTGAAGATCCTGACGAAGAAGCCCGTGACACCGAGCGATGAAGAGGTAGCACGGAATCCCCGGTCTCGGAGTGCCAAGCTCAGAGCAGTCGAGAAACTGGTGGAAGAGGAGCAGCCGGAAACGGCTTCCGGCAGCATGCAACAAGGCAGTCAAAGGAGCTGAGCCATGTTGGATTTCCAGTATCAGCAGCTAGATAACGGGCAACTTGGGGAAGACGAATATTCGGCGGTGGTGAAAATCGTCCGCTTCGTTTGTCTGTTCGCCGTGATCATCGGCCTCTGCCTGGCTTACGCCTGGGTGCAGAAAGAAGTGACGGATGTGAATTATGACATCGAACAGCTCCGGGTCGACAACGCCAAGCTGGTAGAGGGGAATTCCGCTCTGCGCATCCAGCAGGCGATGCTGGCTGACCCCTCGCTCGTCAAAGTGCGCGCTCTTGGTCTCGGCCTCAAACATCCGGACCAGCAGCGCATCAGGCTCATCCAGGTGAACCTGGACGGGCAGGTGGACCAAACAGTTGTGGCGGCTGCAGTGTTGCCGGTCCCGACCCGCGTACATGAATGAACAGCTCGCATGGCGCTCATAAAACTCCGAAAACAAGATTTGCAGTCCGGCTTCTGCTCGTCTACAGCATCGTGATGGCATGGGGCGCCGGCGTGGCGCTCCGCCTCGTCTACCTTCAGGTTTTCCAGGCCGACAAGTACCGAAATCAGGCACGTGCCCAGCAGTCAGGCTTCCTGGAATTCACCTCCAAACGGGGTGACATCCTCGACCGTCACCTGGAGCCCCTGGCGGTGACCGTACGCGCCGACTCCCTCGTGGCCCAACCCACCGCCGGCAACATCAAGCGTCCCAAGGAAATGGCGCGTCAATTGGCCGCAATCACAGGGGTTGAAGAGTCGGCCCTTCTCGAGAAATTGACCTCCAAAAAGGGCTTTGTTTACCTGGCTCGCAAACTGAGCCCGGAGCAGGTGGGTCGGGTGAAGGCGCTCGAGCTTCCGGGACTGGGTTTTCATCCCGACGGAAAACGCGTCTACCCGGGACGGGAGACGGCCGGGCACCTGCTCGGCTTTGTCGGGCTGGACAATCAGGGCCTGAGCGGAATCGAGTACCGGTACGAGGAACTGCTTCGAGGGAGGAAGAAACGACTGCACCTCTTGATGGATGCTAGGCGCCAGGGCTTTGAAATCGTCTCGCTGGACGGCAAAGAGGCGGACGGGAACACACTGGTTCTGACGATCGACCGTGCGCTTCAATTCATAGCCGAGGAAGTGCTGCAGGAGACGGTCGAGCAGGCGCGCGCTCTGAACGGGTCGGCGCTGATCATGGATCCAAACACCGGCGAGATTCTGGCATTAGCTTCTTATCCGTTCTTTAATCCGAACACCTATGGCCGGTATGATGAGGAGGTTCGCAGAAATCGGGCCATCCTGGAGATCTACGAGCCAGGCTCAACGTTCAAGATCATCACGCTCTCCGCGGTTCTCAACGAACAACTCTCGCGGCCTGACGAAGTTATCGACTGCCGGGTGGGCACACTCCGCCTGGCCGGCAAGGTTTATCGAGAGGCAAAGCGAAGCTATGAAGACCTGACTTTCAATCAGATCCTGGCGAAGTCCAGCAACGTAGGCACCATCAAACTGGGACTTAGACTGGGAAACGAAAGGCTTTACAACTACATCGAGCGCTTTGGTTTCGGGGAGAAGACCGGTGTGGAGTTGCCGGGGGAGCAGTCCGGCATCCTGCGGCCGCCGTCGCAATGGTCGAAAATCTCGATCGGGGCTCTCTCGATCGGCCAGGAAATAGGCGTTACGCCACTGCAGATGGTGCGCGCCATCTCGACTTTCGCCAACGGCGGTTACCTGGTCGAGCCGCAACTTGTCCGGCGGATCCTGAAACCAACCGGAGAACGGCTGGACGAACGGGAGATTCGGCGGAAGAGAATACTGAACGACCGGACGATTGCGCAGATGAGAGACGGGCTCGCCATGGTGGTCGACGACGGCACGGGCAGATATGCCAGGCTGCAGGGCTATTCTTCGGCGGGCAAAACTGGGACCGCGCAGAAGTTCATCAACGGGCACTACTCGCATGACAAGTTCGTAGCCTCGTATGTGGGATTCGCTCCGGTTGACAATACCCGGCTGGCTGCCATTGTGGTGATCAATGAACCGCGCGGGCAGTACTACGGTGGAACAGTGGCCGGCCCGGCCTTTGCGAAGATCATGGAACGGGCGCTCCTGCATTTGAACGTCGAGCAGGATCGGCCTCTCCCCTTGATCCCTCCGGAAACCGACGGAGGACATCTGATGGCCGAAGCGTCAGCGTCCGAGGAGGAACTGCCGCGAGACAAGCTGGAATCCACAATGCGCGAGTTGACAGGCACCGGCGAACCGGGCGAGCCGGCGGGCGCGGCGCTGGTGGTTACTACCGGGTGGTTCGCGGTCCCGGATTTCGGCGGAATGAATTTGCGCCAGGTGGTTCGCCTTTGTACGAGGCTGGGCCTGACGCCAAAGGTATCGGGTAGCGGGACGGCCATCGGGCAGAGGCCGGATCCGGGAAGCATGGTCCCGAAGGATGCAGTTTGCGAAATTTTCTTCTCGACGAAAGCGCACAGAGTCAAACGTGATGAGGTTGCACAGTCTCTTGAAGCAACTGCCTCCGGACACGCTGACGAACGTTAGCGGCGCGAATGCAGATGCTGAGATCAAATCGCTTGCTTACGACTCGAGACAAGTTACCCCGGGGACGCTGTTCTTTGCCGTGCCGGGAGGCCAGACGGACGGCCACGTGTTCGTCCCCCAAGCGCTCGAACGTGGCGCGGCTGCAGTCGTCTCCGAGAGGGAGGCAGACGGTCCCCTGCCCGTGCCCTGGATCCAGGTACGCAACGTCCGCCCGGCCATGGCCATACTCGCTCATGATTTCTGCGGAAAGCCCTCGGAAACCCTCCGACTGATTGGCATCACCGGAACGAACGGCAAGACGACCACCAGCTACCTGGCACATTCAATCTTGAGCACCCAGGCGCCGGCCCTCCTGCTCGGAACCATCAAGACACGGTTCGGGGACGTGGAATTCGAATCCAAGCATACGACCCCGGAGGCGATCGACCTCCAGCGGGTCCTGGCCGAAGCGCTCGAGCGCGGCTGCAAGCACGGGGCGATGGAAGTCTCCTCGCACGCCCTGGCGCTTTTTAGAGTGTACGGATGCCACTTTCCGGTTGCGGTTTTTACGAACCTCACCCAGGACCATCTCGATTTTCACGGAACGCTCGAGGAGTACTTTCGAGCGAAGTTGCTCCTCTTTGATCCGAGCTACAATCGCGGGATCCAGTTTGCCGTCGTCAACGCAGACGACCCCTTCGCGAGAAGAATTCAGCCTCCTTCCGGGGTGACGAGGGTAACTTACGGGCTGAGCGAGGAAGCCGATGTCCACCCGGCGCGGCACACCACTTCGATCCAAGGCACTCGGATGGAGATCGCGATTCATGGACGCCGGCTGGATATCGAGAGCAGTCTGGTCGGCCAGCACAACATCTACAACCTGCTGACCGCCGTTGCCGCGACGAGCGCACTCGGAATTAGTGACGTGGCCATCCAACAGGGTATCAGCAGGTTGAGCCAGGTGTCCGGCCGCTTCGAGAAAGTACCAGTTGACGCGCCCTTCACTGTGATTGTGGATTACGCGCATACGCCGGATGCCCTGGAGAACGTGCTCCGTCTGTCACGGAAACTGACCTCCAGCCGCGTGATCTGCGTTTTTGGGTGCGGAGGCGACCGAGACAGAACCAAGCGCCCGATCATGGGCGCTCTGGCGGCCAAACACGCGGATGTCGTGGTCGTCACTTCCGACAACCCGCGATCGGAGGAGCCAGAGGCCATCGTCAACGAAATCGTTGCCGGGATTGACCGATCGACTGTCGAATGCGAGGTGGTCGTCGACAGACGCGAAGGAATCCGCCGCGCCCTGTCGCTGGCCGGCAGCGGCGATATTGTGCTGATCGCCGGGAAGGGTCACGAAAACTACCAGATAGTGAAAGGCGTCAAACACCATTTCGATGACCGGGAAGTCGTGCGGGAGGTTCTGTGATCGAGCTGATCCTGGAAGAAGCGGCCCGAATCATGGGTGCCGAGCTGATCGGCGAGCACCACGCCGATGTTCTTACCCGCTTTTTCCCTGCGGTTTCGACCGACACGCGAACGCTGACGTCCGGACAGTGCTTTGTCTGCCTGAAGGGGCCCCGCTTCAATGCGCATGATTTTGTCGGGCAGGCCCTGGACAAGGGAGCCTCCGTGATCGTTCACTCGGAGGACTTGCCCTCGTCCGTTCTCCGCCCCGGAGTCGTTTACCTGAAGGTCGCCGATTCTCTCTCTGCCTTGCAGAATCTCGCGCACTACAGCAGGAGTAAATGGGGCGGGATGCTGGTCGGGGTAACTGGAAGCGCCGGGAAAACGACAACCCGCAGCTTCATCTCAACCCTTCTCGGACGGAAGTTCAGGGTGATGCAGTCTTCCGGGAATTTCAACAATGAGATTGGGCTCCCGCTGTCGCTGCTGGGGATAGGGCCGGAGCACCAGGCGGCGGTCATTGAATTTGGAATGAACCACGCGGGCGAGATTAGGGCGCTTGCCCGGATCGCCTTGCCGGACTGTGCGGTGCTGACGAACGTCGGCCCTGTCCACCTTGAATTCTTCGAAAGCGTTGATGCGATCGCCCGAGCCAAAGCGGAGATTCTGGAATTCCTCCCAGCCGACGGCTGGATCGTTTTCAATGCCGACGACCAGCGCGTTGCGCGGGTAGTCCGCGATCATCCCGCGGGAAAGATCTCTTTCGGTTTCAACCCAAGCGCGGACGTCCGTGTCACCGATTACACGCTCCACGATTTGAGCCGCATGGAGTTTACGGCCGTGGTTCGAGGCTCTGAGATTTCAGCGTCGGTTCCATTTGGAGGCAGGCATTTCCTCTACAACGTGGCCGCTGCCCTGGCTACGGCGGTCGAGATGGGCGTTTCTGTGGGGGAAATGCTCGATGGCTTGAACGAGCTGGCGCCTGTCAAAATGCGCGGCCGTTTGCTCCGCCTGCAAACCGGTCGACTGGCTGGCGTTACCGTCTGGGACGACTCCTACAACGCGAACCCGCACGCAGTAGCCTCGGTGCTGGAGACGCTCAAGGAACTCCGGGGTTTCCGTCGCAAAATCGTAGCCCTGGGATCGATGCTCGAACTGGGACAGTACTCGTCTCAGCTACACAAAGAGACTGGTGCAAGAATTGCTGCCAGCGGTGTTGACCTCCTGCTGGCGGTCGGGACTGAAAGCGCGTACCTGTGCGAGGGCGCACGGGCTGCGGGAATGGCGTCTGACAGGTTGCTGGAGTTCGAAGACGCCAAAACCGCGGGCGATCATCTGGTAGCTCAACTCAGGTCCGGGGATCTCGTTCTCGTGAAGGGTTCGCGAGGAATCGGGATGGACCAGGCCGTCCGGCAGATCGAGGCCGTCGAGGAGAAATAGAGTTGCTTTACCATCTGCTTTACGCGCTGCATGATCAGTTCTCGGTCCTCAACGTGATGCGGTACATCACGTTCCGGACAGCCTACGCTTCGCTGACCGCGTTGCTCATCAGCCTGCTGCTCGGGCCCTGGCTGATCCGCCGGCTCAAGCAGTTTCAAATTGGCCAGTACATTCGCGAGGAGGGTCCCACCACTCACCACGCCAAGGCCGGGACGCCGACCATGGGAGGTCTGCTGATTGTTATCAGCATCCTGGTCCCAACACTCCTTTGGGGTGACCTGACGAACTACTACATCTGGTTAGCGCTCCTTTCGCTGCTGCTCTTCGGACTTGTGGGCTTTCTGGACGATTATCAGAAGGTGTCAAGGCGGCGTTCGCTTGGACTGACTGCCCGCCAGAAGATCGGAATGCAGTTCGGAATCGCGCTCCTTGTGGCGGCGATTCTGATCGTTTTAAACCACTACGGGCATTACAGCATCGAGCTCAGTGTGCCGTTCTTCAAGAGGGTTACGCCGAATCTGGATCTGGTGTTGTTCGGCTATTCGACCTTCCTTCCCCTGATTCTGTTCGCCTTGATCGTAATCATCGGAAGCAGCAACGCCGTGAATCTTTCGGACGGATTGGACGGGCTCGCAGCAGGCTTGGTCCTGGTCGCCGCCTCAGCCCTCACGGTGCTGACGTATGTCACCGGTCACGCAGCTTTCGCCGACTACCTGGACATCATCAAGAACACGTACGCGAGCGAACTGACGGTCTTTTGCGGGGCCATGGTCGGGGCGACCCTCGGGTTCCTCTGGTACAACAGCTACCCGGCGGAGATATTCATGGGGGACGTCGGGTCCATGTCTCTCGGCGGAGCGATCGGCACGGTCGCATTGCTTATTAAGCACGAGCTCTTGCTGATCTCGATCGGCGGCATTTTCGTTATCGAGGCGCTTTCCGTGATACTGCAGGTCTCTTCCTACAGGCTTTTCGGCAGGCGCATCTTCCGAATGGCGCCAATACATCACCATTTCGAGCTCCTCGGCTGGAAAGAGCCGAAGGTCGTGATCCGTTTCTGGATCCTGGCAATTATCTTCGCGCTGTTCAGCCTGACGACCCTTAAGCTCCGGTAAATCAGTGAACAGTGCGATTTGACCCTGGTGGGCAGTGTTTTTCGGCCCCCGATGAGTGAAGGCGTGAAGAAGAAACGCATCCGCATTAAGAACAAGAAGGTACTGGTGGTCGGCTTGGCGAAAAGCGGGGTCGCAGCAGCGAACTTCCTTATACGGGAAGGCGCTCGACTGACGATCACGGATTTAAAGCCGGAATCTGAGCTTCGGGAGCAGATTGCACAGCTCGCCGGCCCGGTTCGCCTGCTGCTTGGCGGCCATACCGAGCCCGCCTTCATGGAAGCAGACTTTATTGTCCTGAGCCCCGGCGTACCAACCGGCTTGCTCGAGTTGCGGCGAGCTGCTGCCAGCGGAATTCCGATCTACAGCGAAGTCGAGCTGGCGTACTCGTTCCTGCAAGGGAAACTCATCGGGATCACCGGATCGAACGGCAAGACGACGACCACCGCGCTGATTGGCGAGCTGTTCAAGAATGCCGGCCTCCCTCATGTTGTAGCCGGGAACATCGGCACGCCTCTCGCGCAATTCATAGAATCGGAGGATCAGGCGGGCGACGCCCGGACCTTCGTCGTCGAACTGTCGTCTTTCCAGCTCGAAAACATCCACAATTTCAAGTGCGACATCGCCCTGCTTCTCAATGTGACGCCGGATCATCTGGATCGCTACGCCTCGTTCGAAGACTACGCACTGGCCAAAGAGAGGATTTTTCTCAACCAGACGAGACGCGATTACGCGGTGCTCAACGCGGACAACTCGATTTCGCTCAGCATGTCGGACGGTCGCAGAGGCCAGGTGATGCTGTTCAGCCGCCGTCAAATGCTGACCCAGGGAATCTATGTCGACGGCGGGAAAATCTATATCCGGTGGAAGAAGCAACATCACTATCTGATGGAAACCAAGGAGATCCGGCTGAAGGGAAATCACAACCTGGAGAACGTCCTGGCCGCGACCGCGGCCGGTTTCCTTTCCGGGATCGACCTCGCCGTTATGGCCGATACCTTTCGTACTTTTGCGGGCGTGGAACACCGGCTGGAGTTCACTCGCAATGTCGGAGGAGTTGACTACTATAACGATTCCAAGGGGACCAACGTAGACTCCGCGTTGCAAGCGCTCCAGGCACTCGACCAGCCCCTGATCGTCATCATGGGAGGCAAGGACAAAGGCGGAGACTTTACCTCCCTCCGTTCGCTCGTAACAAGAAAGGTCAAACTGCTGATCCTGATCGGTGCAGCTACCGAGAAAATCTTCTCGGTACTGGGCAGCGATGTAAACACGATCAAGGTGGGGGACATGCAGGAAGCCGTGAATTTGGCCTATCGGAGTGCGCAGCCTGGCGACACGGTGCTTCTGGAGCCGGCCTGCGCAAGCTTCGACATGTTCAACAACTTCGAGCACCGCGGGAGGGTTTTCAAGCAAATCGTCAGCGCGCTGCCCGACGAGCCGCCGCGAACCGGAGAGGGAGCGGCGAGATGAGCCGGAAGAGTTCGTACGATCTGAACCTCGTCCTGATCGTGCTGATACTGCTCGGTTTTGGACTGGCCATGGTTTTCAGCGCAGCGAGCATTTCGCTCGGGAACGCTTTCAGCCTGGTCTTCAGCCGGCAGTTCGTGTTCGTCGTGACGGGCCTTGTCTTCCTCTTGGCCGCCATGAGGATCGACTACAACTTCTATTCGGGCTCCCGCCGGCTCACGGCCGCCTGGCTGCTCGTCATCGCCCTGCTGATCGCCGTTTTTTTCTTTCCTGCATTCAATGGCGCGAGGCGATGGATCGTCTTCGGTCCTCTGAGGGTCCAGCCCTCCGAGCTCGCGAAGCTCGTCATCATAGTGATCACCGCCTACTTCCTTTCCCGGCCCGCTGCTGATATCAGGTCATTGAAGAAAGGCATGTTGCCCTACGCCGGGATCCTGGCGCCAATACTCGCTTTGATCCTTGCAGAACCGGATCTCGGTACCTCTTTTTGTATCGGACTCACTGCTTTCGTGATGCTGTTCCTTGCGGGCCTGCAGTGGCGTTACATGCTGGCCATGGTACTGGCAGCCATTCCCGGCGTGTACCTGTTCATCCTGCGAGTCCCGTACCGGCGCAACCGGGTCCTTACCTTCATCGATCCGTCGCTCGACCCGTACGGCTCCGGATACCAGATCCGCCAGAGCCTCATCGCAATTGGCTCCGGAGGCTGGCAGGGCCTGGGATATGCCCAGGGAAATCAGAAAAAGTTCTTCCTGCCGGAACCGCACACCGATTTCATCTTCTCCGTAATCGGCGAGGAACTTGGGCTGTGGGGCACGCTCCTCACCCTCACGCTTTTCATCTTGTTGTTCATCAAAGGGATCAAGATTGCATTGCGCGCGGATACCAAGTTCGGCGCCTATCTCGGCCTCGGCATCGTCAGCATGTTCACTTTTCAGGCCCTGATCAACATGAGCGTGGTTCTGAGCCTGATGCCGACCAAGGGACTGCCCCTGCCCTTTGTTTCGGTGGGGGGCTCATCCATGGTCGTCGCGCTCGTCGCCGTCGGAATACTGCTGAATATCTCCAAGCAGGGCCGGCGGGAAGCGGACATCTCGGAATTGATGGGAGTCAGGAGCGAAACGTATGAGCACTCCTGACACCGGAAAGTCGCACGTGCTGAAGCGAGTCCTGTTCGCCGGCGGAGGAACGGGCGGGCATGTGTTCATGTCTGTCGCTCTTGCCGAGGAGCTGCGGCGAAAGGCGCCCGCGGTGGAAGTGCTTTTTGTTGGGACCAAGCGCGGCTTGGAAGCCCGGGTGGTGGAGCCTCTCGGGTTTCGCCTTGAAACGATAGAGGTTGCGGCACTCAATCAGGTTGGGTTCCGGAAAATGATCAGTAGTCTGGTCGGCATTCCGTTTGCGATCTTGAACGGGGGACTCATCGTCCGCGAGTTCCGTCCGAACATCATCGTCGGTGTCGGCGGATACTCGTCCGGGCCAGTGGTCCTGGCCGGGAAACTGATGGGCTACCGGGCCATACTGATCGAGCCCAATGCTTACCCGGGGCTTACCAACCGGCTGTTGAGGCGCTGGGTGGATGCGGCTGCTGTCGCCTTCTCGGAAGCGGCCCGTCCCTTCGGGAAGAAGGCCAGAGTGACCGGTATCCCCGTCCGGGATCAATTTCACTGGGTCAAGCCGCGGCCCGTGACGGCTGCCAACGGCCCCCTGTCGGTTCTCGTGATGGGGGGCAGCCAGGGGAGCAAGCCGATCAATCGACTGATCTGCGATGCCCTGCCCTTTTTGCCGGCCGGAAAGATCCAGCTGGTTCATCAGACCGGACCCGCGGACCTCCAACCGGTAGCCGAGCGGTACCGCCAGCAAGGCTACCAGGGCCAGGTCACCGACTTTATTCAGAACGTACCGGAGTTATTCAGCCGGGTTGATCTGGTCGTTTCGCGCGCCGGAGCATCCACTGTCGCCGAACTGACGGCAGCCGGCAAACCTGCGGTGCTGATCCCGTTCCCCCAGGCGGCTGACGATCATCAACGGAAAAATGCCCAGGCTCTGGCGAAACGGGGCGCTGCCGTGGTGCTCGAGCAAGACCAAACCAGCGGCCGCGAACTGGCAG
>Ga0209077_1000427_pt1 | contig 11264 bp, 10 predicted proteins | sample PPLLak1March2015_FD_187247 | JGI IMG/M metagenome (GOLD analysis project Ga0209077, IMG submission 187247) | Freshwater sediment microbial communities from Prairie Pothole Lake near Jamestown, North Dakota, USA - PPLs Lake P7 Core (1) Depth... | ecosystem: Environmental > Aquatic > Freshwater >... | reverse complement strand
CTGGGTGGGACGGTTCTCCACGGTGCTTGTGCTGGTGGGTTCGTTCCTTTACGGATCGATGATGGAGAACATCACCCAGTGGTTGATTTTCGCCCTCTGGGTCATGGCGGCCGGCATCTGGCTGCCAAACATCCTCCAAGTCATCTGGTGGCGGTTTAACAGCTGGGGTTATCTTTCGTCGTGGATTGCCAATCTGGGGTTGAGCTGGCTGGTGGTCTGGATCCTGCCCGCCCAGGGGCTTTTGCCGGACCTTCCTGATTACGCGCAGTTCTGGCTGCTCATGGGGCTGGGCATCCTGATCTACGTACCGGTGACGTTCCTGACCAAGCCGGACGACATGGACCACCTGGTTCGATACTACGTTCAGTCCCGACCCTTGGGCTTCTGGGGCCCGGTTCGGAGGGAAGCCGAGCGCCAGGGGCTCATCAAGGCTGTGACCGAGGGTGTGGAAGCCGAGCTCGGTAGATAGGAGCAGATTATGTCCTTCTTCAGAAGACAGTGGACGGCTCACGAGGCGGATGAATGGACCAAGGAGGACTTCTGGGCGTGCGTCTTTTCATCCTTGTCTTACATTCTGATGATGATCGGGCTGGCCCTGCTGTTCCTCCTGCCCGTGTGGGGCCTCATCATTTTCGCGGCCGGGTTGCTGTGCGTCTGGCTGATGTACCGGGCAATCGATCCAAAACTGAAAACCGTGTCAGCTGACTACGAGGTGAAGCAGAAAGCGTACCTGAAGGAACTCGACCGGATCATGAAATGGGAGGACAAGTAGGATGGACCGCAACCTGATGGTCGTGCTCGGAATGGCGCTGGCCTACGTGTTCGGCTTCCTCGGGATGATCTTCGCCTGGACGAGCTACCGTCGGCGCAAGGCCGAGGCGGGAAGGAAACGAGATGAATAACCCTGAAATCGCCCGCGAATTCAGCTACCTCTGGGGCGTTGTCGTCCCCGGGAGCATCGTCATCTTCTCCTTCCTGGTGACGCTCTGGCTCTACAGGAGGTTCGCCAGGGAACACCAGGCCGGCGAGAAGAAGCCCGGACAGGATTGACAGGATTACAGGATTCTTTTCTGCAAGGATCCTGTCAATCCTGTCATCCTGTGATAAATCCTTAAGCGGTTACACGCTGCTTGGCCGGCGTGGCCGTGCGCTCGCATTCGGCAACCGTTTTCACCCCTAGCTTCTGCAGGATCGTCATCAGCGGACACCAGTTCGTGAAGGCCGACTGGAAGAGATTCAAGCCGACAAACGCGGTGAAATAGAACCAGTTGGGGCTCACCCAGACGCCAAGCGCCACACTCAGCAGAACAAAGAACCCTGCAACCAATCGAAGATATCGTTCAACAGTCATAACTTGCTCCTTTCAATTCTCACCAGAGGTCAATGCCCTGCGACGGCCGGCTCGGCCTGGTCAGTACGGGCGACGGTGTTGCCTGTGTCGTGGCGGGATATTCTCCTTTTCCCGAGGTAATAGAGAATCGGAACGGTCATGCGCGAGAGCAGCAGGGACGCCACTTCTCCGGCCATCAGTGAGATAGCGAGACCCTGAAAAATGGGGTCGAAAAGAATCACCGAGGCGCCCACGATGACCGCCATCGCCGTCAGAAGCATCGGACGGAATCGGACTGCGCCTGCATCGACGACCGCCTGCTCGAGCGGCATTCCCTGGGCGAGCCGCAGCTCAATGAAATCGACAAGGATGATCGAATTCCGGACGACGATGCCGGCTCCAGCGATGAAACCGATCATTGAGGTGGCGGTAAAAAAGGCGCCCATCATCCAGTGTCCCGGAAGGATGCCGACCAGGGAGAAGGGAATCGCTGCCATGATGACGAGCGGGATCAGCAGCGACTGGAACCACCCGACGACCAGGATATAAATCAAGACGAGCACAACCGCGAAAGCAATCCCGAGGTCCCTGAACACTTCGTACGTGATGTGCCATTCACCGTCCCACTTCATCGCGATGTTGTCGGTAGAGGATGGCTGGGTCGCCGTGTAGCGCTCGATGCTGTAGCCTTCCGGCAGCTTGAGCTTGTCGATCGCCTCGTTCAACTTGAGAATCGCATAGACCGGGCTTTCCTCGTGTCCTGCCACGTCGGCGGTCACGTAGACGACCGGCATGAGGTTCTTGTGATAGATACTTTTGTCCCCGATGGTTTCCTCGACCCTGACCAGCTCGGACAGGGGCACCAGGTTCCCGGACTGACCGATCACCTTCACCTGGGTCAGTTCATTGACGCCCGACCTCTCGGCGGTGGCCAGGCGAACGAAAATCGGGACGTCCTCTTTCTCGAGCGGCTTGTGAACGAGTCCGGCGGCGGCCCCCTGCAACGCGATGTTCAGCGTGGTCGTCACCTGATCGGCCGACACTCCGTTGAGCGCCGCCTTTTCTTTGTCGATTACCAGCCGATATTTCGTCTGATCGTCCTCGATGTACGAGTCGACATCAACCACGCCTTCGGTCTCGAGCAGGATCTTCTCGATCTGGCGTGCCACCTGGATCTGTCGTTCGTAGTCCGGCCCATATACCTCGGCGACAAGTGTCTGAAGGACGGGAGGACCGGGCGGAACCTCGGCGACCTTGACCCGGGCGCTGTGCCTTTTGGCGATCGCCTGCACGTCCGGGCGGACGCGCTTGGCAATCTCATGGCTCTGGGTCTCGCGCTCTTCCTTTGGCTCGAGGTTGACCTGGATGTCCGCCTGGTTCGGTGCACGGCGCATGAAATAGTGACGCACCAACCCGTTGAAATTATACGGTGACGCGGTTCCGACATACATCTGAAGGTCGGTGACTTCCGGCACCGTCTTCAGGTAACTGGCGATGTCGGATGTAACGGCGGCGGTCTGCTCGAGTGTCGTTCCTTCGGGCATGTCGACGATCACCTGGAACTCGCTCTTGTTGTCGAACGGCAGCATCTTGACCATCACCGCCTTGAACATGAACAGCGACATGGCACCGAGGAGCAGGACCACGACGGCGACCAGAAAGCCATAGCGCCAGCGTGGTATCGTGATCAGCCGCGTCATCACCTGCCGATAAAGCCGCGTGCTGCGGCTTTCCACCTCGTGTCCGCCGTGCGAGTGCTTACCATTCCCGCGCTTGAGAAGACGGAATGAAGCCCAGGGCGTGACCATAAACGCGACAATAAGCGAGAAAACCATGGCGGCCGATGCGCCGACCGGGATAGGACGCATGTAAGGGCCCATCAGACCGCTCACAAAGGCCATCGGCAGGATGGCTGCGATGACGGTGAAGGTGGCAAGGATCGTCGGGTTCCCGACCTCGTCGACGGCCTCGATGGCCACCTCACGGATCGGGCGACCTTTGTTCCCCGGCAGGCGATAATGCCTGACGATATTCTCGACGACCACGATTGCGTCGTCGACCAGGATGCCGATCGAGAAGATCAGCGCGAAAAGCGTGACGCGGTTCAGGGTGTACCCGTAGAAGTAGAAGACCACCAGTGTCAGGGCGAGAGTCACCGGGATGGCGATGCCTACGATCCCCGATTCCCTCAAACCTAGGGTCAACCAAATGAGCAATGCCACCGAGGCAATTGCCAGGAACATGTGGTACAGCAGCTCATTGGACTTCTCGGCAGCCGTTTCTCCGTAGTTTCGTGTGACGGTGACCTTGACGTCGTGCGGAATCAATCTGGACCCCGCCCGGGAAACCTTCTCGATGACCTGCTCGGCGACGACAATCGCGTTGGTCCCTTTACGTTTGGCAACGGAGATCGTGACCGCTGGAAACGGCCCAGGCTGTCCGTTCGCTGATCCGATCGCCTGATGACTGCCGGCCTTATCACTGTTGCCTTCTGCCTCGTGCCCTTCTGCCTCACGTGCAAGGTCGTGGCTGAACGCGCTGGCTGGCCCGCGCGAGAACAGGACGTAGTCGGCCGGTTCCTCAGAGCCGTCGTCAATCTCGGCGACGTCGCGCAAGTAGACAGGTTTGCCCTCGAAGACGCCGATGACCACAGCGCTCACGTCGTCGGCAGATTCGAGAAAGCCGCCGGTGGCGACCAGGAATTCTCGGTTCCCGGAGGAAAACGAGCCGGCCTGCGTCTCGCGATTGGACTGCTGCAGCATGTTCATGACCACGGCCGGCGCAACGTTGAACGCGGCCATGCGCGATTCGTTCAGGGTCACCCGGATCTGGCGCCTCTGACCGCCGATGATCGTGACTTCGGATACATCGGGGACCTGTTTGATCTCGTCGTGGAGCTGGGCAGCGACCCGGCGCAGGTCATAGTGGTCATAACGATCGCTCCAGAGCGTGAGTGCCAGCACGGGGACATCGTCTATCGAACGCGGCTTGATCAAAGGGTTCGAGGCGCCTGGCGGGATCAGATCGAAGTTCGCGTACATCTTCTGGTTGAGACGGACGATTGCGTTCTCCTCGTCCTCCCCGACATAGAATCGAACGATCGCCATAGCGAAGCCGGCGCTTGAGGTGGAGTAGACGTACTCGACTCCGGGGACTTCCCAGATGAGTTTCTCCATCGGCTTGGTGACCCGTTCTTCGACCTCCTTGGCCGTTGCGCCGGGCATCTGCACCATCACATCGATCATTGGAACGATGATCTGCGGTTCTTCCTCCCGGGGAAGCATTACAACTGCCCCGATGCCGAGCAGGATCGATGCGCCGATAATCAGGGGTGTCAGCTTCGAATCGATAAAGGCGTTGGCCCATTTTCCGGCCATTCCCAGCGTTTTCATGTTGTTTGGCTCTCTGTTTGTCTGAAAACTGAACCCGCTTACTCCGCAAACAACGCTGCGGGCGCGGCTCGTGTCCCACTTCCAAGTGGGACGTGTCCGACTTGGAAGTCGGACCAACGGAAGACCATGTCCGACTTGGAAGTCGGACCTACGTTAAAGCTCCGTGATCGGCGTTCCGTCCTGGATCTGCGCAAATTTGTCGAGCACGATTTTTTCTCCATTGCTCAGACCGGACAAAACTTCGACGCGATCGACGTACGTCTTCCCGGTTTTGATAAGCCGGAAGCGAGCCTGGCCCTGTGCGTTGACCACGTAAACGCCGGTCAGCTGGCCTTTGCGGACAACGGCCGATTCGGGGACGGAGACCACCTCTTTCGTGCCAGTGGAGAAGACCCCGCGACCGAACATCCCTGAGCGCACTCCCTCCAGCCGCGGCAGCCCGAGCTTGACAACAAACGATCGGCTGCCAGGGTCGGCTGCCGGCACGATCTCGGTGACGGTCGCGGCGATCGGATCCTTACCGAGCGCCTCGATAAAGACCTGGGCGCTGTTACCAATTCTGATTCGGGCCAACTGCGCCTCGTCTACGTTGGCTTCGAGAAGGTAGGATCGGTTGTCCTCCACGGTCAGGATCGGCACGCCGGGAGCGGAGAGGGCGCCCGCCTCAAGGTGCTTGGCCGTCACAATGCCTGCATAAGGCGCCGTCACACGGGAGTAGCCGGCGTAGATCTGAGCAGTCTCGACCTCTGCCTTCGCCTGTTCAATCTTGTTCCCGACCTGCTTCTTGCGCGCCGCGATCGAACGAAGCGTTTCCTCGGCTCGGCGAGCCTCGGCTACGGCGTTTTTGTATTTGAATTCGACTTCCTCGAATTCCTGGGGACTCACTGACTTTCGCTCGAGCAAGGCCTGATAGCGTTTGTAAGTGGACTCCGCGAGAGAGGCGGCCGCCTCGGCGGCGCTTTTGGCCGCTTCCCCTGCGCGGATGGACTGCTCCACTTCCAGCAGCGCATTCTCGGCCTCGGCCAACCCGGCCTTTGCCTTGACGATATTGTTTGCCGCATCGCGGTCGTCAATTTCGACCAGCAGCTGTCCAGCTCTGATGTGATCCCCCTGTTGAGCCCTGATGGACAGCACCTGCCCGACGACCCTGCTGGAGAGCACGCTCGTACTCTTCGCTCGAATGGTCCCAACAGCTTCATAACCGTCCATTACCGGAGTCGGCACGAGGGTCTGGACCCGCGCCGATACGCCGGGTGCGGCGGGACTCCTGGTCGGCTCGCTTCCGCCGCAAGCCGAAAGAGCGAGTAATGCGATTACAACCGGGATGAAGAGTTTTGTCCGATGCATTTCTGTCCCTCTTGGATTTGCCATTTTGGCCGACGGCTCTCTGGCCGCCGAAGGTAGTCAGTCAGTTTACAAATGCCGAAAGATCGCGTAGTTGACCGGTCACGAGCAGCGTCTGGGCGAATCCCAGGTAGTAATCGTAACGGGCCCCGAGGACGTTCATTCTGGCGCGAACCGAGGCTGTTTGCGCGCGCAACACTTCCGTGAGCGTGGTTAACCCGACGCCGTGACGGTCCTTGGCGATCCGGTATGCTTCAGCCGCTTGTTCTACCGCGCCGGAAACCACGTTCAGCCTTTCCTCAGCCGCCTGGTAGTAGTGATACGCCTTGACCACTTCGAGCCTTACCTCGTCACCCTTACGTCTTTTCTGAGCATCGGCGGCCTGCCTGCCGGCGACGGCCTGATCGATCCGGGGTGTTCGCCCGAAATCGAAGATGTTGAAAGTGAGAGAGGCCCCGATCGCGAAGTCTGAGCTGCCTCCGGACAAATCGCGGGTACTCTGACCGAAATTGGCGAAGAGGTTCAAATCAGGCAGATACTGCCCTTTCGCCGCCCGGATATCCTGCTCCCGAATGCTGGAATCAAGCTCGGCTTCGCGGTAATCGGGTCGTTCCTTGAGTGCCGCCTGGACCAGGTGATCCAGGGAAGGGATCTCGAAACGCCGGTCTTCCAGCTGGCCGGTCGGTTCGCGATCGATGCCACTCGAGTCACCGAGCACCGTGTTCAAAGCAGCCTGCGCGGCCGCCGTGTCGCCCACTGCCTGTATCTGCTGCTGCTTTAGCTCCGCGAGCTGCACTTCCATGGACAGGAGCTCGGAGGCGACCACCGTCCCCTGCTCATGAAAGTCGCGAATCCGTTTGACGTCGGCCTCGGCGCTCGCCACGGCTTCGTCGGCAACCTGCTTGCGTGCCTGCGCAATCAAGACTCCGTAGTACGCCTGAACAACCTGGAAGCGGAGCTGCTGCTCCATCGCCGTGCGCTGAAGGTCCGCCTGCTCGGTGCCCAAATGCGCCTGCCGGATCTTGCTGGCCACCTGGAACCGGTTGAACACAGGCACACGAAGATTCAGGGAGCTTCTGAAATTCGAGATAGAGCCCGGTTGGTTCAAGGCGTCGATCGCGAAATTCTGAGGACCGAAGCGGCCCTGCTCGAGAAGCGATCCGAACACGAAAACCGGGTTGTTGCTGTGGGTGAACGATTCGCTGAACTGGACGGAGGGCAGCCGGGCCGCCCGGGCTTCCGCCAGCCGCGACGCGGCGAGGGACTGGCCGGACTGCGCCGCATCGATGATCGGGTTGTTGGTGAGTGCCATCTGGACCGCCTGTTCGAGGCTCAGCCCTTGCACCGGGAGGCCTGACTGCTGTGCACGGACCAGCAAGGAAAGGGAAGCAACCAATGGAATCATCAGGACCACTCGCAACCAACTCGGCTTCTCAGACGCCATATCCGTTCCTCTTATAAGTGGAAAATTACTGTTGACTACATAACTATATGATCATATACTTGAGTAAGTCAAGAGGATTTTTTAGGTTTTTTGATGGGTTCCGAATCTCACAGTAACATATGATGAATTGCTCAACTAGGATCGATAAGAGAGGGCCGACTTTGTCGCAGGGAAACCGCAAGCAGTTGTCAGAAGAGGCGTTAGCTCTTATTGCTGAACGCTTCAGGGCGCTCGGTGAACCGATGCGCCTGAAGCTGATCATGGCGCTCGAGGGCGGGGAAAAGAACGTGGGTCAATTGGTCGAGGCGCTGGGTACGACGCAGGCGAACATCTCCAGGCATCTCCAGTACCTGACCAGCGCCGGAATCCTGAAGCGGCGCAAGGATGGCCTGCACGTCTTTTATTCGATTGCAGACCCGAACGTGTTCAATCTCTGCCAGGTCGTCTGCGGCAGCCTCGAAAATCACCACAGCGCCCAGGTGGAGGCGTTTCGGCGGCGGGGGTAACCGAATGCGGAATTCGGAATCCGGAATTCGGAACAAAAAACGAAATACTTGTGGGTTCCGGTTTTAATTCCGCATTCCGAATTCCGCATTCCGCATTCAGTTCTCACGGCGCATCGAATCCCGGAGCGCCTTCTCGGCGTCCGGTCCCCAATAGCCGCAATCCAGCAGCAGGAAGACAGACGTGTAGGGAAGCTTCATCTCGGTTTTGAGAATCAGGACGCGAAACAGCTTGGCTGATTCGTCGAGCTTGCCGATGATCTGCTCGTGAGGCAGTCTCGTCGTTTCGGCTCCCTTCAGGATCCCCTCGAGGTCTTTTCGGTAGGCTCCAACACCTGGGGCACCGGTTTCGGGCACGTGAGCCAGCTCGGAGTCCAGGTGAACCACAGCACGGACATGTCCAGCCTTGCGAACTGCTTCCAGGGCTGCAGACACGACCTCGAGTTGCTGAGCCCCGGTAACGACCGTGCGGATGCCGGGATTGCTTTGGGCAGGGTATGCCGAGTCCGCAATCACGATCCAGTTGCGATGTCCGAGAAGTTTTACTTCCTGATCGAGAACCGTGCGCCAGGAGTCATCCGCGAGAAGAGGCATGGTCATAAGGAGTCCCAGAATAAGAAGCACTGACTGCCGTTTGGGCGTACTCATGTCCGCTAGTTTTCCACGGACAATTCGAGGACACAACAAGTTTCGGGGACATAATACTTAATTCCCAAGCCGTCATCGCCGATCTCTCCGCTTGCACAGGAATTAAGTTTTGTGTCCCCGAAACTCCACCGAAACGCCGCCGTGGGACAATTCGGGACACGAAACTTAATTCTCTGCTGCCGGGGAGTTGGGTGCTCACGGAAGGGAATTAAGTATCATGTCCCCGAATTGTACGAAAGAACGACGACGGTGGACGGGAGACGAAAGCGCCGAGCGTGACTTAAGTCAAAGCGGTCTTCCGGACTATTGTCTATCATGGGTAGTCAAGGCTCGGTATCCGAGCTGTGAGCAGTCATATGCAACAGCCGATCAACCTCGAGATTCTACAGGAGATCAGTCCGGCAAAGGGGACAAAGAAAAAACTGAACCGGCGGCTGACTCCCGATTCCTCGCAGCGTTATCGGAGCGCTGTTCAGCTTGCTTTTCTGGCGTTGAACCTCATTATCGGGGTGCAGTTCTTCTTCTTTGTCCGCTACTTCGAGAGTGGCGGCCACGGCTGGAAAGTGAGCCGGCCGCCCGGCGTCGAGGGATGGCTGCCGATTGCCTCCCTGATGCACCTCAAGGCGTTCCTCCTGACCATGGAGTTGCCGAGCATTCACCCGGCGGGCCTGTTCCTTCTGGTCGCTTTCCTCCTCATTTCGCTTCTGCTGCGGAAGGCATTCTGCAGCTGGCTTTGCCCGGTAGGCACTGTGTCGGAAGGCCTATGGATGCTTGGGCGGAGGCTTTGGCGTCGCAATCGCCAGTTGCCGCGCGGGGCCGATATCACGCTCCGGTCGCTCAAATACCTGCTCTTCGGGCTCTTCTGCTATGCGGTTGTCAGCATGCCGGTCCCGGCCATCCGGGCCTTTCTGGGCGGCCCGTACGGCGTCATTGCCGACGTGAAGATGCTGAACTTTTTCAGGTTCATATCGGTGACGGGCGTGGTTGTGATCGGGGTCCTCGTTGTGCTGTCTACGATCGTCCAGAACTTCTGGTGCCGTTACCTGTGTCCTTATGGCGCGATGCTCGGCCTGCTGGCCCGTTTGAGCCCGACAAGGATCGTCCGCACGCCTGAAAACTGCATCGATTGCGGGAAATGCACCAAGGCCTGCCCCTCGTTCTTGAAAGTCGACCAGCTGGTGAACGTCCGCTCGGCCGAGTGCACGGCTTGTTACAGCTGCGTGGCCGTTTGTCCGGCCGACGGGGCGCTGTCAATGGTCGCCGGGCGCGGGCGAGTGCTGACGCCTCGGTTGATGGCTCTCGGCCTGGCCGTCATCTTCCTCGGCTTCGTGGCGGCCGGGATGATCCTCGGCCACTGGCACACCGAGATTCCCGACGAGGTTTACATGGACTTGATTCCCCGAGCCGATCAGTTCGGCCACCCGTGAACGCGTTCGGCGGCTTTCGGGCGTTTCGGGGGGCGTTTGGGGGACATAATACTTAATTCCCAACCCGTCCTTGCCAATCGCCGAGTTAGCACAGGAATTAAGTTTTGTGTCCCCGAAACCCCTGCGAAACCCGGCCATGGCAATTCGGGGACACGAAACTTAATTCTTTGCTGACGGTGAGGTGAGCGGTAACGGCTGGGAATTAAGTATCATGTCCCCGAATTGCCCCGTCACAAGAACTGCGCGCAGACGGAGCTGGCGACGAGCCTCCCACGGCGCGTGAGGCGGACAGTGTCCTCATCGCGCTCAACCAGCCGGTCCTCTTCCAAATCGAGCAGCGTGTGCTCATACAACTGTTCCGCATCGATTCCCCACCGTCGGGACACTCCAGTGATCGAGAACCCCTCGGACAATCGCAGCCGCAACATGATTTCCTCGCCAAGTGCGCGGCGCGGCTCCAGGCGTTCTTCCCCGCATCGCACAACGGATCCTCGGCGATTCTGCTCCAGGTAGTCAGCGCGGCTGGCGGTATTGGTCCATCGTGCGCCATTCAGGTACGAGGCGGCGCTGAGCCCGAATCCGAGGTATGGTTCGTTGCGCCAGTACACGAGGTTGTGGCGTGACTCTCTGCCGGGAAGGGCGTAATTGGAAATCTCGTATTGAGAGTAGCCGGCGTCGGCGGTCATATCCATGGCGAGCTCGAACATCCCGGCGGCGAGGTCCTCGTCGATGTCCGAGAGCCGACCGAGCTCCTTGAGCCGGCCGAACTCGGTTTTGGCCTCGATCGTGAGGCAATAGAGGGAGAGGTGCTCCGGGCGAAGGGCGAGCAGCTCTTCGAGGTCCTCTCTCCAGTCGCCCAAGCTCTGCCCGGGGATGCCGAAAATCAGGTCGGCGGTCAGGTTGTCGAATCCTGCCTCCCTGATCCAATGGAATGCCTGGCGCGCCTCGGCCGCATTGTGGATGCGTCCGAGGAACGAGAGCAGCGGGTCTTTGAATGACTGCACGCCGAGGCTGATCCGGTTGAACCCGACCCCACGCAGACGTCGGAGCTTTGGGAGATCGACCGTGCCCGGATTGCATTCGATCGTGCACTCGGCGCCCGGTTCAATCTCGAAGACGTCACCAACTGCGCGGAGAACGGATTCGAGCTGCCCGGTGTTGAGCTCCGACGGGGTG
>Ga0209077_1000426_pt1 | contig 11270 bp, 4 predicted proteins | sample PPLLak1March2015_FD_187247 | JGI IMG/M metagenome (GOLD analysis project Ga0209077, IMG submission 187247) | Freshwater sediment microbial communities from Prairie Pothole Lake near Jamestown, North Dakota, USA - PPLs Lake P7 Core (1) Depth... | ecosystem: Environmental > Aquatic > Freshwater >... | reverse complement strand
TATGTCCCCGAAATTCCCCCGAAATTCCCGCCTCGGTGACGGTCGGGAATTGAGTTTTGTGTCCCCGAAAGTCCAACGAATTGCAGAAGGAACGGTTATGACAAAATCTGCCGCAATTGTACTTTTTGTGCTCCTTTCCCTGGTTTGCGTCCCGACGCTTTTCGCGATCGACACGCTTGACACTTGCCTGCTGACCCAGCCGGCGGCAGGCAAAGACAGGATCGCCTTCATATACGGGGGTGACCTCTGGACCGCGCAGTGGGACGGGCAGAGGCCGCGAAGGCTTACATCCCACCCGGGACCAGAGTCCAACCCGGTGTTCTCTCCCGACGGCCGACTGATTGCCTTCAATGCCGACTACGACGGAAACACCGATGTCTACGTGGTGTCTGTGGATGGTGGTGTCCCTCAGCGGCTCACTTGGCATCCGGGCACCGATACCGTCCATGGCTGGACGCCGGACGGTCGTTCGGTTCTGTTTTCTTCCGCGCGCGCAGTGTTCACCAACCGCTACACGCAATTGTACCTGGTCGACGCCTCCGGAGGTTTCGCTCAGGCGTTACAGATCCCGTACGCGTCGCGTGCCTCCTATTCGCCTGACGGCGCCAGAATCGCTTACAACCCGCTCTCGGATGCTTTTACTCAGTGGAAGCATTACAGGGGTGGCCGGGCGTCAACCATCTCGATCTTCAAAATCGCAGACAACTCGATCGAGAAGATCCCGCAACCGGAGGGACGCTGCAACGACGTGCAGCCGCTCTGGGCCGGCGATACCATCTACTTCCGGTCAGACCGAAGCGGCGAGTTCAACCTCTTTTCCTACGACACTAAAACGAAAGCGATCAAGCAGATAACGAACCATACCGATTTCCCGATAGTCGGGTTCTCGGTCGGTGGACAGAAGATCGTCTACGAGCAGGCCGGCTACCTCCATTCCCTGGAAGTTGGCAAGGCTAAGGCAGAGCGAATCGCAATCGGAGTGGCGGCGGACCTGATGGAGCTTCGTCCGCGGTTCGTAAAAGGAGATCGCTACCTGCGAGACGTTGAATTGTCTCCGTCAGGGGCCCGCGCCGCGATCGAATTCCGCGGCGAAATTCTCAGTATTCCCGCTGAGAAAGGCGACCCGCGCAACCTGACCAACACCTCTTCGGCCCACGAGCGTTACCCAGCCTGGTCGCCCAACGGCAAGTCCATCGCCTACTTCTCCGATGAATCGGGCGAGTACGAGCTGCACATCAAGAATCAGGACGGTAAAGGAGAGGTCAGGAAGCTCAAAGTCGCCGGCGCTGGCTTTTACGAAAACCCGGAGTGGTCCCCCGACGGCCTGAAAATCTCGTACACCGACAATTCCAGGTCGCTCTACTGGATCGACGTCACGTCCGGGACCTCAAAGAAAGTCGGCTCCGAGTACCTCTACAGCCCTTCCGGTTTCAAAAGCGTGCGTCACGTCTGGTCACCCGACTCCAAGTGGATTGCCTATACGCTCAATGGGAAGTCGTACTTCGACACGATTTACGCGTATTCCGTCGAACAGGACAAGTCCTACCCGATCACGGACGGCCTGAGCGACGTCAGCGAGCCCGCATTTGATGCAAGCGGCAAATACCTCTTTTTCCTGGCTTCAACAGACGCCGGGCCTCAAAACCACTGGTTTGATATGTCGAACGTGGACACGCGGACAACCAGTTCGATTTATCTGGCCGTCCTGCGGAGCGACCTGCCCTCCCCGCTCGCCAAGGAGAGCGATGAAGAGAAGGGAGATCAGAAGGAAGAAAAGCCAAATCCCGACGCCGAAAAGGCGGCGAAGGCATCTGCAGATGCAAAGAAGGACAAAGAAGACCCGGCGAAGGACTTCAAGATTGATTTCGATGGGATCAACTTTCGTATCGTGGCGTTGCCGGTTCCGCCCGGCGAATACAGTCAACTGAGGACAGGCGCCGCAGGTCAGATCTATTACCTGGAGACCCTGCCTGCCGTGCGCGAGCAGGGCGGAGGGCCCCGGGGCGGGCGGTTTGCTCTGCACCACTACGATCTCAGCAAGAGAAAGGATGAGACGATCATCAGCCGTCTGGACCGCTACCAACTGTCTCGTGATAACAAGAAGGTTGGCTATTCTGCAGGCGGGGCCGTCTTCATCACTGAGTTAGCTGCAAAAGTCGAGCCGGGGAAGGGGAAAGTCAACCTGGATGCCGTCGAGGTTCGCATTGACCCGGCCAACGAGTGGGAGCAGATCTTCAACGAGGTGTGGCGCATCAATCGCGACTACTTCTACGACCCCAACATGCACGGGGTCGATTGGAAGGCCATGCGCACCAAGTACGCGGCGTTCCTGCCTCACGTGACGAACCGCGACGATCTCAACCGCGTATTGACCTGGATGTGCAGCGAGTTGGCCGTCGGACATCACCGAGTCGGAGGCGGCGACGGAATCTACCAGCCGAAGAGCGTTCCCGGAGGCCTGCTCGGAGCCGACTACGAGATTGCGAACGGCCGATACCGCTTCAAGAAAGTCTACGGCGGGCTTAACTGGAGTCCGGATCTGCAGTCCCCGCTGACCGCACCGGGAGTGAATGTCAAGGCGGGCGAATACCTCCTCGGGGTCCAGGGAGTCGAACTCAGAACACCCACCAATCTCTACAGCGTGTTCGAGAACACCGCAGGTAAGCTGATCGAAATCACAGTCGGCCCGAATCCCGACGGCAGCGGATCACGCACGGTTCCGGTAGTCCCGATCGAAAATGAATCGGCGCTTCGAAACCGGGACTGGGTCGAGGGGAATCTCCGAAAAGTGGACGCCGCCACGGGAGGACGAGTCGCGTACGTTTACGTCCCCAACACAGCCAATCTCGGACATACTTACTTTAAGCGCTACTTTTTCCCCCAGAGTCATAAGGACGCGGTCATCGTCGATGAGCGTTTTAACGGCGGCGGTTCGGTTGCCGATTACTACATCGACGTCCTTCGCCGGCCTCTGATCAGCTACTGGGCCATGCGATACGGCGCCGACCTCAAGACGCCCAGCGCCTCCATCCAGGGACCCAAAGTGATGCTGATCGATGAAACAGCCGGCTCTGGTGGCGATCTGCTGCCTTGGATGTTCCGGAAATTTCAGTTGGGGAAGCTCATCGGGAAACGGACCTGGGGAGGTCTGGTTGGCATTCTCGGATTCCCGGTGCTGATGGATGGAGGCTTCGTAACGGCGCCGAACCTCGCTATCTGGACGGAAGACGGCTGGGTGGTGGAGAACGAGGGGGTTCCGCCAGACATCGAGGTCGAGCAAACGCCTGCGGATGTTATCGCCGGCCGGGATCCTCAACTGGAAAAAGCGATCCAGGTGGTGCTGGACGAACTGAAGAAGAATCCGCCGAAACAGCCAGTTCGGCCGCCATACCCCAACAAGACGGTTCCGCCGAACACGACTCGTGTGGAAAAAAAGCAGGCGGCCAAGTAAGGGATTTGCCCGCTGAAAGGAGGGGGCCTCCCCGTGCCGGCACGGGGAGCCCCTTTTATGTTCAGCCTCTGATCGATTCCTCTTCGGCTCGCACCCGTGGATACCGCTCTTCCGAAAGATCCACCTCCGCTTTGACCGACCAGCCGAACTTCAGGCCAAGAACAAAAACGGCCAGAGCGACCGCGCCCAGAGCGAAGATCGTGTCGCCGATGACTCTCAGCCACCGCACGAAGTCGAGCGTGGGATCCTGCATGAATTCGATCGAGCGCGCGTACCAAAGTCCCTGGTTGACGCTTGCCCATGTCTGGGCCAGACCGATCGGCAAGACACTGAGGAGAACCATCAGAAGCAAGCCCACGTTGATCGACCAGAAGGCGATCGCTATCAGCGTGTCCTTCCACACTCGGCGAGCTGCCAGCCCCTTCAACGCGAAAAGCATCAGGCCGATTCCCAGCATCCCGTAGACCCCGAACAGGGCAGTATGGCCGTGAACCGGTGTGGTGTTGAGTCCCTGCATGTAGTAGAGGGCGATCGGGGGATTGATGAGGAAACCGAAGATCCCCGCGCCAACCAGATTCCAGAACGCGACCGATACAAAACAGTAGATGGGCCACTTATATGCCTGAATCCACTCGGTTGATCGGCTGAGCGACAGGTTGTGATACGCCTCGAAACCCATCAAAACCAGCGGCACCACTTCGAGTGCGCTGAACGTCGCGCCGAGCGCGAGGATGGCCGTAGGGGTCCCGGAAAAGTAAAGATGATGGAAGGTGCCGATGATCCCACCAAACAGGAAAATGTTGGTGGAAAACAGTACGGTCGCAGTCGCAACGTGACTTCGCAGCAACCCCATGCGCACGAACAGGAAGGCAATCACGACGGTCGCGAATACCTCGAAGAAACCCTCCACCCACAGGTGGACAACCCACCACCGCCAGTACTCGGCAATAGCGAGGTTCGTCTGCCGGCCCCACATCAACCCGGCGGCGTAAAACAACGCGATTGCAGCTGACGCGATCATGAAGAGGACGAGCAAGTTACGGTTGTCTGTCGGGCGTTTCAGAGCCGGCCAGATGGCGCGGGCCATGAGGCCGAGCCAGAGAAAGAGTCCGACCAGAAGAAGGATTTGCCAGAAGCGCCCCAGGTCCACATATTCGTAGCCCTGGTGCCCGAAATAGAAGTTCTCGACCAGTCCCAGTTTCTGCATCACTCCTGCCCATTGGCCTGCCAGGGAGCCGACCACAACGATCAACAGCGCGAGGAACAGGATGTTCACACCCAGACGCTGGAAGCGCGGCTCATGGCCCGAAACCGCCGGAGCGATGAACAGTCCGGTGGCCAGCCAGGAAGTGGCGATCCAGAAGATGCCCAGCTGTATGTGCCAGGTGCGGGTCACGGAGTAGGGAAGGATGTCCGACAACGCTATGCCGTAAAAACCGTGGCCCTCGACGGCGTAGTGAGCCGTGACAGCTCCAAGTCCCACCTGGACAACGATCAGAGCCACGACGACCCAGAAGTACTTCAGCGTGGCCTGCATCGAGGGTGTTGGCTGAAGCGCGAGCAACGGGTCCTTTTCGGGGAACTCCGTGCGGTCCGGCCCGTCGTCGCGGTGACTGGCATAGTAGTAAGCCAGCAGGCCGATACCGGCGAGCAGAAGTATGACACTGAATCCGGTCCACAGGATCAGGGAGCTCGTCGGACGGTTGCCGACCAGGTCATCGGCCGGCCAGTTGTGCGTGTAGGTGACGTTACTACCGGGGCGATTCGTTGTGCAGGCCCAGGAGATCCAGAAAAAGAACGCGTTCATCTTGCGCATCCTCTCCGGGTCCCGAATCGCATTGGTCGGAATGGCATACGCCTCCCGCTCGTCCTGCAGAGTGGGTTCGTTGGTGAAGAGACCTCGGTAGTAGTCAGAGTTGGCCTTGATGGCTTCGGCTCGAGCATCAGAGACCGTGACCGTTGCGGTGGCCGGGTCGTACGTGTTAGTCCGCAGGTCCTTCTGCAATCGCGCAAGCATCGATGCCTGCCGCTCGGCATCCAAATCTCGGAACGGGCGGCTGTGCTCCTGCTGCGCCCATAGGTCCAGGAGGAACGTAGCCTCCCGATGCAGCCAGTCGGCGCTCCAGTCCGGGGCTACATAGGCGCCGTGCCCCCAGACGCTGCCAACCTCTTGGCCTCCCATGGATTGCCAGACATTCTGACCGTCGCGGATGTCTTGTCCGGTCATCAATTGCTGGCCATCGGCGGTGATCACTCGTTCAGGGATCGGGGGCGCCTGGTTGTAAATCTCGGCACCGAAATAACCAAGCGTCGCGAACGAGACCACGATCACAACGATGAAACCAAACCACAGTCGTCTGAATTGCACGTTTCCCTCCTTTTTCGTATGAGAACTGCAGATCTCCCGAATCTAGGGAAACCGTCTATTCGTCGCGATGACAAAAGTCACGGCGGGGTAAAGTGGACTTGGGCGTCGGCTCCGGGAACAACCGAGGCAGGTGTGGAAATAAGCCCACCTTCGCGACTGGGGCACTAAACTATTGATCCAATTATACCCTCAGATTTCCTGAGGAATGTCGACAAGCGACTGCTGAATGGTCAAGTTCCGGTAGACAGAGCCGCCCGGGACTGGTAGTTGAACGAGATTGCCCGTGCGGAGGGCGAGATCGAATGGAGCCGCGCACGAAAGCGAACGGCAGTGAGCGAGAGTAAGCGGACCACCTGACTCGCTCCACCTGCTTCGTGTTTAAATGTCTCGACTTAGCGAATGATTGGTGGTCCGCTTACTCTCGCTCGCTTCGCTCGCTCTCGAGGGTGTCGAATAAGTTCTAAGGCCTGAAAGGCCGGCACATAATAGCCCAGGGCGAAGCGTGCTTTTCGCGTAGCCCTGGGTCAACACGGTCTCGACCGCGAAGCCCTGTAAGGGCGTAAGATCCTGATAATGTTGCCGTTCTTGCGCCCTTTCAGGGCTTGTCTCCGCCTCTACCTTAGACCCAGGGCTGCGCACAAAGCGCTTCGCCCTGGGCTATTATGTGCCGGCCTTTCAGGCCTTAAGAACTTTCTCGATAGCCTCTCTCCTGCGCGGCTCCGATTCGATCTCGCCCTCCGCCGGGAACTCGCCGGTCTATAAGCCTATTAATAGAAGAGTCAACATTTTCAACACCCTCGCAGCTTCAGCGGAGCCTCACACGGGACCCCGAGGGCGCGCACCGTGACGCACGAAAATCACGGCTAGGTCAATTCCTCGGCGTAATTTCAATAACTTGCGGGCCTATTTTCGGAGCAGTAAGCGGGTTCTCCATGGCAAAGTGGGCCTGTGGGTGCTCGGAGCACCCGCTTACTACGCTGAAAAGCGCTATCGGCGCGGCTCTGACCGAAAAAGCAGCCGCAGAGTTGTGAGAAATGCGGACCTACGCGACCTCAAACCGCTGCCCGGTCCAGATCACATTCGCGTCGGGAAGGTTCGCGGTCGACGCGCCAATCAGAGAGAGTGGGTTCTCAACGCCGATTCGGACCAGGTCGGAGTCGCCGAAAATCCCCAGCGAACCCAGCCAGTTGATGCAGTCCAGCATGCAGGCGCTGGAGCCCACCAGGTGGTTCCCGACGGGATTCCACAGCTTGCCGGACGTCTCCAGAACAACTTTCTGCCCCAGGGTCACGTATTCGCCCGGAGCGAAGCCTGCAATGGGGGACGAGTCACTGATGACGATGGTCTTTTCGACCCCCTTGACTGCGGCGGCGGCGCGAACAAAGGAGCGATCCAGGTGATGGCCGTCTGTGATGAGCGTGGCGGCGAGCCGGTTTTCGGCCAGTTGGTCCCACAGTGGATTCGGATGCCTGGCCAGCAGGTTCGGGATGCCGTTACCGAGGTGCGTCGAAAACCGCGCGCCGCTGTCGCACGCCCTGGCGATGGTGGCGCGATCGGCCAGGTGGTGTCCGATTGCCACGCTCACCCCCCTATTGCTCGCATGTTTGATCAGGTCAATTGCCCCCGGCAACTCAGGGGCAACGGTCAGGATCTTTATCGTTCCGCCCGCCAACTGGTGCAACCGGTCAAAGAAGTCGATCGACGGCGGCCGGACGGCGTCACGTGAGTGGGCTCCTCTGGCGCCATCCTCCGGTGAGATAAAGGGGCCTTCCAAGTGCAGGCCCAACAGATGAGGCACGATATCAGGCGTCTCGAAACACTTCGCGAGGACGGGAAGGTTGCTTTCGTAGATCTCGGGCATCGAGGTGATGAGCGTCGGGCAGAAGGCACTGGTTCCTCGGCTGAGCAACTCCGATACAACCTTCCGAACGTCTTCGACGGTGAGACCGGGCGCCGAGAAGTCGACGCCCATGTACCCGTTCACCTGCAAGTCGACGAAACCTGTCATGACAATCAGCCTTTCAGAAGTGACGCCGACTCCTTGTCGAGAAGCACCAGAGCCTGAGGATGTTGCTGCAGAATCGAGGCCGGATGCATGTTGCTGACCGGGCCTCCGAAACACTCAAGCACAGCCTTGGCTTTTCGCTTCTCCGGGACGATGCACAGGATCGTTTCCGCCTTCATGATCTGAGGAACGGACATGGAGATTGCCTGCCGGGGAACCGCCTCCATGCCCGGAAACCATCCCTCGTTGACCTGCTGCCGTCGGCAGGCTTCGTCCAGGTCAACCACCAGGTAAGGGCTGTTGGTCTGGAAATCCGCCGGGGGATCGTTAAAGGCCAAATGTCCGTTCTCGCCCACTCCGACAAATGCGAGATGGATAGTGCGTTGTCTGATCAGGCCGGCTAGCCTGTCGCATTCGGCCTTTGGGTCCTCGCGGTCCGCCTGGATGAAATGAAAGGCCTTGGGATGGATCCTCCGCTCGATCCGCTCGCGCAGATACCGCCGGAAACTCGCGGGATGCTGTTCGGACAGTCCGACGTATTCATCCAGGTGGAAGAACACAACTCGTCCCCAGTCTATCCCGGACGTGCCCGTGAGATTATCCAGAAATTGCAGTTGCGAATTCCCGGTTGCGGCCACAATGGTTATCTCCGGTGTGTCCGCAAGGAGTCGCTTGATTCTGGCCCCCGCTTCTGCGGCCGCGAAGGCCGCCAACTGTTCACCCGTCTCGAAGACCTTGATTTCCATTCAGTTGTCCTTTCCCTTTGGCCTCAATCTTATAGCGAGAGACGGCGGAGGGAAAGCCCCGCCGGCGCTATGTGTCAGGCGCGTGGAAGTCGAACCGAAGTAAAGCTACAATTGAAGATATACACGTAAGTTGGTCATGGTTCTGTAACTTTTTGGCCGGTTCTTCATCCTTTATTCTCGAAGCGGTACCCACCTGAAGAACAGCACCGTGGTACAGCCGACCAACAGGATGGCGTTCATTTGTATGCGCGAGTCACATGTCAAACCGACAGGCCACTCTCTCTGTGTCATCCATTTTTACCTGATTTTCAACTATTTGCATCAGATTTAGCTCCCAGGCTCTGATTGCTGCTTTTTGTGGTGTTCAGGGCCGATGCGAGCCGGGTTTCGGTTCTCTCAGCTCGCCCTTCGGCTTAACCAATTCGTCAACAACCGTTTTTGAGAACCAGGACAACGTACGGGTATGTCACCCAATCAGAGGTTGATGCTCCAGGTGAAGGAAATTCTAGGCTCTTTCACTGTGAGCGATATGAGCGACGGCGTCGGCCGGACAACGCGGCTGACGATTCGCCGCCCGCCAGCGTGGCTCGTTTGGGCTCTAGTCATTGCGTTTCTGTTTGTCGCCTTGATGTATGAAGTAAACACATCCGCATTGCAGTCGCGTGTGTTTGCATATTTTGGCGCAAAGATGACTTATTCGGTCCAGCGGGGACCGAGCTCCAGTATTGTTTTCCCGGCCGACGGGCCCTTTGATGTCCGTTACGGCTATTCGCGCCTGGCGCAGTTTCAATACAGACTCGAACAACGGGGCTTTGAAGTCGGCGAACAAGCGCATTTTTCGCCTTGGCTGTCGAGGCTTGCCTTGTGGGGCATCACACCCCCTTACCGGCGGGTCGAGGTCCCCGGACTTCTGCTTACCAGCGCGGACGGCCAGACGCTATACGATGGCAGCGAGTCGCATCTGTTTCACCAATACGAGGAGATCCCGCCCGTCCTCATCAACGCCCTTCTCCTGATCGAGAATCGACAGCTAGGTGTGGAACCGTTCGATTCCCGCAAGAACCCGGTTGTGGAATGGGATCGCTTGGCGAAGGCCGCACTGACTTATGGTGGATCCAAGCTGGGCCTCCCGATTTCCCTCGAAGGTGGCAGCACACTGGCGACCCAGCTGGAGAAGTATCGGCACTCGCCTTTCGGCCGAACCGACTCCGCGGGCGACAAGCTGCGTCAGTTGGTTGCCGCCAGTCTGAAGGCCTACAGAAACGGCGTGGACACCAGCGAGGAACGGCGGGAAATCGTCGTCGACTACCTGAATTCCATGCCGCTGGCTGCTGTGCCCGGCGTCGGGGAAGTGAATGGACTGGGACATGGTCTGAAGGCATGGTTTGGGGTTGACCTGCAGGACGCCAGGCGGATCCTTGCAACACCGGGCAGCTCGCCCGAGAAAAGCCGCGTCCTGAAACAGGCGCTCAGCCTGCTGGCGGCGGTTCGGGCTCCAGGCTACTATCTGTTGCAGGACCGCGAGGCACTTGGCGCTCGCGTGGACTTTTACACCCGCGTGCTGGCGTCCACCGGGCAGCTCGACCACGAACTAGCGCAACAGGTGAGGGACACCAACGTTTCTTTCCGCGTCATCCAGACGGGAACAGCGGGGGGATTCTCTCCGGAGGCGAAACTCTCATCGACGCTTCGAACCGAGCTGGCGAGGATGCTGGGGGTGCACGATCTCTATACACTTAACCGCTACGATTTGCGGGTTGATACGACGGTCGACGCGGGATTGCAGGCGGCGATCCAGGAGGTCTTCGCCAGCCTGAAGGACGAAGAATACCTGCACCGAAACGGTTTTCAACAGGAGCGGTTGCTTCTGTACGGAGATCCAAAACAAGTTATTTACAGCATGATCCTGTTTGAGAGTACCCCGTCAGGAAATCTGCTCAGGGTGCAGGCAGACAATCTGGCCCGCCCATTGGATCTCAATACCGGCATCAAGATGGAACTGGGCAGTACCGCGAAGCTGCGCACACTGGCGCATTACCTCGAGATCATCGCCTTCCTGCAATCGAATGCGGGCGACCGCGGCACCCGGTATGCCGACCCGCTGACCGTCTGGATGCGGGAGACACGCGGGAAATATCCTCAGGCCACTCTTTCTGAGGTTTTGGAGATGGCCCTGGACCGGACGTACTCGGCCAGCCCTTATGAGGCCTTCTTCACGGGCGGCGGCGTCCACACGTTCGGCAATTTCGACAAAGACGACAACGGGCGGCGTATGACGATTCGCGAAGCGACCAGGCGGTCGACCAACCTGGTGTTCATACGCCTGATGAGGGACCTGGTGTGGTATCACCAGGCGCGACTGCCATACGACAGTAAGGACATCCTGGCTAATCCGATGAATCCGGTCCGCGAAAAACTGCTCGGCGAGGCCGCCGACAGCGAATCGCGCCTAACCCTGCTTCGCTCCTTCAGCGCCTACAAGCAGATGGAGCCGGACGCCATCGCCGCGCGGTTCCTCGGGCGCAATGCCGGTAATGCTCGGCACCTGAGTATCCTGTTTTATGCGTGGAACAAGCCGGATGCCGCCCAGGCTGATCAGCTGCTTGGCCCCTGGCTCCGCAAGCATGGGGTGGCGGCGGACGGCAAGCTGGTCCAGCGCATGATCAAGGCCTACGGGAATCCCCGACTCACGCTCGCCGA
>Ga0209077_1000425_pt1 | contig 11283 bp, 9 predicted proteins | sample PPLLak1March2015_FD_187247 | JGI IMG/M metagenome (GOLD analysis project Ga0209077, IMG submission 187247) | Freshwater sediment microbial communities from Prairie Pothole Lake near Jamestown, North Dakota, USA - PPLs Lake P7 Core (1) Depth... | ecosystem: Environmental > Aquatic > Freshwater >... | reverse complement strand
TGGTTAGCCGGTCAGCGGGTTAGCCGGTCAGCTGGGTCAGTTGGTCAGTTGTCAGTGGTCAGTTGTCAGTGCTACGCTAGGGCCGCGACTGGGGTCCTGGGGAGGTGTTCGGCATGAGGCTCATCACGCGTTTGGATTTCGATGGCATAGTCTGCACAGTCTTGCTGCTTGAAAAGGGACTGGTCGACGACTTCAAGTTCGCCCACCCGAAAGACATCCAGGATGGGCTTGTTCAGGTCACCTCGGACGACATACTGGCGAATGTTCCCTACGTGCCGGGCTGCGGGCTTTGGTTCGACCACCACGCCAGCGAAGACGCTCGACTCGGAAGCGGGCTCAAGTTCGATGGCGCTTCACGGCCCGCGGACAGCGCCGCCCAGGTTATCTGGGACTACTATGGCGGAGAGAGCACTTTTGAGCCGAGATTTCTGCCCCTCCTCGAGGCGGTCAACAAGAGTGACTCGGCGAAGTTAACCCGCGACGAGATTCTCAACCCGCAGGGGTGGATTCTGCTTTCCTTCCTTGCAGACCCCCGGACCGGCCTCGGACGCTTCTCGGACTATCGCATCAACCACTACCACCTCTTGCTCAACCTGATACAGCAGTGTCGCACTCTCCCCGTCGAGCAGATCCTGGCGCTTCCGGACGTGCATGAAAGAGTCGTCAAGTATTTCGAGCAGCAGAAACTGTTCGAGGAGATGCTCAGGCGCTGCTGCCAGATCTGCGGGAACGCAATACTCACAAACCTGATGGATGAGGACACGATTTACGCCGGAAACCGCTTCCTGGTCTACGCCCTGTACCCCGATCAGAATATTGAAATCCGGGCATTCTGGGGAAAAGACAAGCAAAACGTCGTCTTCGCCGTCGGGCATAGCATCCTCAACCGGACGAGCCGGACCAACGTTGGCGAGTTGATGCTCAAGTACGGCGGGGGAGGGCACGTCCAGGTGGGAACGTGCCAGGTTCCGGTGGCAGACTGGCAGCGTGTGCGGGACGAGCTTATCGCGCAGGTGCGGTGAGGCGGCTGACCAGCTGACCGGCTAACGAGCTACCTGTTCTTCTGCTCCAGATATTGCAGAAAGTAATCCGGATTAAGGCTTTCCCCGCTCACCCGCTGGATCAGTTCCGCAGCGCCGACTGTTTTCCCGAGGCGATGGACATTGTCCCTCAGCCATTCCCGCAGCGTCCTCAGATCACCGGTCGAAATACGTTCCTCCAGGTCCGGGATTGATTGCCCAGCCTGCCGGAATAACTGCGCCGCGTAGAGGTTGCCCAGCAAATACGTCGGGAAATAGCCGAAAAGACCCTGCGACCAGTGGATATCCTGCAATACTCCATTGGCTGCGCTTTCGGGTCGGATGCCCAGGTAGTCTTCCATCCTGGCGTTCCACGCTTCGTTGAGATCCGTCGCCGGAAGGTTGTCTTCCATCAGCTGCTTCTCCAGCTCATACCGCAGGATCACGTGCAGACCATAGCTGACTTCATCCGCCTCAACACGAATCAAGGATGGCCGAACCCGATTCACTGCCCGCAGGAATTCGTCCAGGGAGACATCCGCGAGCACCGGCTCAAACGCCTTTTGAAGGTGCGGCAGCCAATAGCTCCAGAATGGGCGGCTGCGGGCTACCTGGTTCTCCCACAGCCTGGATTGAGACTCGTGGATGCCCAGGGAGATAGCCTCGCAGTCAAAATTGCCGTAGCGGGTGGGGTTGAGTCCCTGCTCGTATAGCGCGTGTCCCGCTTCGTGAATCATGCCGAAAAACGAAGGCGCGAACTGGTCTTCGAAGTAACGAACGGTTATCCGGACGTCACGCGGTGAGAAACCCGCGCAAAATGGATGCGCAGAGACGTCTAACCGCCCGGCGTTCCAGTCGAAGCCCATGGCTGTGATCACCTGTTTGCCGATCTCTTCCTGGACGGTTCTCGGAAAAGGTCCGGGCGGGAGGCCGGCCGGTTGGGCGCTTCTCTGCTGGATCGAAGCCAACAATCGGCTCAACGCGGGTCGGAGGCGGCCAAACAGGGAATCGAGCTCGGTCGTTGTCATCCCCGGTTCATAGTCATCCAGCAATGCGTTGTACGGGGAGCCGGAGTCGACCAGGCAGCGAGCCTCCTGTCGTTTCAGCTCGGCCATTCGGGCAAGCCAGGGGGCAAACGCCTGAAAATCGGATGCCTTTCTCGCCTTGACCCAGGCTTCGTAGCAAAGTACCGCATGTTCCGCGAGCTCGGCGACCAGTCTGGGCGGAAGTTTTGTAGCGCGGTCCACCTGCCGTTTCGCTTCCGCGACCGCAGCACGATCCTCCGGTTGCAGGTCGTCGTCGGAACGCAACGCTTCGACGGCAGCACCGAAGGCCGGGTCGACCAGTCTCTCGTGCTGCAGCACAGCGAGGGTCGACAGGTGCGCGGCACGGTGCTCGGCGCCTTCGGGAGGCATCATCGTTTCCTGGTCCCAGCTGAGGCCCTGGGCAACGCCTCGCAAATGGATGATCTGCCGGGACCGTTCTCTGAAAAAGTCGAGGGATTTGGTCATGTTTTGTACCGGGATCGAGTGGTCGGCTTGAGCACAGATAGCCCGCCAACTTATAATCTCGAGGACGTCAACTCGCTGGGGCGGCTAGAAAACTCATGATGTACATCCGAAACACCGCGGTCATCGTCCTCACTGCTGTCATTATATCGACTCTTTACAACACTTTCTCGGGACGCGGCATCCCGTGGTTTCCCCAAAAAGTCGAAGTAAAAGGCGCAGGGGGAATCGCGCGACCTCAATTGATCGTCACGGCTGCTCCGATGAAGTACATCGAGGTGGCGGAAGCCAGGGCCAAATACGAACGGGGCATTGCCTTTATCGATTCCCGGGAAGACCACGAGTACGAAGCCGGACACATCCGCGGCGCCCGGCATATCGCGGCGGCCCACTCGCCTGAAGACATTCGAAAGAGCCTCGGCGCAATCCCAAAAGACCAGGAAATAGTCATCTATTGCGATGGCGAGGAGTGCGGCGCCAGCACGACGCTGGCCACGAAGCTCCAGAGCCTCGGTTTCACCAACGTGCAGATCTTTTTTGGCGGCTGGACCGAGTGGAAGAAAGCAGGGCTGCCAACGAGCCGCGGCTCAAAACCGGTCTCATCGTAGAGAGACTGACGAATACCATGCAAATCAAAGACGCACTCGCATCCACGCCCGCGCTTCTGATTTCCAGGCTGATTCTCGGAGGGCTCTTCGTCTATGCCGCGTGGGACAAAATCGTCCATCCGGATCAGTTCGCGCAGATCGTGCTCAACTACAAGTTGATGCCTGATATGGGGATCAACCTGCTGGCAATCTTCCTGCCGTGGCTCGAGATGGTTGCCGGGTTGTTGCTGATCCTGGGGATCTTTCCCAAAGAGAGCGCGGCCATTCTGGCCGGGCTGCTGCTCGTTTTCATCCTTGCGATCGGCATTAACCTTGCCCGGGGTCTGGATTTCGACTGCGGCTGTTTCAGTACATCGACTGATCAGAAAAGTGCGTCCTATCTGCTCATGCTGAGGGACATCCTGCTTCTGCTTCCGGCAGTCCACATCATGCTGTTCTCGCGAACGCGTCGCGCGGCGAGTGTGCCGACTCCCGAGGAACGACTGGCCTGACTGGAATGCCCGGCGCACCAAATAGTGAGCGAGAGGTCGACGAGCGGTACAGAACCGCAAGCGAAGCGTTTTTCAGCGAAGCGCGCGGATTGTAGCCGTGAGCAGCCAGCAAACAAGTCAGGCGTCGCTTGCTGGTTCAATCCGCGCACTTCGCGAAAGACGCTCCGTTTGCGGTTCTGTACGGCTCGTCGACCAGTTCGCTCGGTGCTCCAATGATGGAACTGCTTCGCTTGGCGGGCCTGCGGCACCCTAATACACGAAACCCGCCAGGTCGTAGGGCGCCAGCTTCGCTGTCTTTAGGATCTCCGGACGAATGCGCTCGCGTATTTCCCAAACCTGGTTCCGGATTTCGTCCTGGCTCAACACATCGATCTCGCCGCTCGTCACCTGATCGGCGTAGGGCGTTCCGCGGATCGGATAGAACCGGGACAGGTAAACGAGATCGCCCGCTCCGAGCGGCAGATCGTTCACCAGGTCGCTCGTCTCCCGAACGTGCTCGTCGGCGAACCGTTTCCCGCCCACCCCCGACATGAAGATGACGCCCACCTGGATACCTGCCCGTTTGAGTCGGGTTACTGCTTCGATCTGTTCGACGCGCGTGGCAGGCTTCTCGAGAAACCTCAGAAGTCGCTCCGACCCGCTCTCCAGGCCGAGGTAGACGCGGTCCAGGCCGTGAGCGGCGAGTGTGGCGAGTTGCTCCTCGGATTTGTGGAGGACAGCGCGCAGGTCCCCAAACGTCGAGATGCCTTTGCGGACGAATAGATTTCCAGGCAGTTGCTCCCGTATAACGCCAAAGCTCTCAATCAGCCGGGTCACGGGGAGAGACAATGCGTTACCGTCACCGAGGAAGATCCCCTGGCGCAACGGCAGCGCGCGGCCGAAGAAGCTCCGAATGCCGACCACCCGGTCTCGCACTTCCTCGGAAGACAGGACGGCGAACGCCCGGTCGCTGTACAAATCGCAGAACGTGCACTGATTGTAGGGACAGCCGTGGGCAACCTGCACGACGAGCGACATGTACCGGTCGGGCGGGAGCACGCTGATCGGTTTGTACAATCCCTGAAACCGGGTGCGCTCGTGCATAAGCCGCTCAGGTGACCAGGAGACGATTTCCTCCAACCGTGACAGGAGCACGTTCGTCCGGCCGTCTGGCGCGGGTCCGCTCGACGGACTGATTTCGCCGCCGGCGACTCGTGAAAGCATCCGGCCGGCAAGTCGGTGCGTCTGGCGGAAAAGAGAGAGGGCCTCTTCCTCAGGAAGATATCGATGGCTTCGTCGCAAGTTACCGTCCGCAGGGTCCCGGCGGGTGTGGAGCACGCGGCTGTCCATCCCCCTGCGGTACAGGGCGTGGGTTACGGCAAAGGCGTAAAGCCGTCCCTCGCCGTCGAAAGTCAGGACTCCTTCACTGTCGGTCCAGGTGAGCAGATGCGGCTCGACCCTGAACACCAGTTGCCCGTGCACACCCATGGGAGCCCATTATACGGGCAACCCGGAGACGGCCGTATCTCGTGGTATATTCGCAGGATGAGTCATGGCAGGCTGCCCGTCCCACTGGAAAAAGACTCGGGACTGATCGTGGTCGATGTTCAAAACGACTTCTGTTCAGAGGGCGCCTTGGGCATTCCCCAGGGCGAGTCGGTGATACCCGAGCTCAATCGCTGGATTCGGGCTTTCCGAGACGCCGGGTTGCCGATCGCATACAGCAGAGATTGGCATCCGTCGGATCACTGCTCCTTTGCCGCGCATGGCGGACCATGGCCGCCTCACTGTATTCAAGGCACGCCGGGAGCCGAGTTTCGCGAAGACCTGGTGGTTGACGGCAGGCTATTCTGCAAGGCCTTCGAGAACGGCCGGGACGCGTACAGTGCTTTCCAGGCCCGGAAGCAGAGGGCCGACGGTGCACTCGAGGAGATATCACTCCCTGCCTGGCTCAACAGCAGGGGAGTCAGGCATCTGTACATCGGAGGCCTCGCGACCGACTACTGCGTCAAGCATACTGCCCTGGATGCGCTGCGCGAGCATTTCCGTGTGACGATTATTGGCGAGGCGGTCCGAGGCGTCGACGTCGCGCCCGGGGATTCCGAACGGGCGATCCATGAGATGAAGCAGGCGGGCGCCCAGATCTGGTGAGCCAGCTGACCGGCTGACCAGCTGACCAGCTGACCATGCGTCAACCGGGCCGAAAAGCGGCGGATTCTGAACAGCGAATCCGCCCTACGACCGCTCGCTGTGCGGAAGCAATCAGTCGTAGGGCGGATTCGCTGTTCAGAATCCGCCGCTTTTCGGCCCGGTTGGCAAACTGGTTAGTTGCTCGCAAAATTCCGAAATTGCCGCAAGGTGCTCGCCGGCCAACACCCGATTCCTCTTCAGAGCGATCGAAGCGATGACGGGGTTCGTCCGTGAGACCCTTCGGGTCATCGTACGGAGATAACGGTCCTGGTCCCATCCTCCGTAAACCATGAAGAGGGCGACCGGCAGCGACCGGGGCATCCCGGCTGTGGCGAGGAATTCATTGACCGGGGGGCAACTGAAAGTCCATTTCGGAAAACCGAGGCAAATTCGGTCAAACGCACCGTAGTCCGTTCTGACCGGATGGATCCTCACGCGGGTGCCGGAGAGGAATGAAAGCACGAGCCAGCTCCAATATCCACGGGCTTTGACCGGCTGTATTTTGTGAGTCTCGACGGAATGCCCCAGCTCCACCAGATGAACGGCTATGGATTCAGCAGTCGTCTGGACCGTAGACTGGTAGGAAAAATACACGACTAGGATGTTCATGGTGGCGACAGACAAAACAATGATATCGAAAGTCCAGGCTCTCAGAGCGACCGAACTCCTGAAATCGCAACCGGAAAGCGTACTCGAGGGCCTCGCCCCCGGATGCCTGGAGATCCGCAAGGGGCACGGTGACACACTGTTCATAGCGGGTGAGCCATGTCGGGGTCTTTTCGTGGTGGTGACGGGACGGACCCGCGCCTTTCGCCACGGAGCGGACGGGCGCGAGCAGGTTATCCACGAAGATGGACCAGGCGCCACTTTCCCCGAAGTCGCCGTCTTCGACGATGGACCCTATCCGTCGACTGTCACAGCAGTCGAGGAATCGGTACTGCTCTTCATTCCCAAGGAGGAGATCCGCAGGTTATGCCTGGCTCATCCCGAAGTGGCTTTGTCCGCCCTCAAGATCCTGGCAAGACGGCTGCGCAAAGCGACCGGGATGGTTGAGCGCCTCGCGCTGCTCGAGGTGTCACAGCGGGTTGCCGAGTACCTGGTTCAACAGATTCCGACCGGGAGACTTCATGTCAAAGGACCGGTGCAGATCCTGATTGACCACAACAACCAGGAAATCGCCGATCGAATTGGCACCGTTCGCGAGGTAGTCAGCCGCTCATTCGCCCGCCTCCAGAAGGAGGGATGGCTCCGACGCGAAGGCCGAAGAGTGACCATCACCGATCTCGAAGCCCTTCGCAGGCACGCGGCGGGGGAGTGAAGTGAAGCGGCTGCGCACTGCCCACTGCGCACTGCCCACTGCCCACTGCGCACTGACAACTGACGACTGACGACTCACCACTGACGAACTGCCCGTTGCCGAATGACGACTGACGGGAAGAGAGATTTTCGGAGGTCCATAGGGCCCGGCACGTTTGTAGAACACCACGAAAGAAGCGACCCGAGGTCCGTAGGACTGACACGTCGGGTCTTTGATAGCTGTCGTCTACGGTGCGCCGCAGTGGGCAGTGCGCAGTGCGCAGTGATCAGTTGCCTTTGGCCTTCGGCTCGTAGTTGCAGAAGGGCTCTTCTTCGAGGTAATCCCCGGTCATTGCGAAGGCGCGGGCCCTGGAACCTCCGCAGATATGCCGGTATTCGCAGATGCCGCAGCGCCCTTTGAACAGCTCCGGTGTCCGCAGTTCCCGGAATGCCGGGTGGGTCCTGTAGATCTCGGTGATCGAATCGGTGCGGACGTTTCCGCACGTCAAAGGCAGGAAGCCGCTGGGGAAGATGTCGCCTCTGTAATTAATGAAGACGTAGCCGTTGCCGGAATTCACGCCCTTGGGAGCGACGCCGATACTGCCTCCCGGCCCAAAATCGCGTCGCATGTGCGCAGGCAGCATCCCGGCGCCATGTCCGGGCGTGGGTCCGACTTCCAAGTCGGACACTCTTCCGGCTGGCGCATGCGACCGACCGGGATGACCCGCCGGGGATTGCCCCTTTCGGGTCTGCATCAGGTAGCGCCGGTAGTGAGGCGCCTCGGTAATCTTGACAATGAAATCGACGCCGCGGGCGAAGCGCTCGAGCTTGATAAACAGGTTTTCAAACTCCTCGGCATTCATCTGGGCGACTTCCTTGCCTCTTCCCATGGGGACGAGGAAGAACACCTCCCAGAAGACGACGCCCAGATCCCGGACGCACTCGGCCGTTCTGTCGAAGTGCTCCTGGTTGTAGCGGCTGAACGTGGTATTGATCTGCAGGGGGACGTGCAGCTCATGCGCATATCGTGCAGCCCGCATGGTGATATCGAAAGCCCCCGTCACTCCGCGGAAAGAGTCGTGTACTTCGGCCGTGGGGCCATCCAAGCTCAGCGCCATTTGCGCGACACCAGCATCCTTTAGATCACGAACGAGGTCGCGAGTCAGAAGCGGAGTCGCCGCAGGGATCGTTGCCATCCTCATCCCTGTACCGGCACCATGGCGGATTAAATCGCACAGATCCTCGCGTTTGGCCGGGTCTCCGCCCGACAGTACACAGATCGGCGTCCCCATCGCGGCCAGCTCCGACAGGAGGGCCTTCCCCTCGGCGGTCGACAGCTCTTCCTGGTCGCGATTCGGTATGGCCTCGGCGCGACAGTGCTGACACGCCAGGTCGCATGCTTTGGTCGTTTCCCAGATCGCGACAAACGGCGTCTGGGAGAAGTCAATCGCCGAAGGCTGGGGCAGGCGACTGTGATCCGGGGGAAAACTCATGCTTGTAAACCTCGAGGGAACATTATAACCGGCCGGCGGGGAGGCGTGTGCGTGAGGGGCAGAGGGGCAGAGGGGAAAAGGGACAAAGGAGAAAACCAAAGCCGATTACGATTACGAGCACGAGCACGAGCACGAGTAAAAGATGAGTGGCTGCTTCTTTTTCGTACTCGTCCTCGTAATCGTACTCGTAATCGGCTTTGGTCTTCCTCTATCCCTCTGCCGCTCCGGCCTGTCAGTAACTACTTCATGGGCACCCAGGAATTGCCGCTGTGGGCGCTTTCGACAGCCGCGGTGACGAAAGCGATTCCGATGCGCCCGTCTTCAACGGTGGCGTACTTGGAACCGTCGTTTTCCCACGGTCTGCCTTCCTGGTAAGCGCGAACATCCTGCTCGAAGAACCGATGCAGCCGGGCGAAGGCATCATGGAATCCCTCCGCGTGCCCGCTGGGGACGGTCGGTTCTTTGAGCAGCGATTCCGGCACATTCCCGAGGAAGCCGTCGTTTGCCGCCACGGCGTTTCTCCAGTAAACCCGGTCCGGCTGTCCGAGAAGGTGAATAGCAATCTTTTCGGATTCTTCCTGCCGCCAGATCAGCGTGCCCTTGGTTCCGTTGACCTCGATGCCCAGGTCGTTCTTGTGGCCTATGGCGATCTGGGAAGCGCGAACCATGGCCTGAGCGCCGCTGTCCAGCTTCACATAAACATAGAAGTGATCGTCGAGCCGACGGCCCTGCACGAACGTCTCGACGTGACCGCTCAGCTGGACCGGTTCAAGCCCGGTGACGTAGCGGAGTTGCATGAGCGCGTGTGTCCCGATGTCGCCTCCGCAGTTGCTGAGCCCCGCGCGTTTGGGGTCGACCCGCCATTCAGCCTGCATCGAACCGGTATCCTCGGCCCGCTCGGCCAGCCAGCCTTGGATGTAATAGGCATCGACCCAGCGGATCTGTCCCAGGAGGCCGCTTCGGACGATGTACCGGCATAGGCGCGTTGTCCAGTGGCCAAGGTAAGTGTGAGCGACGCCAAAGGGAATTCTCTTCTCTTTGACGGCTGCGACCAGCTTATCGGCCTCCTCGAGCGTAACGGTCAGCGGCTTTTCACAAAAGACCGGAACTCCGGCCTTGATGCATTTCATGGCCGGATCGAAGTGCACGTGGTTCGGGGTGACAATCAGGGCGTAGTCCATCCGCTCGCCCAAGGGTCGCTTGGCTTCTTCCGCAATCATTTCGTCGTAGCTCTTGTACCCTTTGATCGGGTAGGCCCAATTCTCCGCCTCTTTCATGGCCACGGCGGGATCCGGGTGCAGTGCTCCGCAGGTGACCCGTCGGGTGCCGTCAGAGAAGATCGCCTTGGAATGAGGATGAACGATGAAGGCGCCTGCGCCTCCGCCAATGAGGCCGACATTAAGAGGTCGATTAGACATTGCCGAGACTCCTTTCAGAATTGAGCGGGCAGCTGGCAGCGGGCAGCGGTTGGCAGCTAGGGACGTCAATCGTCCTGGAATTTTGCGCGTTCCATTGATCTGTCCGCTAAGAGGGAATTGTTGCAGAAGCCAGGCCAAGTGGCAAGCCGGGTATCAGAGGGCAGCGGGCAGCGGGCAGCGGGCAGAAGGCAGCGGGCAGAGGGCAGCCAGATCGTTGAGAGCGCTAGACAGGTTTTGCCTTCGCTGCCAGCTGCCTGCTGCCAGCTGCCCGCTGGTTTCTCAGGCGTGAATCTCAATCAGATCGTGGTCTTCGAGCACGTGGTGGCGCTCGACCATCTGTCCGTCGTACCGGCCTTCCCGCCACAACCGGGCGAATCTCATTTGCTGGGCCAGTTCCTTGTGGACTGCTATCGCGGCATCCATGACCGTACTGCCCCGCTTCAGGACGAAGGGCGTCGTGTTCTCTTCCACTTTCTTCCCGGGGGCTTTTGTGTAGACCCGGACAACGTCGAGTGCGTCGAAGATTTCACGACGCAGCTGGGCGACTTGCTCTTGAGAGACGGCCGAGAACGGCTCGGCTTGAAACTGAGTCCCGTAGAGTTCCTGCCACACCTGGAAGTTGTCCACGCCACCCGCCCGATCAATCTTGTTTCCCAGAACGCGTATCGGTGGCCGCGCGTCAGACCCAATTGAGATCTGCCTTTCGGCGAAGATTTTCAGAACGTACTCGGTTTGTTCCAGGAGCGCCGGGTCGTTGACATCGAACAGGAGGATCGCCGCATCCGCCTGCTTGATCATCACAAGTTGCCAGGATTCCAAGATTTCCGGCGACAGCGGCGGGGTATCGACGATTTGAATCTGAATGTCCTCGAAACGCATCATTCCTGGTTGAGGTGTTCGCGTTGTGAACGGATAGTCGGCCACCTCGGCAGGTACCTGAGTGAGACTTACCAGCAGTTGCGATTTCCCGCTGTTGGCCGGTCCGCACAAGACGGTCTGCCCGGCCCCTTCCTTCTCGACGTACCACGAGGGCCTTTGCGGCCCGGTCGATTTTTTCTTTTGGGCTTCCTTTTTGAGTTGAGACAGCCGGCGTTTGAGATCTGCCTGCATTTTTTCCGTCCCCTTGTGCTTGGGGATGGTGCGCATCATTTCCTCAAGGGCTTCGATTTTCTCGGCGGTCGTGGTGGCGCTTTTGAATCTTTCTTCGGCGTCCAGGTACTGCGGAGTGAGATTGGCTGGCACAGGCACATTATAAGGCAGGTGATGAATTGGTGAGAGGAC
>Ga0209077_1000420_pt1 | contig 11311 bp, 10 predicted proteins | sample PPLLak1March2015_FD_187247 | JGI IMG/M metagenome (GOLD analysis project Ga0209077, IMG submission 187247) | Freshwater sediment microbial communities from Prairie Pothole Lake near Jamestown, North Dakota, USA - PPLs Lake P7 Core (1) Depth... | ecosystem: Environmental > Aquatic > Freshwater >... | reverse complement strand
ACGAGTCGTTGTCCTGCCCAAACAGTGTGCTCATGATAAAGTCGCTATCCACCGCAGGAGGGCTGTCACCCTCAGCTGGCCCTAATGGGCTTGCGGGCAGCTCACCTACAGGAGCGCTATATTCAGGTTCGTCGGCCATTACGTCATTTCTCCTGCTCTTTGTGGCGGCGAGTCGCTGCTCTCGCCAAGTGGATCAGCTATATTTAAGACGAGTTCCCTAAAGTCGTCAATGGCCTTTATGGACCCTTGAAGCTGAGATGCTGTGGAAATGCCAGTCGGCGTTGCCAGATTGGTGTTATTCAGCATGATGGCGTTGTTCTGCCTGTAGTAGGCAAGCATGGACCAGAAAATGCCGAACCCCTTGTGCGGAGCGAGCAGAGTCCTTAACTCGGCAAACTCCTCCGGGGAAACTTTTTCAGGGTCTCGCAGTCCTTGCTGCGCCAGCCATTGGGCCGTTGCTCGTCGCCGGATTTCTCCATCTGTCATAAACTCTCCTGCTCTACATTGGCTGCATTTGTGGTGGTGGAAGGGCCAGTTGTGGTGGTGCTGGCATGGCCGGGCCAGCTGGGACCGCTCCGGCCGGTGGCTGACCCGGTGCAAACGGACCAGCTTGCGGCTGAGGAGGCGGTGGTGGCTTCTTGAAGGAGGAGATGTTCTTTGCGCCGCCGAGTTCTGCAACGTGCTCGAACACCTTGTCGATGGAGTAGGTCTGGCGCAGTTCAGGGTCTTGGGCAATCCCGAACATGATCTCTTTCCAGACTTCCAGCAGCGCAGTCTTGTCGTAGGGGAGGCTACCGTCGGAGATCTGGTAATTGAACGTGCCGACGATCATATCAGGACTCATGAGCGTGCTCTCTGGTCCTTCATCGCCACTTACCTCAATCCACATTTCCTGAGGCATGAACTGTTGAATGTTCATAATCATCTGGCCGCAAATGTCCATCATCCCCTGCGAGCTAATTCGGATAGCAAGCTGCGAAAGTCGGGAAGCACCTGCTTGCATTGATATGCGAGCCTCGGTAGCGGATCGGCGACCTCCTTGATTGACACCTCGTAGATTATCGTTGACCCCTGTCGCTGTATCTGCAAGTAGCCGCATGAGTTGAATGTCATTCATATGCCCCTGGGTTACGTCCACCGTCGTCAGTTGCTTGATCGCTTCGTCAACAGGGGTGCCGATAGCGGTCTGTTTGAGCCTGATGGCTTTGCCGGGGGCAGGCTGACGCAAATCCTGCATCTCGACACGGAAGGGGTCGACAACAAACTGATTATTGATCGTAGTGCGGACATTCTCCATACGGCTGTTAACCAGCCAACTGATAATGTCCTGAAACGGGTTGATGAAGTCAGCCAGAGCGATCGAACCGAACTCATGGCCGAATGAAGTAGGCTCAGTCACTGCGACTGGATGCTTGTCGTGAGCCATGTTGAGTGGCTGGGCCTGTATGATCTGCCCCTTGACCCAGGTGAACTTCCAGATTTCGCTCTTGTCCTCGGTGCCCAGGTCCCAATCCTTCGGGACCAGCCGCACTGTTCCCTCTCTTATGGGCAGAAAGCCCACAACATCGTCGCCTGACGGCCAGAGCAGCGTGTTATTCATCCCAATTCGGGCTCTGCGGTTGGATACTGCGGGCAGCTCGCTTCGATCGGTGCCAGCTTCCTTCACACACTGCGATGCTTCCTCGATCCACTTGAATTGCCCGTTCTTCTCCTTGTCCATGAGCACCATTTTGCTCTGGCTGGTGGTCCAGAACACGAAATCGCCCTTCACATTCACCTCGTGCATGGGAACGCGCGGATCAGGGTAGAAATTGTAGGGATCAATCGGAACGAGCTTGTTGCCCGCGTATTTCAGCCCGGTGAGAAGTTCACGCTTCCCATCAGCTAGGGAGATAATCTTACCCTTCTCTTCGCACCAGCCAATTCGCACAGCGCTGAAACCGTAGTTCAAGCTGTCCCAGATAAACTGCCAAAGCGCCTCATATGCTTTTGTCGCCTCGAGATTGCTCTGAACAGCCATCTCCATGTAGCGGGCCTTGTCAGTAGCGGTCCCACGAGTGGCGAGCAGCGGGAAGATGGGGCGTCGACCGCCGAGCACTGCGAAGATGAACGTCGCAGCAGCGTGAATTGTTGAGTAAGTGTAGGGCACAATCACCTGAACGGGCTCAGGCGCCGCGCCGTTGTTGTTGTTCAGCTCTTCCATAAGCTGTTTGTAGTCAGGCATCTTGATATACGCCTGAACCTTTTGTTCCTGCCACAGCCACCGCGGGTGCATTTGGCTCATCGCGTTGTAGCTGTAGTCAAACATTTTGTTCAGCCGCTCGCGAACCTTGCGTTCCTTCTCAGAACCGGGCTTCAGCTTCTCAATAACGCTCTCGTTGTCCTCGATCTGTTCAGGATCAGCTAACGAGTCGAACATAGAGCCAAGCGGAGGTGGCATGTGCATACCGCCGCCTTGCAGCTGTCCGGCATCAGCTGTGAGCGGTAGCTGACCGAGGCTTGGTTGCCCGTTGGTCTGGCCGAAGGGAGTAGCCATCAGTCAGTCTCCTATCCGTAGCGATCGCGCTGGATGCCCTGTCTGGGCGTGAATACCTGCAAGTTCCCTGGAGTATAGGGCGAAGGGGCCATCGGAGGCAAGGGGTCATATTCATCTTGCCCGATTGAGCCGGTTGGAGCCGCCAGTGCCTGTGTTTCACCGAGTAGGGAAAACATCATGGCAGTCGCGTCAGCATAATCCTTCTTCCCATTCGGGAAATCCATTAGCTGGTCCTCGAGTAGCGGCAGAGGCTTGGCATGGCGGACATAGCCATTGGCGTAGCGAGGTTGTAAAACGCCCCCAATCCTGTCGTCCTTGGTCTTGTCACTTCCCTGATAGATCGGGACGATGTTGAAGAACCGCTGACGCCTCGCCATCTCCTCGCGCATAAGGTAAACGAGGGCCTTTTGGTATTGCTGAGTTTCAATCCCGTTGATATGAGTCTGGAACGCCATCTGCCACTCGAAGTATTTGTCGATAAGTTGGCTCGGAGTGACACCTAGCCCGCCCCAGACGTCAAGCACCCACAGTATCCCGTTTTCTTTTCGCCCGCCGACGCTGATTGCAGTGTGATCTCGGCCCGGTTGATCGCTGATTGCAGGATCACAGGCCATTGCCCGAATGACGAGATCATCGAGTTTTGTTGGCTGGTAGAGAGTAATGTCCTTAAACTGGAATAAGGCGTCCTCGTCCACGCGAATTGTGCTGTCATACTCGCGAGCAAATTCAGCTGCCTTGCCGTTTCGCCGAAATCGCTCCTTTTTGAACGTATAACTGCGCTCAGACATTTTCTGCGGCCACAGCATCCGATCCGCGTCGAGTGTCGCGCCGAACCTGATGTGATTAAAGGTGATATCACGCTGTAAAGTGATTAGCAGCGACTCAGCGTGAAGCAACGTGCCGAGAACGGTGATCTGCAACTCCTGCTGACGAGTGCCACCATCGAAAACTAGGTCCGTTTCCATCTCGTTGCCGGCTGGCACAACGTCACCATAGAACCAGTCGCTTACCTTCGTTCTCTGTTGCGCGGTCGCAACGCTCTCTTTATCCTCCACATCATCCAGGGTGATACGGTTCGGACGCCTCGCATTATAGTTGAGACCGCGTATCTGCGACCCCCGGCCTCGCGCCAGGAGAATACCCCCGTTTTTGAGTTGTATTTCACTCGCACCCCATTTCTCGCTGTCCGACCTCGTAGGCACGACGTTACCATAAGCAGCTCGTAGTAACTCATTCGTCTCAAGTTGCCGTTTAATGTTGCCGAGTTGTCGCTCGGCGTGATCCTGGGACTCACTGATGTAGACGCAGAAGATTGTTCCGTCGGTAAGGAGTTCATATAGGTTCCCAGCATTCTCGATTGTTGTCTTTGAAAATCCTCGCGGAATAATTTCGGCCGTGTTGGGGCCTGAGACCATCATGATATGGCCTTCAGTGTCTTTCAAAAACACGTTCAGCTCGGCCGAATTAGGGTCTCCAGGGTCTGCTAAATACTTAAACTCGTTGAGTAGAAACTCGTGGGCGTCTGGATAGTCGTCGAGAAATGCAACTTTCCGAGTTTTAAGAGCGAGCATACCGAGATGGAAAGGTGGCATCGGGGTGGGGAACCACTCGCGCAGGAAAAACCTGCAAAAGAAGGCTGGATCATGTGCACTCTTCTCCACAGCGCTGTAAAGCAGCTTCTCGTTCGTGTTGTTCATGGGAGGAGCAGAACCGGCGTTATCTTCCCTGGCCTCCATTGGAACGCTCCTTCGAGTTGTTTTAGGCCGAGCAGCGGTTGGCCCTCGTAACCCCTGATGTTCTTCGTGATCAGCACCGGCCAAGTTTGCTCCAGACCGAACGCTGACTTAGCTGCATCTAGGTAAAGGTTGATCAACTTCTCGTCTCGGCCATCCTTCCAGTTCAGCTTGGCTTCGACGACTATTCCACCTCCGGTAATTCGATCAATAAGCACTGAGTCCGGCTGGCACATCGCGCAGCGAGTCCGCCCAGGTCGCGGATGCAATTCCCGAAACCAAGGCTCGACGTAGAGTTCAAAGCAAGCCTCAGGATTTGCAGCGACGAAGGCGCGGAGTCGCCTGTATACCTTGTTGTGGTAAGCCAGGCCTCGAACGATGGACTTATTCTTCGAGGCAGTATTTGCACCCGTTCCAATGTTAAAGCCGGGAACGAGTTGCCAGCCACTAGATTTTGCCAGCATCGCGGTCATGCTCCTGTGGGGCTGGCAGGGCTCGACGGACTGCGCTCACGTTGACAATGCGTTCTGCACTGACCTTCCGCGCCGACTCAGCGAGTGCTGCAATTTTCACTGGATCAAGGATATGAGTGTGCTCATGCGCGACTTTGCTCATCGGACCATTGCCGGAGCGATCAACTCCTAGCTTCGCTGTCGCGATGAGGGCGTGATGGTCCATGTCCGGTATCTCTTCCGCCAACCGTTCCAGCGCAGCATGACCGACCGTGCGCAGCCTTTCGGCAATAATCTCAACAACACCATTATTTGGGCTCCTGTAATGGTTGATCAGCTCGATCATGCTAGGGTTGTTTTTCAGCACGCTGATGTAGGGAGCCGTGAACTGAGTTAAGTCGGCTACAACGCCTTCTGGCATACCAGTTGCGAGGAGCCGTGCAACGCTGTGATGGCGAGCGCGCAGCGAGTGAATATCTTTCTCGTCGCTTTTCGTCGTTGTGGTCAGTTTTCCGCACGCCGACAGATACTCCGCGATGTGTTCTGGACCGAGCACAGTTTCGACCGTGCAGGTCACGACTGGAACCTTCGGTCCGAGCGCGTTTCCAAGCTCAGCCGCGATTTCGTCAGTCATGAGGTCCATGTCGTTTGCTGCGTTGTCCATACTCAATTCCTCAACTAAGCACCCAGGCACTACCGTTCCACACTTTTACTGGCTTGGCAACCCACGCCGAACCGTTCCAAACCTTTGCAGGTTTTTCTACCCACGCTGAGCCGTTCCAGACCTTCATATTCCCGCCAACTGCGGCAGGCTTCATGGCAATTGAAACTGCCGCCCACGATCCCGCCGCAGCGGCACAACCGCCACCAAAGGCAGCAGGATCAAATGCGCCAGAAACCCAAGGAAAGAAACCTGCGCCGATAGTTGCCTGTCCACTAGAAGGAAGAGCGGCAACATAAGAGTTGGGGATCGAGGAGAGATTGGCAGGTTTAGTCAATATCGTCAGCGATGCTGCTGCCGCACAAGCTGCACCAACCACAAAAATCCCGGCACCTGGAGTGACTGGTGTGATTGAGGGTGCATCTGTAGCAGTCGCGCCGACATTGGTGGCAGTCACTTTTCCGGGACCGTCAAGACCAGCGGCAACATCAACGCCTCTGAACACATGCACGGTAAAGGCTGAGCCACCTGCGGCAACACCCGATGCAGGAAGAATGAAACTGCTATCAGGCGTCGAACCCATGACCTTGTAAAACCCGATCAGGTTGGTGTCTTGAGTTGTGCCGTTAGAGTAGGTATGAGTGATAAGCGTCGAATAACCTGTTGGTGCAGTCTGAGGTAGGCTAGCAGTATGACGCCTACCCGAGCAGACGACTACCAGATCGCCCGGCTGAAGCGTTGGCACTGCTCCAAGCGCATTAAGCAGCGACGAGAAATTATAGGTGGTATCAGACGCACCACCGTTGCCAAAGCCAGAGCCGATGAACTCAATCGCCATCAGTTCGTGTCCACCCAAAGATCGTTGACGGCTGGACTGGAAGGAGCGACGGTGCCCACGCTCAGCTTCTGTGGTATACGCCGCTCGAACTCATCATAGATTGCGTTCTGCGTAGGCGCTCGCATCGAGCCGTTCCAACCAGCAGCATAGGCCTGGTCTGGAACTTCAACATAACTGCCGAAAACCGGGGTCGAGGTTCCGCTTGCTACAGTCAGTATCAAGACGCCATTCCGGCTGCACAAGCCAAAGTCGTAAGTCGTTCCTGCACCGGCTATAACCAGCCCCGATGTAGCGCTGTGGTGAACATATGCCTTGTCAGTAAGGTTGCCCGGCCAAGCATTCGAGCCAGATAGTGTGATAACACCTGTGACTATACCACCTGCCAGTGGTAGATAGTTTCCAACAGGTGTCGGCGGAATGCTCGCAATGACAGACTCGATTATATCATAAACTGCATTCTGCGTTGGCACTCTTGTCTGGCCGTTCCAGCCCGCACCATAAGCCATGTCAGGAACAAAGATTGGGACCGTGCTCGAGAAGCCAGCCGCAGTCAAGTTGATGTAGGAGACTGATCCAGCCTTGTTCGACCAAGCATACTGATCAGCCTTATGGCCCATCCATATCCCGTCTGAGGACGAGTAAATGTTTCCGCAGGTGTTACCGTTTTTGTATAGGTTCAGCCCGTTCGCATCAATCTTAAGGATTTCCTCACTAGCAGCCCCGACAGTAAAACGACTGGCAACTTGTGCCTGATAAGTCATCCAGCCCATTGTCCGATACATACCGATCGAGCCGAGCGTTATATGATTAGCCCCATCAGGAGTATAGCTTTCAAAAGTTATTCCGCCGTAGTAATCTGTGCTGTTGAGGACGATATTTGGGTTCTGGGCAATACCGCTCGTGTGCCCAACAATTAAGCCAGCATCTAGGTTCAAACCACCTGTGCCAAGCGTGGCAATATTCGCACCTGCTTTGGTCGTGAACGAGTAAGCGTCAAAGTGGAAGCCGAGCCACGGGCCAGTCGAAGCCATGTAGCCAGCTGTAGTCGTGCCATCACTCAGCTCAATTCCACCGACGCCTGTAACAACCAGCCCGCCCGCCCAGAACCCGCCGCGAGTGACTCCATTGACTTTGATGTTAACAGCGCCGACCGCGTCGATGTTCAGCGTGCCAGCATGTTTAAGTGCACCAACCAGCGTAAGCCCGTTTAGGTCGAGCGTCGCCATTGTCGCCTCAGTGGCGAAGTCAAGAAACTGAAACTTCGGTGCCAGCTGATACAAGCTGGTAAAGTCAGAAACGAGTGCGGCCTCAACCGTGCCACTTGTAGCTAGCTCAAGATAACCGCCAGTTGCTGAGTCAGCACGAATTGTGCCCAGAGCAGTGAAATCGCCCTGCGAGCCTTGCACCGTCCAGAGCGGACCTGCGACGAGCACATCGCCGTAGTCAGCGTTAGGAACCGTGACAGTGCCCATTGCTTGGAGTTTATCCCAGATCGCGTTCTTTGTCGGAACTGCGTTAGAGCCATCCCAATACGCACTGTAAGGATCGTCAGGAACGTAAATGCTGCTATTAGCATAGATACCGTTAGGAGCATTAAGTCCTAGTGCGCGAGCCCCCTCAACAGTGATTTCGAGCCCGCTCGCATTAGCGTTTCCTATATAACCCGCTCGCGCGCCGCCAGGAGCATAGATACCAACATAGCCTGAGTTGGACGAAGTGCCCGGCTGAAGGTCGATGGAGCCGTGTCCTGCTGTTACGGGATTTGCAGTGATAGCGCCGGTGACACCCATTCCAGTCGTGTTCATCGTCGCAAAGGTTCTGGTTCCGGCAGCATTGCGAAACGTAAATGCGGCACTGGAAAGGTAAGTGTGCTGAAGCCCTGTTAGAATATCCAGCCCGTCGACAAGCCCACCTGGACCTTTCATCTGGAAGTTGGCATAGGCCGCATCAGACGTTAGAATTAAGACTGCCCAATCTGGAGTAGTGGCACGAAGAGTTAAGAGTGGCGTTCCTACATTGTTGGTGATCGTGCCACCTGTCAGCGGAAGATAATTCGCCAGTGCTGACGAGTTAGCTTTCGTGGCAATCGCTGCATCAACAGTAACGAACTTGTCATAGACTGCGTTCTTCGAGGGAGCAATGCCGGTGACACCGTCCCAGGAGGCTGCGTAAGCAACGTCACTGATTACGGTGCTAGGTGCAGCCGGGATAGTAGCAGCCAACGCCTCGATCTTGTCATATACAGCATTCTTGCTCGGAGCCGCATCGACCACGCCGTTCCAGCCAGCTGCATAAACAGCATCGGAGACGAGTAGCTGTATCTTGTCGTAAACAGCGTTTTTACTCGGGGCGACCGCCGTAACACCGTCCCAGCTAGCTGCATAGGCAACATCGCTGACAGAGCCCGCGCCTGCAATGATGGTTTGGAGCGCGTCGTAGACTGCGTTCTGGCTGGGCGAGACATTGCCTACGCCGTTCCAGACCGGACCATATGCTGTATCGCTGGTTGATCCTGCGCCGGGCAGGCCTTGAGGTCCTTGCGGTCCTACGTCACCCTGATCACCTTTTGGGCCCTGTATGCCCTGCGGGCCGGGAACGGTGCTGGCAGGTCCGACATTGCCCTGAATGCCTTGTGCGCCTTGTGCACCTGTATCGCCCTTGTCGCCTTTGGCACCTTGTGGGCCTTGAGGGCCGGGCACGGTAGAAGCTGCACCAGTTGGACCGACTGGACCCTCGGGGCCGGGAACACCCTGCGCGCCAGTTGGGCCCATCGGGCCTCGCAAGCCCAACTCGCCTTGAGGCCCCATTGGGCCGACGTCGCCTTCAGGTCCCTCGATGCCTTGCGGTCCCTGCGGTCCTTGTGGCCCTTCAGGTCCGGTCGAGCCGGTCAGGCCTGGGATGCCTTGTGGCCCCTGCGGTCCGATTGGGCCTACTGGACCTGTTGCGCCGGTCTCGCCTTGTTCACCCTCTGGGCCGGTTGCTCCGCGGCCGGAGTAGTCAACGTCGATGTTTACGTCTCGGTAGGCCATCTATGCCTCCTTGGGATCAGGAATATCAGGTCCAGAGGGCGACCAGTTAGCCTCAATTCGGAACTGGTTATCGACCAAGGCGATTTCACCCGCGGCTGGAGCGCCGGGCTGATAGATGATCGCCTCGGTGAGATACGTGCCCGGTTCCAGCTTACGAGTCTGCTCGGCCGTGAGTTCGATGGTTACGGTGTCGCCTGCCCGCGTGTTCTTGAACACAGCGTCGGGGACGTGCTGGCCTGGATAACGGCGCAGGGCGGCCCGAACATCTTCACCTGGTGTCAAAAAGTCAGGTGGGAAGTTCAGGTCGGCCGCGTAGCCGAAGCCGATGCGGAGGTCGGGGAGTCGGATCTCGGTCATGGGCCAGTTCTCCGGTATTCTGCTACCTGTGATAGTGCCAAGTATAAGCCGACGGGCGACTGGCTGCAAGGGCGATAATGGAAAAGGGGTAAAACTTCTGGCGAATTATCCGTTCTGGCCCCCTGGGGGGAAGGCGGGCCGAGTCGGGGGGTAGGGGTGGGGTAGGAGGTTAACACACCAACACACCTCCCGCTACGTTTGTCGCGCATAGGCCCGACTCGGGCCGTGTTAGGCTCATAACACACCGAGTCGCCTAGCCGTTCCGGGCCTTGCGCTTCGGGACTCGTTGCGACGAACCGTGCTTGTGGAGCGACGAACCGTTAAAAACCTAGGGTTTACCCGGATATGAGTCCGCTTCGGCATCGTGTCTAAAGGAGTCACCGAAACGGACCGGACGAACCGCCGCCGCTAGGTTTCTTTGAACGGTTCACTTGGAGTATGTGTTATGACTAACGTCACCGTCGAGTCCGCTTGGGCGTTCCTAATGGAAGAGCTTGCCAAGCGCCAACCTACCGGCGAGATCGTGATCGGTAGCGGCAAGGGCACGAACCTTTACGTTCGAGCCAAGCCGACTAAACTACCGGCCTCGATCGCTTTCGATCTTTTGGAAGCGGCCGTTCGGAAGCCACTCACCGACATATCGGTGGATAAGGAGTCCGAAGGAAGCGATTGGAAGTTCGCCCATGAACGGCGACTCAAGCGACTAGCGAATTGGTATGAAGGCAACTTCTCGGTTCGCGGCGGGACCGCCGACGAGATCGGGGTTCAAATGAAGGAAGAGTTCACGCTCTACCTTAAGTCGAAGGGACTCACCGCGACCAAGTTCCCGGACTTGTTCAAGGGAGCCTTCCCCAAGATGGTCGATGCTTGTGAAGCGGCGGGACTCGTTCCCGACCGTGCCGACCTAACCAAGCGGATGCACGAGGCGGCGATTGCCCGCCTTGCGGATCGCGGCAAGGTTGCGGCCAAGCTAGACTTGACCTCGATCAAGTTATAGTCAAACCGGGGAGTCGGTGCGATCGACTCCCCACTTCACAACCTTAAGGGAGTAAGCAATATGAGCTTCGGACGTCACCGTGATCCAGCCACCAAGGCTAACCAACTCCGCGCCATGATGCCCGGTCAGGTCAAGGTCATTCCTGCACAAGACGCTGCCAAGTGGCGTGGTGCAATTCAGAACGCTAGGCGTTCGGTCAAGCTGACCCATTGCAACTGCAATGATTGGTTCGGCGTGACTCAACCCGATGGCCGCCTCATCATCAAAGCCGTTTAACACCTCACCCCACGGATCGTCCAGGTCCGTGGGGTTTCTTTTTGTCTCCCGCCCACCCACCCGGCGCGGGGGCCTCGTTCTATCCCGACGGAAAATGAGTTTAGGGCTAACGTCGAGCCGTCACTAGCCGTTCCGGCGCACGGGCTGGTTATGGCTGTGGCAAAAATCAGGTTTGGGCTTCGCCAACGCCGCCGCCTCCACCCTTGCGGCGAGTAGGACCCACAGTTCGCTCCAGCAAGCCTAGTAGGCCCAGTAGCTAGCGCCATTCGACCCCGTGTGTTACAAACCCAAGTTGGGTTTGTGTTACAACTTCAGTCCAGCCTCCACCCTACCCAACTCCCAACCACCTCCATCCACCCCCCGCTTCCAGGTAGGTTGCAGTTTGCAATGAGTTTTTTTTTTTTTTTTTTTTTTTTTTCTCCTCCCCCCCCC
>Ga0209077_1000419_pt1 | contig 11323 bp, 8 predicted proteins | sample PPLLak1March2015_FD_187247 | JGI IMG/M metagenome (GOLD analysis project Ga0209077, IMG submission 187247) | Freshwater sediment microbial communities from Prairie Pothole Lake near Jamestown, North Dakota, USA - PPLs Lake P7 Core (1) Depth... | ecosystem: Environmental > Aquatic > Freshwater >... | reverse complement strand
AGGAGGTGGTCATGATAAAATCCCGCTCGAGGAGAGAATTAAATGGTAAAGAAATATTCAATTAACTGGGAAAAGGATGAACCGGTCTCGTTCGAAGTGGATGGGATTTTATATGAAAGCCTCGAACAGATCCATGATGAAGATGACCGTGAGAAACTCAACGCGATGATGGATGCTTCGCTGGATCAGCAATTCGAGAAGGAGTTCAAGGACTTCGACAAGGAATTTAAAAAGGATTGGGAAGCCCACAAGAAGACTTCTGTAAATGCTGAAAAACTAATTCTTGGGATCTTTTCAGGCGTTGCCGCGCTCATGCTGATGATTGCATTGATTTCATCCTTTAGCGCGATCTCGAAGATCAGCAGGGAGGAGAGCGCACCAGGTCGCGTTGTGGAAATGATTGAGCGCCGTGAATATGTCAACGAGCAGGATCGCATTATCAACGAATATTACTATCCTGTTGTCGAGTTTACCGCCAGTGATGGAAGACGACGTTCCGTACAAATGACCGAAGGCAGTTCAGCGCCCTCGTATGAGGTGGGCGATGATGTTACAGTACTGTATGATCCCGAACATCCATTGGATGCCCGTATCAAATCCTTTGGCAGCTCTGCACTGATGTGGATACTGCCTGGCATTACCGGGATATTAGGGCTTGGCTTTCTCGGCGCGGTTATGGCTGTTCGCAAACTTATGCCGTCAGCAGAGTAAGGTATTACCTTAATCCAAGCCCATCGTTCTGAGCACATCCTTTACAATTCCAACACTGATGAACTGGCATAAAACCACACTCGAAATTTCCACCCGCGGCAAAGGACTGCACGACATCACTGAGACCGTACGCACACAGTTGCGTGACTGGGGCGTGCGCGAAGGTATGTGCTTCCTCTTCCTGCCTCACACCAGCGCCTCTTTAGTCGTGAGCGAGAACTGGGACCCGACCGCCCGCGCCGATCTGCAAACCTTCATGGAACGCCTCGTCTCCGAACGAGACAGTTGGTACACCCACGATCTGGAAGGTCCCGACGATGCCACCTCCCACATCCGTGCCATGCTGACAGATACCAGCCTGACCGTTCCGGTGGATGATGGGAATCTGTCCCTGGGAACCTGGCAGGGGATTTACATCTTCGAACATCGCAGGCGCCCCCACCGCCGCAACGTATTGATACGCGTGTTGAGTGTCGAATAGCATCAGAAATGCTCTGCCCGTGGAGAAGGCGGCGATCACCAAATACTATCGCGCCAAGAATCACACTAAGAGCATTGTTGAGAAGGGCAAACGGTCTGACTATTTGACTACGAGACTACCGAACTATCAAACTACCCAACTACTGAACTACCGAACAACAAAACTAAGGTACTGTTAGCCAATCAACATATTCTGTATCTATCCAATTCGACAGCATGCTTAGATCATCTGGGCGCAGGATGTTCATATAGTGCGTATATTCGGAAGTCGAGTAGGTTGAAACCAGAAGGAATTCACCATTCATGAGTAAAGCTGGCATCGCAGCCAGCTCCGTTTCGCGAGTGATGATTTGCCGGTTAGTTGCATCGAGTATGTCCGTCCAAGGTATGTTATTCGGATTGTTTCCCCAATTCCTCAGGTATAGGAAGTGACCGTCGGGCGAGATGGATAAATCCGTGGCATCCGTTTCCATGCGTTCCACGCGGCTGCCATCGCTGGTCTGGATGATCTCCATGCCGAGCGGAGTCTGGGTGAATTCCCAGTTTCCCTGCTCATCCTGAGAAGAGGTGTTGTTTACGCCAATAACATATAACAATTGACCATCAGGCGAGAGGACAGCCTGTTTGCTGGTCCCATCCGCAACTTTGGCATAAGCAACTCCCGCTGTGAGGGAGAGCAGGCGTTCGAACCAACTGAGTTGGGCTTGAATTTCAACCGTTTTGACTTCTTGACTATTGAAGTCCACCGTGGTCAATTGCTCGGAATCGGCATGGACAATATAGAGAACGTTCCGATCAGGGGCAAAAACGACTCCGGGACTGAGATATACAGCTTGTCCCGGTTCATAAAGATTCGCCGGAGTGACCGTTTCATCTTTCGGGAAGATTCCATCCCGGACACCCTTCAGTTCAGCTGCCCAGCGCAGAGTCAAATCCGCTGCGTCGAGCAGGAGAACTTGCGGAGGTGCGCTACTCATGCCATCGGTGGTGCTGATTGCTTGACTGTAGAGCATAAGGGCATCGCCACTCTCCGTGAATTTCATCCGCGAGACGAAGGAATCCAGCGGCTCCTGCACTACGATGTTACCCTTTTCCACATTGACGATCGTCAACTTATAAGTGGATTCGCCGTATGCGATAGCCAGCTGCCTCCCATCGGGACTGAAAACCATGCTATTCACCCAACCGGTAAGGTCCAGTTCGAAGAGTTGCGTCTTCCATGCGGGAAGGTCAATTAGTAGCAGGCTGCCATTGTAAGCACTTTCACCGGGAAAGCTTATTACCGCCAGTGTGCGACGGTCGGGTGAAAAAGCATGGAAGGAACTGTAGCCGAGCGAAATGGGTGGATAATTGGGTAAGGGTGTCCCGCTGACGGGGTCAAGCGGAAAGAGTAGGTTACCTTCCGAACTGCCTTTCGATTGGGTAACGAGCAGGCTGGTCTCGATGGTCGGTTTGGCGGAAACAACTGTCGGGGTAGTGGGAGGCGATTTGTTTTCATCAGAGATTGCGCACGCCGTCAGAGTCAAGACTAAAGTTAGAAAAACGGTAAGAAGCCGCATATCTTCTCCTTTGGTTGGATCTTCTATGATGAATACACCACCGGGGAGTCCTGCGTTCCGATCCCATTTTCTACCTTCTACTTTTCACTTGATTACTTCTCACTCCCCAACCCTTCCCCATCAAACTACCCCACTACGTTCTGCCAGGATTTTCTCTGCCGCTGCCTTATCCAGCGGCCTTGACAACAAAAAACCCTGACCGAAGTTGCACGACAAGTCTTTGAGTTCTTTCAATTGCTCATTTGTTTCGATCCCCTCTGCAACGGTTACCATTCCCAGTTCACGCGTCATGGACAGAATTGCCCGGATCAATTTATCACCCTTATGGTTCTTTCCAATCTCTTCGATAAAGGATTTATCTATCTTGATGGCGCTGATCGGAAAATGCTGTAAATAACCGAGAGCTGAGTATCCGCTCCCGAAATCATCGATTTGCAATTGGATCCCCATATCTCGTAATTGTAAAAAGACCTTATTTGCTGCGGCATAATTGCTGATCAATACATTTTCAGTAATCTCCAGCTTTAGATACTCTGCGTTCAAGTGGGTTGTTTGAAGGGTCTCGACCACATCTTCAATAAAGTTCATCTGTGCGAATTGCCTGTTTGAGATATTCACATTGACACTCACATTATGTATGCAAGGATACTTCTTATGCCATTTCTTTAATTGCGCACAAGCCTCTTTGAGAACCCATTTCCCGATTGGCAGGATGAGCCCCGACTCCTCGGCAATGGGAAGAAATTCATCCGGCAACAGCAATCCTCGCCTTGGATGACTCCAGCGGATCAACGCTTCGAAACTAACTATTTGATTCGACTCTATGGACACAATGGGTTGGTAATAGAGCTGGAACTCGCGGTTCTCAAGTGCCGCGCGCAGCTCCTGTTCGATCTCCAGGCGGGTAAATGCCTGAGAACGCATCTTGATATCGAAAACTTCGCAGCGCGCCTTGCCTAGCGTTTTTGCCTGATACATGGCAATATCTGCATCCCGCAGGACTTCTTCTGGATAATCGTATCCGTCAACACTCAAAATGATCCCAATGCTGGCAGTGGTGTACAACTCACGTCCATTCAATATGAATGGACGCTTCAATGCTTTTTGAAGTTTCTCTCCAATAATGTGGGCAGAATCTTTATCGCCAGTTATTTCCAACAGGATCGCAAATTCATCCCCACCAAACCGTGCAATCGTATCGCTGGAACGCAAAGATTCTTTCATCCTTCTGCCGATGGAAACGAGGAGTTGATCTCCGTAAAGGTGTCCCAGGCTATCGTTAATTACTTTGAATTGGTCAATATCCACGAAAAGAACCGCAAACGTATACTCTCGCCGGCGCTTACAGTACTCGATTGCCTGCCCGAGGCGATCCAGGAACAAAACTCGATTCGGAAGCCCAGTCATTGCATCGTGGACTGAGTCATAGGTTAGTTGTTGTTGAATTGCTGTTCGTTCAGAAATTTCATTCTGTAATTCCTGATTCGCCTTCTCCAACTCGCTGGTTTGGATTTGCAGTTCCCCCATGGTGTGCTGAAGCTGGCTATTCAGTTTGGAGTTCTCGAATAGAGTAATAATTTGCCTGAGAAGCACGAGGCAGATGATTCCTCCGACAGCCAGTGACAACGATAAGAAATCCATAGGCAGGGGAATCATCCAACTTCGTATAAGCAGAAGGTATGCAGCAATGAGCCAAACATAGGAAAGATAGGGTGAAACTATCCTTACATTCCTGACCAACATTTTAAGCCTGCGAGGGAATTTCCCTGTCCTTTTAAAGGATTGCATCGCGGTGATTTGAGATACACCTGCCAGCCCCGCCAGCAATAGAGTTGCTCTCCACGAAATATCCAGAATGCCTCCGCTCACATACGTATCCAGAAGGGCTTGATAACTGTAAATACAATCCGCGACGATGGTCACTGCAATACTTCCGGCCAGAAAGAAGGCGGGTGCTTCATCCTCAGCTTGCCGGTCAGAATGCTTATAAACGATTCTGAGCAAAGCCCAAAGCAGCACGATGTCACCTACCGGGTAGGCTAGCAAGATCGCCTGCTCCAATACTGGATAATCGGCATTTGACGCAACAATCGGTCCGAGCAAAAAGTTCCAGAACCCAAGTATGGCTGCTACCATCACAATTCCGATGTCTAGCACTTTCTTGATCTGTTCTCCGCGTGTAGCTGGTTTGTTGGGCAGTAGAGATACGCCCGCCAGTAATAGCGGATAGTAAGCCAGATAAAATATGTCTGCTATCGAAGGGAAAGGCTGTTGCTGCAAACCCAGTTCAAGGATTCCCCAGGCGATATCTCCCAGTGCAAAGGCAAATGCGGATAGGGCAATCATTCCCCAGGCAATTGCCAGGCGCTTCGAGTGGGTTGCAGATTGTTTTGCGGCAATAAAAAGAGTTGCACTTGCCAAAAAATCAACAACTGGAGAGAGTATATCTGAGTAGATGATTCGTTGCTGTGGGTTGATTGGCAGTAACGTGACGGCAAAATCTATCCCCACAAGAATTATTGCAAATAAAGCGGCCAGTAAAAGGAGATGGGTCTGGCGACCTCGAGCAGCCTCGTGCATATGTTTTATCTTTTTGAAATCTTCTTCTAAATTGTACTCAACTGCAATTCAAAACCGTATTTTCATCCTGTTACTTCAATGATAGTGCAAGAACTCCATAATGAGGAAGTGAATTTCTATCAATTTTATTAGGTTGCCTGCCCCCGAAATTCTTGGCACTGTGAACCACAAAACTGCTCAAGATCGATGCTTCCAGAAATTAAATCGGCCTGCCTCACCGGCAAGCCGACTATCAAACTACAAAACTATTGAACTACCGCACTACCTAACGATCTTCCATGCAAAAGGCAACATTACTGATGCCACGCTGAGCTTGATGGCATCGCCGATCAGGAACGGCAGTAGGCCTGCGGCAATTGCTTTGCTTAAACTTCCCATCACAACGGACAGCCAGGCGACTCCGCACACGTAGATGAGGACCGTTCCAACCAGGAAGGGGATGATGGATGTGCGCACATTCCTTTCCAAGCCTCGTTCTGCCAGCAGACCGATAACATATGCCGCCATTACGAATCCGACGAGATAGCCGAGCGTCGCGCCGGAGAGATATGCCAGCCCCGCTTCGCCGCCCGCAAAGACCGGCAGCCCGAGCGCGCCCAAAGCAATATACAGCGCCATGGACGCGGCCCCGCGTCTTGAGCCAAGTGCTGCACCGATGAGTAGCACGGCAAATGTCTGTCCGGTTAATGGAACGGGAGTGAACGGCAGTACGATCTTCACTTGCGCCAGAACTGCCACAAACAGCGCTCCCAGCACGATCAATATCACATCGCGTAGCCAGCCTGCTGCGCGGGGAAATGTACGAGTGTAAATGGTTGGAGCAAGGGTAGTCATAGGAAGGTTCCTCTCAATGGGATTTGACAATAAAACACATTATTCTTGAATTCGTTCCAAATGGGAAGTGATACTTATCTGCCTTCTCCCCTCAAAATAGTAGGAGTCGGATGAATTCTATCACCCGACTCCTGTTTACCTGTTTACTTCTTTGCACCAAACTTCTTCATCAAAATATCCTGTAGTGTCGGCTGCCCGATTTCCTGCAATTCATATCTAACGCGCTGATATGGTTTGCTAAGTTTGATGATGCGCGTCAGGTCTATTGGTGTACCCACCACCACCATATCCACGTCGGATCTGTTGATCGTCTCTTCCAGGTCCTTCATCTGCGCATCGCCGTATCCCATCGCCGGGAGGATGGGTCCCGTCTTTGGATACTTCTGATACGTCGCCGCAATGGACTTGACCGCGAACGGGCGCGGGTCCACGATCTCTTTTGCGCCAAAGCGCCGCGCTGCCACATAACCAGCTCCGTATGCCATCTCGCCATGTGTCAACGTTGGTCCATCTTCAACAACGAGAACGCGTTTGCCATGGATCGCTTCGGGGTCATCCACAAACAATGGGGAGGCACCCTCGATCATGATCGCCTTCGGGTTCAACTTGCGCAGCGACTCACGCACCTTGATCACATTCTCGGGATCGGCGGTGTCCACTTTGTTGATGACGAACACATCGGCGAGTCGCACATTTGTCTCGCCAGGATAGTAGGAGGATTCATGCCCCGGCCGGTGCGGGTCTGCTACTACGATTTGCAGATCGGACACGTAGAATGGGAAGTCATTGTTGCCGCCGTCCCACAAGACGATATCCACTTCCTTCTCCGCCTGGCGCAGGATCTTTTCATAGTCCACACCCGCATAGACGATCACACCGTTGTCAATATGTGGTTCGTATTCCTCGCGTTCCTCGATGGTGGTTTCATGCTCATCGAGATCATCGTAATTGGCGAAGCGCTGCACTTCCTGCCGGACCAGATTTCCGTACGGCATTGGATGGCGGATTGCCGCAACCTTATAGCCCATATCTCTTAGGATGAGAGACACCCGCCTCGTCGTCTGACTTTTGCCTGATCCCGTTCGAACTGCGCAAACCGACACGACAGGCTTGGTTGACTTGATTTGTGTATAGCGCGTGCCCATCAAGCGGAAGTCTGCGCCTGCCGCGTTGACCATGCTTGCCTTGTGCATCACATATTCATGCGGCACATCGCTGTACGCAAAGACCACCTGCTCCACGCCATGCTGCTTGATCAAGTCAACGAGTTCCTCCTCCGCGCGGATGGGGATTCCGCTGGGGTACAGCGAACCAGCCAGTTCGGGTGGATAGAGTCGTCCCTCAATATCCGGGATCTGAGTCGCAGTGAATGCGACCACTTCATAATCCCTGTTGCCACGAAAGAACGTGTTGAAATTATGGAAGTCACGTCCTGCCGCGCCCATGATAAGAGTCTTGATTGGCATAGGATTCTCCTATAAATAAAGTCACGCTGAGGACAGTGTCCGAAGAAACTCCGCTTTGGTTTTGAGCCTCTCCGTTTTTACCCAGGTGACGTTTACCCACATCTTGTTGGCGGTCGAGTAGAGCGAGTGCTCGTCTTGCTCATATCGAGACCACCAGTGTTACATAACTTCCGGTGCCTTGATGTCGAGCAGGCATAAGGCGTTGGCAATCGTCTGCTTTGCAGCAGTCACCAGACACAGACGAGCATTCCGTACGCTCTCATCCTCGCTCTGCAACACCGGCACCGCATGATAGAACGAATGGAACGCGTTCGCCAGTTCATACGCGTACGCCGCCATCACCAGCGGGCGATATTCGTTCGCGGCTTGCTGAACTGTGGTCGGGAAACGCGAGATCTGCTCGATGAGTTCGATCTCATGTTTAGTTAATTCGTAGTCAAAAGTCGAATGTCGAAAGTCAGACGTTTGACTTTCGACTTTTGACTTTTTCAGGATCGAATTTGCCCTCACATGCGCATTTTGAATATAGGGTCCTGTCCTGCCATCAAAGGATAATGCTTCGTCGATATTAAAGACAATATCCTTGTTATTGTCTACAGATAATATTGAATACGTGAGCGCGCCTAAACCAATTTGTGTCGCGATTTCCCTGCGTTCGGCTTCGGGAATATTTCCGCTTTTCTCCGACTCAACCGCCAGCACACGTTTTACTGCTTCGTCCGCGACATCCTTGAGTAAGACGACTCGGCCGCGCCGCGCCGACATGGCTCCCTCTGGCAGGGTGACATATCCGTAAGACAGGTGATAGCACTTCGCCGCCTGTGGGAAGCCCCACAATTCCAAAATCTTGAACACCTGCTGGAAGTGCAGACTCTGGCGAAAGTCCACAACATAGACCGAGCGGTCGACGTGATACTGTTCGAATTTCTGTTTAGCCAGCGCCAGGTCCTTCGTTGAATAAAGTGATGTGCCATCGCTGCGCAGGATGACCATCGTGCGATATTTTTCCTTGGTCAAACCCAGTTTCTCGTCGATCTTCACGATCACGGGTCCGCCCTGCGGGCGTTCGTCTTCCGCAATCCCTTTCCGGATCAATTCCTCCACGATGGCTTTCGATGGCTCATCCACTTCCGATTCATAGAACCAGACATCCATCTTTACATCGAGCATGCGCAGGATGTCCCGGAATTCCTCCAGGCTCCATTCGCGGGTTACGCGCCACAGGTCTCGCACGTATGGATCATGCGCGTCCCATTTGCGATACATGTCCCGGCGTTCTGCGTCATAGGCTTCGCGTCGTGCTTTCTCCTGCGGTGTTTCATTCTCCTTCGGCTCGAGTAAAGCTGTTGCTTCGACATAAATTTTCAACAGCCATTGCCCGCGCTCGTGAACGCCATCCGGTTCCTGGCCTTTATAAAACTTCTCGTATGCCCACAAAATGGTAATAACGCCCAATCCAATGTCGCCGGGATACGTTGCCCGGATCGTATCAAAGCCTGCGAATTCCACAATACGCGCTAATGATTCGCCCAGCAGTGTCGTTCGTACATGACCAATATGGATGGAGTGATGTGTGTTCGGTTGAGAGTATTCCACCATGATGCGCTCGGTTTTTGGCACACCGCGCCCAAAATCCGCGCGGGAGGCGAGCACTTCATCCACTACCCGGCGCGCATATTCGGATGTCTTGAAATAGAGATTGAGATAGCCCTTCACTGCTTCCACACGACTGATTCCCGGCACGTCCCCGATCTCCGCCTTGACCTGCTCGGCCATCTCCTGAGCGCGCTGCGGCACCGGAATTTTTTTGCCCCTGCCCGAACGCGCTTCATTTGCTGCCGTTTGAAAGAACGATGTGGAGACTCCCCATTCGCCCGAGAAGGGGATGGGCTGCCATTTCAATTCGGCGAGCGGAATATCGTTCGCCGCGCAATAAGCTTTGATCTTGTCTTCGATGAGTTGTTGTTCTTGTTGAAACATAATTGAAGGAATCCTGTGGATAAGCGGAGCGATCTTGTAGTTGATTTGATTATATCAAGCCCGACCCCCTCCGTCCCGCCTTCGGCGTGACACCTCCCCCAAATACAACGACGAAAATTTGAGATACGTATTCAATAGTTAAATCGTTGTATTTGAGGGAGGCAGGAGGGGGCGGTACCAAAAACGGAAGTCTTTCGACTCCCGTCTTTATCTCTGAAAAAGAATTAACCGTATTACTTGGATGTCTTCTTTGCAGGCTTTGCGGTGCTCGCAGGCGCTCTTTCGGTTCCAATGGAAGCAAGTTTCTTCATCAAGCGACCTTTGCGGCGGGCGGCGTTGTTCTTGTGGATCACGCCTTTTTCCGCAGCTTTGTCGAGGACGCTGATTGCCTTAAGGATCTGTTCTTTAGTTTCGGGTTCATTTGCTTCAAAAGCGGCACGAGCCTGACTGACGGCAGTACGGGCGGCACCACGTACATTGCGATTACGCAAGCGGCGCGCCTCGTTCTGACGATTTCGTTTGATTTGTGACTTAATGTTAGCCAAGGTCTTCCTCCAAACTATAGTCCCGGTGTTCTTCGGGAAAATTTTAGCCTTTCTTTACTATAGTCCCGATGTTGTTCGGGACGACGGCGGCTTATTTTACATGAGGCTACTTGATTTGTCCAGCAATTCCACGATCTGGAGTCCAAAGTCTCCTGACTTTGGAATTCCAACGACTGGAGTCGTTTACTCCGAAAATCACGGCTTTGCAGAAACCACCACGAAGTAACCGCCGAGCAGGCTATCGTCAGACGACACGTATGCAATGCCAAACACGGTTGTCTCGGCATTGAGGAGATCGGCCTTCGAGGCCGGATCGCTCATCCACCAGTCCAATGCCGCCTGTGGATTGCCACCCAGATCGGGATGCAAGGCATAAAGCTCCTCGAGGACAAGTGAGGCAGTAAAACCTGCTTTCTGAACACGGGTTTCGGGTGTGGAACCATCCAGTCCCATGTGGCTGAGATAGTTATTGCAAAGCATATCTGTGGCGTGAGATTTCGCGGCGGCTGCCAATTGCGCGTTCACATTCAAAGCCGGTACACCTGCCTTAGTGCGTTCTCCATTGATCAGCTGTTGTAACTGGCTGACGTATTGGGCATTCTCATCGAGCGTGCAGCCGGTTGTGCCGCCCGATTGGCTGGTCGAAGCGGCTGTCGTTGGTGCGGAGGTGGGTTGTCCGCCTGGGACGGTGGGGGTAACAGGCGTGGATGTAGGCGGAAGCGTGGAGGTCGGTGTTACAAGATTGACGGGGATCTTCAGGTTTTGTCCAACCTGCAGGGCATTCGCATCCTCGAGGTTATTTGCTTCGATGATGTCATCTGGCAGGCTGTTAAACCTGGCGGCGATCCCAGCCAGAGTGTCGCCCGGCAAAACCTGATAGTCAACCTGTCTCCCGCGTGGCAGGTCGGCAGGGATGGGAGTGGATGTCGCCCGCGCAGTTCCGGGAGGTGGAATGGTCAAGGTTTGACCGACGAAATAAAGACCGTCATTCGCCATAATGTCCGGGTTGTAATCCAGGATCAGTAAAACACCATCAGGACCGAGGTTGAATCTTTCAGCGAGAGCGGGGAGCGTATCGCCTTCCTGAAGTGTGTATTGAAATGGTCCAGAAGGTGTGGCTGTCAGGGTCTGGGTGGGCGTTTCGGTAATGGTTGGCGTAATTGTAGGC
>Ga0209077_1000417_pt1 | contig 11344 bp, 8 predicted proteins | sample PPLLak1March2015_FD_187247 | JGI IMG/M metagenome (GOLD analysis project Ga0209077, IMG submission 187247) | Freshwater sediment microbial communities from Prairie Pothole Lake near Jamestown, North Dakota, USA - PPLs Lake P7 Core (1) Depth... | ecosystem: Environmental > Aquatic > Freshwater >... | reverse complement strand
CCCGCCCAGTGCGGCGCGCCCCAGAATCAGGCCGACCGCGATCGGTGAGCCGAGACATACGGCCAGCGGGAACATCATCTCGCGGAGCGTCAGCCACGAAGCTGTAATCACGACCGACAAGTCTGCCTTCGCCGCTCCTTCCCGTCGTCGCCTCAACTCTCGACGACTCTCGTCGATCAGTCTGAAAGCGACCTTTCCCGTGGACGAGACCCCGGTGTCGGTTATCAGGAACGGCAGTACCCCGCCGAGAAGGAGGCCCACCACGACAGTTGGGTTGACCAGATCAAGCGCCGGCAAGCCGGCGACTCGGTTGTAAGCTGAGAAGAGCGCAAGAGCCACGAGAGCCGAGGCCCCGACAGCGAAAGACTTGCCGATCGCCGAAACCGTATTCCCGAAGATGTCCAGTCGATCGGTAACCGAGATCGCCGATTGCGATTGGAATGTCATCCGAGCGACTCCCGACGACGCGTCGGCGATGGCGCTCAGCGATGAAAACGAGAGGCCGGTCGCAGACGTCGCCAACAAAGACAGGGCCGCCACTCCGATGCCGTAGATCCCGGCGTAGTTGTAGGCCACCAGGACCACGCCGCAGATCGTTAGGATCGGCAGGACGGTCGACTGCATCCCTGCAGTGAATCCCGCGAGGATGTTGGTTGGACTTCCGAGTTCGGATGCCTCGATGACGCGTCGAACCGGCGGACCAGACGTGTACCACTCGGTGAGGAGGGATAGCACAGTCCCGCAGACGGCCCCGAACAACACTGAATAAAAAACACCCAGCTCCATCTGCATGGCGTTGACGAGCAGGAATGCACCAACGAGCAGGATAATGTTGCCCAACACGCCGGACAGGCGTAGGACCATCGCTGGCTCCAGACGTGGAAACAGGTACCGTATCAGCAGCGTTATCGTCGAGGCGATCAGCCCGATCGCCATGAGATACAAAGGAAACGACATATAGGCGCTCAACGTCTCCGGCGTGATGTTGACGATGGTTGTGATACCAGAGGACGCGATCAGCATAGTGGCAACCATGGACCCCAAGTGCAGCTCAAAGGCCTCGGCTGCGCTTCCAGCAAGATTCCCCACGTAGTCGCCGGCCTTTTCGAGCAAGCCGGCCGGATTGGCCGGATCGTCTTCTCCTGCCCCGTCACTCAGTCCGGCGACCACATGTGCAGCCAGATCGGCCGCCTTGTGGAAAACCCCGCCGGCCAGCCGGGAGAAAACCGACAGGCAGCTAGCCCCGAGAACAAGCCCAACGAGATCGATCGGCTCGATGATTCCCTTGAGATAGAGCACATACCACAACGAGACAGTAATCAGGCTGATCGAGGGGAGGATCAAGCCTGGAATCGATGCGGCGGACAGGGCAGTGCTGAACGCCTGACTGTGACCGAAAGCCGCGGCTTGCACTGTCCAGCCATTGGCTCTGGCACCTGCCCGGATGGCCAGGAGGTTGGTCCCCACGGCCAGCAGGCACCCGGTGACGAAGGCCCATCCTGTCCAGATCGACAGCCACCGGGATAGCGCCAGAAATGCAGCAAGCGCAACGACGCCCAAGACGAGATGGCTGCGGCAAAGGAAGGCAAATGCCGCGCGACCGATCTCCGACGACGCTGCTCGAACCGTTTCGGGTACAGGTTGCGAACGATCGAGGAACCAGTACGTCAGCCCGGCCGCAACAATTGCGGCGAACCCGACCAGGGGAAGGACCAAAAGGAAAGTTGCCATTTCGTTCCTACCCGTTGTGTCGGGACATTGCGATGCCAATTCCTTGCGTCAGCCAGGTATCCACCGCGGCTACGGCGTTGTCGAGCATCGTCTCGACCTCCTCACGCTGGCGCTTGGGGAAATCACTCAGAACGTAGTCGCGGTAATCGCCAGGGGCTCGATCGTCTCCGACGCCAAGCCTGAGACGCGGCACCTGCTCGGTGCCCAGGGCGGAGATGATGGACTCCATTCCCCGGTGGCCGCCGGAGCTGCCGGATGCCCTCAGACGTATTTTCCCGAGTGGGAGGGCAAAATCGTCGTACGCAACCAGCAGGTGATCCAGATCCAGCGAAAAGTAGTGGAGCAGTTCGAGAACCGCTCCACCGCTTAAGTTCATGAATGTCAGAGGCTTTGCCAGCACCAGCGCCTCGTTGCGCCGGCGCAGCTGGCAGGTCAGAGAACGCTTGAGCGTCCGGGTGAAGGCCTCGCCAGACCCAGCCGCCAGCCGATCCACCAGCATAAAGCCAACGTTATGCCGATGGTGCTGGTATTGGGTTCCAGGGTTGCCAAGCCCGGCGAGCAGATACACCAGGCGCTACTCCTTCTCTGCTTCTTCCTCTTCACCCTTGCCCTTCTTAATAACCTCGGGCTCGACAGCCTCGCCCTCAGCAACAGGGGCAGGCGGCGCCTCTTCAACAACCGGCGCGCTGACCGTCAGAACCACAAGATCAGGCTCGGAGAGGATTTTGACCTTGGTCTCGTCCACTTTCAGTTGACGAACGCGGACGGCATCCCCGATTTGCAGCTCGTCAACCTGGATCGTGAGGCTCTGCGGAACGTCGCCGGGAAGACATTCGACTTCGATAGTCCTCATGACCAGATCGAGCGTCCCACCCGCCGCCTTGACTCCCTTGGCCTCGCCGACCGTTTCGACAGGGACCTGGAAGGTCATCGTCTGATCCATTGCAATCGCCTGGAAGTCAGCGTGCACCAAGCTGTCGCGAACCGGATCAAGCTGGAAGTCGCGAATGAGAACGTCTCTGGCCGTCCCCTCGATATTAAGTTTGAAGATCGTGTTACGACCCGTATCGGAGTGGAGGATTTTTGAAACATCGCGCGGGTCGACGGTGACCGGAACCGGATCCAGCCCGCGTCCATAAATCACCGCCGGGATGCGGCCGGAAGTGCGCAATCTGCGGTTCGAATTCTTTCCGAATTCGTCTCTCCTGGTCGCTTCGACAACAACTGTAGTAGGCATTTTGGTCTAACTCCTGCTTGGTTTCTCGCTCTCTCGAGCAATATCAGATTTCAAACAATCGGCTAACGGACGTCTCCTTGTGGACCGACTTGATCGCCTCCCCGAGGAGCTTCGCCACGCTGAGGACCTGGATTTTCGGGATTGCCTTCTCCGGCCTCAGCGGGATCGTGTTGGTCACGATGACCGATTCGATTTCGGAACTGGCTATTCGTTCAATGGCCGGACCTGACAAGACGGCATGGGTTGCAGCCACGAGGATACGGTTGGCGCCTTCCCGGCGTAAAGCCTCGCCGGCTCTGACGATGCTGCCGGCTGTGTCAATCAGGTCATCGACAACGACCGTGTTCCGGTCTCGCACGTCTCCGACGATGTGCATCACCTCGGCCACGTTGTCGTCCACGCGCCGCTTGTCGATGATCGCCAGAGGCGCATTTAGTCGCTTGGCATATGCCCGGGCGCGTTCCACGCCGCCCGCATCTGGAGAAACAACCGTCAACCGATCCATCTGAGGTTGAGATGCGAGATATTCAAGGATAACCGGGCGCGCGTAAAGGTGGTCAACCGGGATATTGAAAAAACCTTGAATCTGACCGGCGTGAAGATCCAACGTCACCAGCCGATCAGCTCCGGCCGTCATCAGCAGGTCGCCAACCAGCTTGGCCGATATCGGCACTCTCGGCTTTTCTTTTCGGTCCTGGCGGGCATAGCCGTAATACGGAATGACCGCCGTTATTCTGCGCGCAGAGGAACGCTTGAAGGCGTCGATCATCACGAGCAGTTCCATGATGTTCTCGTTGCCCGGCGGGCAGGTCGGCTGGATGATGAAGACATCCTTGCCCCGGACATTCTCGAGAATCTGGAAGTTGACTTCGCCATCCGAGAAGCGCTTGAGCTTTACGTCGCCCAGCGTTTCCCCCATGCAGGTGGCAATCTCGTTGGCCAACTCCTTGTTTGCACTTCCTGAAAACAGCCGCAGATTTGACATCGCTTTCGTCGTCAGTGCCTCACTCAAGACCGGCACGCATCAGGACCTGTGTGTATTCTTGCCGGGAAAGGCTATGGCAGCGAAACACCTCTCCTGTCGCCTCTCGCGAGAGCGACGCGGCGGCGCTCTCCGCCTCCTGTTCCGAACCCAAAACACCGAAGAGCGTCGAGCCGCTGCCACTCAAGAGCACCGAATCACACCCGGCGTTCTTCAGCCGGGTAAATGCCTCGGCGAATGCGGGGTAGTGTGAGAACACTGGCCCCTCGAAATCGTTCTCGAGCAAAGGCCCTACGTCCTCACCTTGAGCCAGGGCCTCGTGGAAACGTTGAATTTTAGTATCCAAACGCTGTGTTGTCAATACGACCGAGCCCGGCTCAATCCGCTTCCACCCACCCAGTTCGTAGGCTTCCCGGGTGGAGACATGGAATCCGGGGAACAGCAGGACCAGTGGATATCGACGCGGTGAGTCGGGCAGGAGCGTCAGCCGCTCGCCGCGACCAGCAGCGCGGGCGGTGCCGCCAAACAGAAAGAAGGGAACATCGGAGCCCAGCTCCGCGCCGAGCTCTGCCAGTTCCGCTCTGCTGAGTCCCGCTTTCCACAGGTGATTGGCCGCCAGCAGCGTGACTGCAGCGTTCGATGAGCCTCCGCCTAACCCGCCGCCCACAGGGATCCGCTTGTCCAGGTGCACCTTCATGCCGCAAGGGGATTGTAGACGGGACTGGAGCAGACGGCACGCGCGGTACACCAGGTTGGCGTGAAGGGGGCCGGTCGTTCGGCCGGTTACGGAGAGCTCGATCCGGTGGCCGGGAGCCGCCTCGAACTCAAGCTCATCGGCCAGGTCGATTGTCTGGAAGACGGTGTCGATTTCGTGAAAGCCATCTGGCCGACGTCCCAGAACCCTGAGCACCCAGTTGATCTTGGCGTAGGACAGGAGCGAGACTTGGTTCACGCCGGCCTTGGCCTGTTTATTGGCGTTGCTGAGCCAGCAGTTTCTTGACGCCGTTCAGCTTCGATTGGACTCTTTTGCGCTCGTCCGTTTCCTTGGCGTTGCTCACGGATTTTTCGTAATACGCACCGGCTTCGCCGTAACGTTCGAGTTTGCGGTACAGGTCCCCGAGATGCTCGAAGATTGTCGCATCGTCGACAACGATCTGAGCAGCCTGTTTAAGGTGCAGCTCGGCCGGCTCGAACTGATTCAGCTTGAAGTACGCCCAACCGAGGCTGTCCAGATAAGCTCCGTTGTAAGGTTCTATTTCAACGGCCTTCTTGATGTAGCCGAGTGCCTCTTCCAGTCGGATTCCGCGATCGGCCAGCATGTAGCCGAGGTAATTGAGCACCCCTGCGTGCCCCGGTTCCTTCTCGAGCACCTTCTTGAAATTCGTCTCAGCGTCGGTGTACTCCTCCTGTCGCTCAAGAACGGCGCCCAGCTGAAACAAAAGATTGAGGCTGTCGGGCTTTTGCTCGAGCGCACGCCTGATCGCCTTCTCCGCCTCGTCGTACTTCTTGTGCTCGATGTAGATCTGACTGGCCGCAAGGGCGAAACGCTCCGCATCGCTCTTCTTGGTTGCGTTTTCGGTCAGGACAGCGACACCCTTCTCGAGCTGGCCGTTGGCCGCGAGGACCTGGCTATAGGCGATGATAACGTCGTCCTGGTCTCCCTTGGCCCTCATCATTTCGCCTGCCTGATCCACTGCTTCCTGAGTTTTTCCCGCCTCCTTCAGAGCGTAAACCAGCCGTAACCGGTTCTCGACGCTCTCCGGCTGGAGGTCGACTGCCTGGCGATAGGATTCAATCGCCTTCTCGTGCTGTCCGGAATCCTGGTACACCAGGCCCAGATTTCCGAGGATCAGGGGTCGGAACTCCTCCGATTCCTTCATCTCGAGGGCTTTGCGGAAGTTTTCGATGGCCTCCTGCCGACGGCCCGTCACGGCTTGGATCTGGGCCATCTCAACGGTCGCGTCAAACTCGGCGTCAGTCTCACCCTTGACCAGCTCGCCGAGAATCTCCATCGCCTCCGGGTACTTCTTTGTCTGGCGCAATGCTTTCGCCAGCTCGAGCTTGATCTGCGGATCTCTCGGATCAGTCTCCGAGGCCAGGCGCAGGGTTTCGGCCGCCTTCGCGGGCATCCGGAATTGCAGATAAAGGCTCCCGAGCAGTTTCAGGTGGTCGATCTCGGCCGCTTGTGCCTGGACGGCCGCCTCGAGGACCTTCATGGCCTCCTGGGGATTTCCCAGCCGTAGCTCGGCTACGCCTCGCAGATAGTAGGCGTTTGAATAACCGGGGTTTACTCGGTTCAATTGGCCAAAGACCTGGGAAGCCTTCGCCCAGTTCTCCTTGGCCACATACAGCCGACCGAGTGCGTCCAGTGCGGCCGCATGGTTCTTGTCGAGTTCGATGACACGCTCAAATTCGGCCAGGGCCTTGTCGAGCATGTTCGGTTGACTGCTCTCTTTAAAGGCGACGTAAATCCGGCCAAGCAGATAATGGGGAGCCGGGTCATCGGCGTCCATTTCAATCGCCTTCTGGCACTGCAGGACTGCCTCGCGGATGTTCTGGCTCTCCCAAAGGCTCAAAGCATACTGCACATGGAGCTCCGCGCTGTTCGGGTTCAGCTCGATGGCCTTTTGGTAATGCACGTTGGCGTCGGCGTACTGCTTATCCAGGCTATGCATTTTGGCGAGGGCGAAGTGGTAGTACGATTCGGCGAGGTTCTTGTCTTGGGCAGCAGCCGTCCCGGTGAGAAGTACACCGAGAAACAGCGTAGGGAGGAAACTCTTCATACTGGTCATTATGGCACAGCGATCTTGACGGAGAATATCGTTCGGACCTTTAGACGCGGCCAAAAAGCAAAGGTTTCAGCTTCCGCAGGGAAGTGTTCTCTCGTTTTGCGGAAAGCCTTCTCGCTTCTCGCTATGGCCGAATCCTCTGCGCGGGAACCGCGGACAGGATCTCCTGGTTCTCCGTGAAGAACATCTCCACTCCGATAAGCGGCAGACTGGAGGTAACCCTGACGTACCCTCCGATTTGCTCAACCCCCTGGAGTTGCGGGACAAGCTCGGGCAGCAGGCCGATAAGCCGTTGGCCCGCGTTAAGCGTTGGTTCCGCCGAACCCACCTGATTACCATCTTTGTCGAAAACCAGGATTTGAGCGGTCGCCGCCTGATCGTTCGGATTAATCAACGCCAGGCCGGTGGAGTAACCGAGCCCGAGGGCCACGTGCGAAAATGCAAGAACGCCTCCATCGGGGCTCAGCAGCGGCACCGTGGTCATCGCCTTTCCCCCGAACGTTCGGAGCTCGATGTGACCGACAAGCCCTGGACCCTGCGTCTCGACCGAGATCCACCCGGAGACAACCTGGCCGGGGTCGGTCAGCTCAAAAACCTGGGCGACGCTGCGACGGACCAGTTGACCCGGCGCAAGAACCGCCGACTTCGAAAGAACCATCTCCCCCTGGTTGTTTCGGAGGGTGGCGGTGATAAGCAGCGGGTCCTTTGAAATATTCAGAAGGGCGAAGAAAGACTCTGACCCGCCGAACTCGGCGAACTGAGGCATGACGAGCCGAGTGCCTTCGTTAAAGCCCGTGCCCTTGGGAAACGCCGTAAGCACGGACATTCGCTGGCCATCCCAATAGCGCACAAACCCGTTGGCCGGGTGCGAGGTCTCGACGACGAGGTAACCGTCCGTGAAGTTTTCGAAGCTCTGTTCAGGAAAAATGCCGGCGAGCGTGCCCTCCGTCCCGTCCGGATCGCGCACATAACCCGTAAGGATGCCAAGCGAGTTCAGGTCCACCGTGTCAGTCTCAGAGATCGTTTCGCCGGTGTCACGAAACAGTTTGACCCTGGCACCCCCGAGCGTGTAGCTGGAGTTGAGAACCTGTATCTCGGTTCTGAAGCCGTCGACCACGCGGACCTCTGGCATGATCAACGTGGTAGCCGTTTGGAGGATGGCCGGTCCGCCGTCCATCCGCTTGACATCCGGATCGCCGACCAGAAAGAAGCTGGTCGTCGTGTAGAGATCGCTGTCGACATCGAGCCAGCCGTCGATTTCCTTCCCAGCGACGGCCTCCAGCAGGGTGCCGGCGGTTGTCGCCATTTGCTGGCCCGGTGCCAGCTTAATTGTCTTGGGATTCTTGTATTCGACGACATCGGTGGTCGACGTGTCGTCCTGGTAATCGACCCCGAACCTCGAGATGCCCTTGACGATCAGCTCCGCTTCAGCCGTCCCATGGTTGGTGATTGCTACGCCGGTAAACCATTGAGTTCCTGAGAAGAAGAGCGGGATGGAGTACAGGTCGGTACGCTTGATGAGGTCGATTGTGGTGTTATTGAAGTTAAGCGCGGCAACGACCTGCCCGTCAGGCGTGAAAGCCAATTCCATCGGCGCCGCTGTAAGATCGTTGTCCGGGTCCTTCTCAGGGTCGTAGTCCGGAATTTTGTACTTGCCCGCCGGGAAGAGCCTTTTCGTCTCGCCGGTCACCATGCTGACGACCAGAATGTGATCGAGCAGCGGCATGGGGATGAAGATCTCCTTACCGTCAGCTGACCAGGCAGGCCGGGTCGTGAACTTGAACTCGGCAAGCGAGTAAGGGAAACCGCGGCTGATTTGCAGGTCGTCCTTTTCCGTATCCTCATCGTCTCCGTCAAACAAAAGCCCGGCCGCAATCTCGATTTCGCTCACGACCACGAACCTGGTCTTATCGGGAGACGGGTAGATTCCAGAGGCCCGATAGCCGACTCCGAAGACGTTCACCACTTTGCCAGTCGTCGTATCGAACATCAGGACACGATCTTCAACCAGCGGCGTCGGGTTCTGACTGCTGAATCCCTGCTCTGCGATGAGTCCGAACTTTCCGTCTGCGCTCAGCGCCACGTTGTTGACGGGATAAAAGTCGAACGGCAGGACATCGTTGGGGACTTGAGTGTCGATCTTGAGTTTTTCCGTGAAATTCACCGGGTCGATAATCGCCACGGTTTCGGGGGTCTCGCGGCGCACCCAATACCTGCTGCCTACAAGAACGACTGTAAAAAAGCTATAGTCCGGGGCCATCGTGAGGGAAGCCGGACCGGAACCCCCCGGCATCGCCAGGCGAGGCGTGATCTCGGTGGCCGATTCGACATCAAACCGGAGAATCTCGTCGGAGCCTGTGGAAGCGACGAAGCCAGTCTTGCTGTCTGCGGAAAAAACGATGTTGTTGGCGAACGAAAACTGCATCTTCGTCAGGTCCAACGTCTTCACCGCATGAGTTTCCACATCGATGATCGAGATAGCCCCAATTCGTGCGCCCAGGAGCGTATCCGGATCAGGCTTGTTCTCGACCAGAAGCAGGCAGGGCACGGCCAGTTTCTTGCCGTCCGGGGTCATCGAGAGCGTCGATGGGTTCTTGCCCGTCGGAATAGTCGTGATCACCTCGCCCGTCTTTGGGTTGAAGACGAGCACGACGTGGGAGCCCGGTACACTGACGAATCCCTTCGACGAGTCCGCTGTAAACAACAGGTTCGGCGAGAAATTCAGATCATCGTCACCCGGCTGCTGCGGGGTTTTCTGGAAATCCTCCTCCCCGACGTGGTGCATGTTGATATCGAAAACCAGGGTCAAATTGCTGGCAGCCGGATTGACCGTTTTGAAAACGCGCTGCCCGGATGCAGGCAGGTGCGCTAGAAACCCAATGACAATGAGGATTACGAGGCGGTAAGACATAAGTTTTTCATTATAAGCAAAGGGGTTGAGCCCTGACAACGACCAAAGCATGATGTAGTACCCAAGCAGCCACGGTTGGAGGGTCAATCCTCTGCGGAATCGCCCGAATCCGTGGCTGCCTTTCCTAGATGCACCCGGACCCGAATTTTCTCAACAAGTCTCAGTTTCCAGTAACGATTGATGGACTCGACGAACAGGGGGGCGAGTCCCTGAAGCTCCGTGCACCAGACGGTGTTGGGTACCTCGAGTGTCAGACACCGGTTGCGGAGAAAGGCGGGTTGGGTTTTTGCGGCCAGGTCCTGGCCCACGATACCCGGCCACAGTTCACGCAAGAAAATGAGGGCCACCTCGTCGCTCGAAGCAGCCTGCCGGAGAAAATCCGGAAGAAGAGTGACGAGGCCTTTCATTCAGACGCGTCTTCACGCATTCCGATAGTCCGAAAATCAGTGGCCTACGGAGGCCGGAAACTGTGCCGCGATCTCTTTCTGCCGTTTGAGCAGAGTGGGATCCTCGGGAACCGTCGCGTCGAGCACGACCTGATCAGGCTTGAAGATCGTCACCTGTCCCGATTCGTTGAGTTCCAGGTCGAGCCGGCCAAGGTGTCTTCCCTTTTCAACACTCCAAAGCAGGACAGCGTTGTTGACCTGCTCTGCTCGGTGCAGGGTGTATGCCCTCTCGGTCATCAGAAAGGCGAGAACCTCGGGATGCGCGTTGGCCACGCGAATCGCAACGGATTTCGGGACATCGCCCAGGACCACCAGGAAGTCGGCCTGCTTGGCGACCATCGGTTTGACCTTGTTGATAGCCTCAACCGGGTCGGTCGCCGTGAACTCCGACTTCGGCTTGATTCCCGCGGGATTCGCCAGGCCGAGAAACCCGATCTTAACGTTTCGCTTGACCCCAAGTATTTGTCCCGGGACTTCGATCAACGCAAAAGGAGCTGGAGCTGGTATCGTACTGTCTTTTGGGACGAGATTGGTCGAGATGATCCTGGTTTGCGGCTTGGCGGCTGCCAACTGTTTCCACATGTGAAGGTCTTCAGTCGCCAGGTTCATCACCTTCAAGGGCAGCCCGTTCAGGCTGTCGATCATCATCTGGTTGACCACGTCCGACCCCGGCCCGGGCGGAGCGAAGTAGTTCCCCAGGTCAACCTGAACGATCGGATTGCCGCGGTCCTTGCCGAATTTTTGCGAGTAGCCGGCTCGCCGAGCCAGTCCCCCCGTGGGGTTGACCGGTCAGCCACAGGGGCCGTAGTTGCCCTGTACCCATCCGGAAAAAAACAACGTGATCGTTCGAGACGGAGCGGCCTGGGCCCGGAAGGTCCATCCGTCAGCGACCAGGACAGAAATCGCGGCGGCTGCCAGCAAAAGGCCCGCCGTTACAAGTGCCACACGACGCATGCGCGACATTGTAGCATAACGGAAACGCGGTCCCGGTTGCCGAGGACCCCGGGGACCTCAGGCAGGTGGCGAGCTCAAGCGGGCGGTTGAGCTCGCCAGCTGTTTCGGGTTCACGTGCGGCGCCGCGTTGGCAATCGCCCATAGGCGGACGGCGAACCTGACGTGGTCCAACCGCGACGTGTCTTTCGACGGTCTAGTCTCATCCAGTATTGTCGGCCTTCACTTGACAAGCGGGGACCGCGCCGTTTATAGATAGAGGGATTTTTCGGGTATGGATTGTACCCTCGTTTTAAA
>Ga0209077_1000416_pt1 | contig 11352 bp, 6 predicted proteins | sample PPLLak1March2015_FD_187247 | JGI IMG/M metagenome (GOLD analysis project Ga0209077, IMG submission 187247) | Freshwater sediment microbial communities from Prairie Pothole Lake near Jamestown, North Dakota, USA - PPLs Lake P7 Core (1) Depth... | ecosystem: Environmental > Aquatic > Freshwater >... | reverse complement strand
TAAGCGGACCACCAATCATTCGCTCAGTCGATACATTTAAATACGAAGCAGTGGAGCGAGTCAGGTGGTCCGCTTACTCCCGCTCGCTTCTCTCGCTTTCGTGCGCGGCTCCATTCGACCGCTGCCTTCGCATGACCAAGCTTGAGGGCCAACTTGGAGCCAAGCGCCTCGGGACTTTTTCGACACCCTCGGGACGTCCGCGCTTCAAGAGCGGCCGCCCCTCCTTGTCTCCCCGTCCACCCTTGTCTCCCTGTCTCCCTGTCTCCTTGTCTCCCTGTCTCCCTGTCTCCCTGTCTCCCACCTGCCTTCCCGACCGTCGTCAGGCGGCTACTGTATTGGGTGAAGAGTCGCTGTTTGGCGACGGTATATCACCACATCGAATCTAGACACGTCGCTTCTGAGCGGGTGCATTTCGTTGCTATGTCGAAACTTATAGGGGCGGCCTAACGCGGACGACTCTTGGCACGCCGCTTGCTACCTCAAGATTCCGGCATCGGCACCCCAGGCTCGTTGTCGGCGGGGAAAAGACCTGCCTCCCGCGGGTGGGGGCTCAAAACGGTCTCGGATCCGCGATCGAAAGCTTGAGCATGAATGCACATGTCCTTGGGAGATTGTTCATCGCGTGGAAATCCTGAATCCCAGGCACTTGTCCGCGGCTGCTTGCCCCGAGCCAGCTCTGGCCGGTTCGCGACATCAGCGCACGGGAGAGTGCTGTGGTGGATAGATACTTCTTAATTCACCTAACTGTCAGTCACGAGGAGCCTTTATACAATGTCTCAAACCATCGACAAACTAGCGACGATCAAGACGGATCTCGAGGAGTACTTCGACCTGTACCAGCTCTCCAACGCTGAAGAACAGGAACTGCGCCAGCTGGGCTTGCTGTCGAGCCTGGGCAAGATACAGAAGGCACCCACGCGGGTTCTCCCGGCAAAGTATCAGCATGTCGAAAAGCAGGCGATTTGCGCTCCCGAAGTGCTGAACGAAGCATACTGCTACCCGGTACCGTCTTCGTTCTCCCGCGGACTGCGCGTGGAGTTGCCCGATTACGTCATGCTGCTGATCTCCGGGACTGCGAGCGTCGACGAGCAAGGGGCCAGTGTCCATATCGGAGACTTCCGCGCCCAGTGCTGGAGGACCTACCGGAACATAACCACCCTGCTTGAAGCCGAGGGTGCGAGTTGGCGCGATGTCGTGAAGTGCACCTGCTACCTCCGGGACATCGAGCGTGACTACAAGGATTTCAACCGAGTCCGCACAGCGTTTTTCGGCTGGCTGAAACTGGATCCCCTTCCCGCGAGCGTTGGGATCCAAGCAAGGCTTTGCCGGGAGGATCTACTGGTTGAAATCGAAGCGATGGCCATTCTCCTCAGGCAGAAGTAAGGCAATTTTGGGCAATTCGGGGAATTTCGGGGACATAATACCTAATTCTCAAACCGTTACCGTCAACCGGCCAATCGGCAAAAGAATTAAGTTTTGTGTCCCCGAAATTGTCCAACCAGCAATTTTGCGAGATTTGAACGGATGATCCGAGTGCTTAAATCGTCAGTCAAGAAGTTCGGCAGGCGCTCCGGCTACCTCCTCTATCCGATTGCCGCGCTGGTCCTGGCCCTGCTGCTGTCGATCCTGTTTGGCGGCCCGCTGGCGACCGGCGGGCAGCCGCAGGCGGGTTCCGAGGTCCTGGTTTTCACCCAGCTACCGGCCGGACAGAAACTCGAGAAGGCCGGCCCCCTGGCAAACGGCATGCTTCGGCAATCATACGGCGACGGGGCAAGGATCGTCAGGCTGCGCCCGGGCGGCAAGCCGGAACTGCTCTCTTCCGGGTTTCACAGCGCTGCCGATCCGGAAATCTCCTTCGACGGGACCAGGCTACTCTTTGCCGGCAAGCGGAAGTCCGGTGACAACTGGGATATTTACGAAATTGGATTGAATGGGACCGGGTTGAAGCAGGTGACAAAGAACATGGGGAACTGCCGCAACCCGATTTACCTCGGCGCCATGTTTACGCTCGACTCCAAAGAACCGTGGTACCAGGTCGGTTTCGTCTCGGATCGCGCACAGGAGAGCAACGAGTTGGTCGATGCCCCGGCCACGGACCTTTACTCCTGCCAAATGGATGGCAGCGATCTGCGCCGTTTAACGTTCAATCCGTCGAGCGACATGGATCCCTGCATGTTGCCCGATGGGCGGATCCTCTTTGCCGCCTGGCAGGGAGCAGTGCTGTCACACGGGCCCCTTGGCCGGGTTTCGCTCCTGGCCGTAAACACCGACGGAACCGACTGCGCTGTTTTCGCAACCGAGGAGGGACAGCGGATCAAACACATGCCTGCAGTGACCACGTCCGGCCTGGTCATCTTCGTGGAAGCCGATCGCAGTACCTGGGATGGAGCGGGCACCCTGGCCTCGGTCACCTTGCGACGCAACCTCCACTCGCACAAACCGATCACGCGCGAGTCGGACGGGCTGTTCGTCTTCCCATCGACTCTTCCCGACGGCCAGATCCTCGTTTCCCGGCGAGACAATCAAAAGCAGAAGACCCACGCGCTCACCCGGCTGGATCCCGCGACCGGGCAGTCGACAGTGATTTTCGACGATCCGAAGTATCACGACATCCAGGCTCGTGTGGCGGCAACCCGACCCAATCCCGACGGCCACTCCAGCGTTGTGGTTGAAAGCGAGCCAACTGGCAAGATTTACTGTCTGAACGCGAATTTCTCGCAGGCAGTTGAAGGCGGTCTGCTTCCCAGCGGGAAAGCGACCAGGATTCGGGTTCTGGAGGGCTTGCCTCGCAAGGTCTCCACCAAGGCTCAGTCAGCCGGTCAATCGGCCAACGGCATCCCGGCCCTGATGCAGAAGCGTTTCCTCGGCGAAGTAGACCTTGATGACGACGGATCGTTCAACATCCAGGTGCCCGCCAATATCCCGATCCAGCTTCAGCTTCTGGACTCGCACGGGGCATCGCTGTTCACTTCGGACTGGCTGTGGGCAAAGAACAAGGAGAACAAAGGGTGCATCGGTTGCCACGAGGACTACGAGCTGGCGCCGCCGAATGTCTTTGCGAAATCGCTGAGCCGGGCGTCGACCCAGTTCACCCTGGCAGCCGAAAAAAGACGCACGCTGGACTTCAGGCGCGATGTCATGCCGATTGTTGCGGCCAAGTGCGCGACCGCCGCCTGTCACGGTGCAAGCGGTAGCAAAGTGGTTCTCGATTCCACTCTCGATCCAATTCCCGAGGGATCAGGACGATTCAACCGGTCGTATGTCGCACTGCTCGTCCCGGACCCTGACAACCCGAGACTGGGCAAGTATGTCCATCCGGGTCGTGCTCGAACCAGCCCGCTTATCTGGCACCTCCTCGGGAACAACGCAACGCAGAGCTGGGACAAGGTCATTTCGACCGGCAGGCAGGAGATTCAACCCATGCCGCCGGCCGGGCGACTGACTGACGAGGAGATCAGGACCTTCATCGAATGGATCGATCTCGGCGCCCTTTGGGACGGCATCCCAGGCGAGGATCGGTTCTCAGCGTCGGGTGGCCATCCAAATTCTGGAGGAAAGCGATGAAGTTCGCTTCATTAGCGTGGCTCGGCCTTGCGAGCACACTTCTAATTGCAGCCGACCCCAAGCCGGCATTCCCGGTATTCACTGATGTGACGAAGCAGGCAGGGATCGGATTCAAATACAGTTTCGGCGACTACGAACTGAGCAATATCGTAGAGGGCACCGGGTCCGGACCGAGCTTCTTCGACTACGACAACGACGGGTTCCTGGACATCTACTTCGTCAACGGCCGCTGGATCAAGGCGATCAACGACAACCGCGGGCGGGACCTGCAGGGCAAACTGGCGAACGCGCTTTACAGGAACAACGGCGACGGTACCTTCTCGGACGTCACGGCCAAAGCGGGCGTCGAGGGCAACGGATACGGGTTCAGCAGCTCCGCCGCAGACTATGACAAAGACGGGGATCTGGATCTCTTTGTATGTAACTACGGCCCAGACCTGCTGTACCGAAATAACGGCGACGGGACGTTTTCCGACGTTACCGAAAAAGCCGGCCTGACAGACGCTCGATGGACTCTCTCGGCCCCATGGCTGGATTACGACGGCGACGGGGACCTGGACGTCTACCTCGGCAATTACCTCGAATATGACGACGGCAAATTCCGGTCCTACTACGCGGCCGCCGGCTATCCGGGGCCTCTCAGCTACAGCGGACAGCAGGATGCGTTCTTTCGGAACAATGGGGACGGTACCTTTACGGACGTCACCGAGCAGGTGGGAATTGTGAACCCTGACGGACGTGCCATGAGCGCTGTCGCGGTCGACTTCAACAATGACGGCTGGATGGATGTCTACGTCGCTAACGACGCGATGGAGAATTACTACTTCGAAAACAACGGAAAAGGAGCCTTCGAGGAAAAGGCGCTCTTCATGGGACTCGCGTTCGGACAACACGGCCAGGGTGTCTCCTCAATGGGGCCTACGGTCGGGGACGTCAACGGCGATGGATTATTCGACATATTCATCCCAGACATGGATTACGGCAGCCTCCTGGTTAACAAGGGCAAGATATTCGAAGACAACGTCGATCCGTCCAACCTGGCTCTCATTTGCGGGCAATTCACCGGCTGGGGCGCCGTTTTCTTCGACTACGACAACGACGGGATCGTCGACCTGTTCATGTCGACAGGAGACGCGCACCATCTTTACCCCGAAGACCCCGTCCTGGCGAAAAATGACGGCAAGGGCGTGTTCAAGGACGTAGCCCGTCAATCGGGCGAGTTCTTCAACCATAAATGGGTTTCCCGGGGGACCGCATCAGCCGACTATGACAACGATGGGGATATCGACCTGCTGGTTATGGACCTCGATGGTACCCCGCACCTTCTCCGAAACGACGGCGGGAACAGGTCCCACTGGCTGAAGGTCGACGTCCGGGCCGCCGATGGCAAGGTCCCGGCCATCGGCGCCCGGGTGACCATCACGGTCGGTGGCGTCAGGCAGATCGAAGAGGTCGTGGGCATACGCGGGTACCTCTCGCAATCGGATACCCGGGCGCACTTCGGGCTCGGTAGTGCGATCAAAGCAGACGTGGTGGAGGTTCGCTGGCCGGATCGCACCGTTCAGCGACTTCGAAACGTGAAGGCCAACCAGATTCTCAGAGTCGTGAAAAATGCGAAATAGAACAGCCATCTTTCTATTTTTGTCGCTTCTTTCCGTCACGCGAGCGGCTCTGGCCCAGGAACAGAAGCACCCCATCTATGTCGGGGCGCGCGTGTGCGGCTCCTGTCACGACGGCGCAGGCATGGGACACCAGTACAGCAAGTGGCTGCTCCACAAGCACTCGCAGGCGTATGCCTCGCTGTCCAAGCCGGGTTCCAAGGAAATAGCGATCTTGAGCGGCGTGCCTCAACATCCGCAGGAATCCCCGATTTGCCTGGGTTGCCACGCGACCGCTGCCGAGACAGAGGACTGGGAACGTGACCCGACCTTTTTCCTGCAGGACGGAGTTCAGTGCGAGCGATGCCACGGGCCGGGCAGCGAGTATATGAGCGAGCAGGTCATGCGCGATCGCGAGGCGGCCGTGAAGGCCGGCCTCCGGATATCGCCGAAGGACGAGTGCATGAAGTGCCACTACGTGAAAGGATCGCACGTGGCCGTGCACAAGCGCCCGCAGATGGACATGGAGAAAGCCTGGCAGGAGTTCGCGCATCCCCTCCCGGAAAGCACCGCTCTGCCCGGGAAGACACCGCCATCCAGCTTGGCAGGGCCAGCTTCGAGTAAAGCCGCGTCCGACTTGGAAGCTGGAGCTACCGGACCGAAGTTCGTCGGATCGGACACCTGCGGCAGTTGCCACAAAGGCCCGGCGATGGGCTACCAGAACAGCCTCTGGCGCATGAGCAGTCACGCCCGCGCCTACGCCCGCCTGGCGACCCCGAAGGCCTTTCAAATTGCGAAGGAACAAGGCCTGCAGGGTGAGCCCCAACGCCTGGACGCCTGCCTGAAATGCCACACGACCGGGCACGGCGAGCCCGCCAGCCGGCTGACGGCAACCTTTGTCAGGGAACAGGGCATCGGGTGCGAGTCGTGCCACGGACCCGGAAGCGAGTACTCCGACGAAGCAGCCATGCGGGACAAGCGGACAGCCATCGGTCTCGGGCTCAAGCCGGTCACCGCAGAAACCTGCTCCCCCTGTCATCAGTCGGCTCACGGAAAGACGTTCGATTTCGGGGAGGCCAAGCTCAAGATCGCCCACCCGACCAAGACGCCGCCGGTCGCGGAGGCGCCCCGCTACAAGACCCCGGTGAACCTCGCCATCAGTCCCGATGGGCGCGACGTGTTCGTCGCCTGCGAGGCCTCGGACACGGCGATCGTACTGGACGCGACGAGCCGGAAGAAGGTCGCGGAGATCAAAGTGGGGGGCCAGCCGGCGGATGTGACGTTTAGCCCAGACGGGAAAACCGTTTATGTAAGCAACCGGCTGGACGACACCGTCTCTGTCATCGACGTCGCCAAACGGGCCGTCACCCGGACACTCAAAGTAGGCGACGAGCCTCACGGCGTGCTCACCGATCGGGACGGCAGCATGCTCTATGTCCTGAATACGGCGTCCGATGACATCTCGGTTCTTCGCACATCCGATTACACAGAGGTCAAGCGACTGAACGCGGGCCGCAATCCGTGGTCGCTCGCCCTGTCAGCGGACGGAAGCCGAATCCTCGTCACAAACACCCAGGCGGCGTTCGCTCCGCCTCGTAAACCGTCCCATTCGGAAGTGACCGTGATCGACGCGAAACGGGGAGTAGTAGACGATAGGCTCAAGGTCGTCGAGACGAACCTTTGCCAGGGGGTCAGCTGGCATCCGGGCGGGGAGTTTGGCTTCCTGACGATGAATCGCACCAAGAGCCTCGTCCCCATGACCAAGCTGAGCCAAGGATGGACTATCACCAACGGGCTTGGCATTGCCTGGAATGACGGAACGATCGACCAGGTGCTGCTCGACGAGCCAAATCTGAACTTCCCGGATGCGACGGATGTCGTGTTTACACGAGACGGACGTTTCGCCCTCGTTACCAGCTGCACGTCGGACCGCGTCGCCGTCGTTGACGTGGAGAAACTGACCGGTATCATCAAGGCTGCCTCCCCGGAGTTCCGGAGGAACGTTTTGCCCAACCACCGGGGCAAGGCCACGGAATTCATCTCGAAGCACATCGGCACCGGGCGGACACCGCGCGGGATCTCGGTCACTCCGGACGGCAAATCGGCTTTTGTCTGCAATTCTCTGGACGATACGGTTGGCGTTATCGACGTGGACAGCATGGCAATGGTTGCAGAGATCGACCTCGGCGGGCCGAAGGAAATGACCCGGCCGCGCTTCGGCGAACGGAAGTTCAACGACGCCACTATTACCTTCCAGCGCCAGTTTGCGTGCCATTCCTGCCACCCGGACGGCCACGTCGACGGTGTCACGTATGACATCGAGGCCGACGGGATCGGCGTAAGCCCCGTCGACAACCGGACGTTGCGGGGAATCAATGACACCGATCCTTTCAAGTGGGAAGGGACGAATCCCAGCCTGCAGCGCCAGTGCGGCGCGCGACTGTCTGTCTTCTTCACCCGGCTGGCACCGTTCACCCCCGACGAGCTCGCCGCCATCGACAACTACATCTGCACGATACAGCGACCTCCCAATCGGTACCGTCCGCTCGGCGCCCCCTTGACCCCGGCCCAGGCAAGGGGAAAGGCGATCTTCGAACGCACGAAAACAAAGGACGGGCGCGACATTCCGGCGCTCGGCCGTTGCGTGACCTGTCACTTCCCTCCCCTGTATACCGACCGCTCCAAGCGAGACGTCGGGACCAAGCAGTGGCTCGACCGGCAGGGTACCTTCGATGTGCCGCACTTGAACAACATTTACGATTCCGCGCCGTACCTGCATAACGGTTCGGCTGCAACGCTGGAGGAGATCTGGACAGTCTTCAACCCCTACGACACGCACGGCGTTACGAACGACATGACCAAGGATGAGCTGAACGACCTGATCGAATTCATAAAAACGCTATGAGGAATTTCGGGGACATAATACTTAATTCCCGTCCGGGTACGACTCTCGCGCTTGAGCGAAGGAATTAAGTTTTGTGTCCCCGAAATTCCGAGTCCTCCTGCTTCTTTTAGGAGTCAATATGAGACTTTCAATCGCCGCAGCACTCAGCGCGACCCTGTTCCTGATGCCCGCCGCCTCGATCGCGCAAAAAGCGGAACAACAGCCAGGCGCCCCATCGTCAAAGCCCAAGCTTCCCTACGTCTATACAAAATGGAAGCAGTTCACGGTCAAGGATGGATTGCCGAATGACCACATCTTTGCGGTCAAAGTGGACGGCGACCGGGTCTGGGTCGGAACCGAAGACGGGCTCGCCCAGATCGACAAGAAAACGGGCAAAGTGCGAAAGATCTGGAAAGAGGCCGACGGCCTCCCATGGAAAGTCGTCACGGCCTTGGAAGTGGATCCTAAGACCGGGGATCTCTGGATCGGCTTGTTCGGAGGGGGACTGGCGCGCCTAAGCGGCGGCCGTTTCGACCACTGGAACCAGCTCAACAGCGGTCTCGTGAACGACGTCGTCTACGGCGTGGCCCTCCAGGGCGATAACGTCTGGGCGGCCACTACCGCCGGCTGCAGCCGCTTCAACGTAAAGACCGGCGAATGGACGATCTACAACGAAAAGAACGCCCCCATGGAAGAGATTTGGAATTACGGGGTCTGCGCGGGCGAGGACAAAGTCTACCTCGCCGTGTGGGGAAGCGGACTGCTCGAATACGACATTGCAAAGGACCATTGGAAGGAATACCTGGACCCGGACGGGGAAATGGAGATCGACCTCTATCGCGACGACGGGATCGTTCATGTCATTACGACGGGTGTCAGCTATCTGGAGAAAACCGTCTGGGTATCCACTTATTTTGGAGCCAGCCGTTACGACGGCCGCCATTGGCGCGGCTTCTTCGCGCACGAGTCAGGGCTGCCCAGCGACTTCATGAACAACCTGAAGGCTCGCAGCGCCAATGAATCGTGGTTCTGCACGGACAAAGGCCTCGGCGCCTGCATGGATTTCGAAACAAACACATGGGTGGCTTACACCCGGAACCAGGACGGCAGCGGGAAAGCCGTCGTCACCCGGGACAAAGACGTCCTCGAAACCATCCAGGGTCCGACCAACGTGCCTCAAAACTTCATCATCTGTGCAGATATGGACGGAAACGACGTATGGATCGGCACGGGCAAGGGGCTCGCCTGGGGAATCGGCGAGGAGTACTACGCCGGGCTTAAAGACCGCGCTCCCCTCGTCTCTCAGAAGCCACAACACGATGCGAAAGTGGCAGAGGTTCCGAACGTGACAGACCCGCAAGGAGGCACGAAATGACCAGGAAACTGATCGTCTTCACTGCAGTCTCGATTTCGGCCGTCCTCCTGGCGGCCTTCGCGGCACAGGCTGCGGACGGCAAAATGCCCCAATGGCCGGGTTTTCTCCCGTTCGACAGTCCCGCAATCCAGAGCCTGCTGTCCAGTATCAACGGGCTCGAGTACTACGAGGTGCCGAATCTGCCGGTCAGAAAGGACGACAACTACGCCTCCACGGCAACCGACGTCGAGCCTTTCGGCGGGGTCAAACCGTTCAAGGAGCATTTCCTCCTTCAGATGGAGTACATCGGTCCCGGACGCTCGATACCCGAACCGGAAGACGTCAAGACCGTCAAAATCGGCTTCATCGGGCCGATCATGGCAACCGTCTCCGCGGCGACAGGAGGGAAGAGCCACGAGGAGGCCCTCGGGATCCAGATGCTGAGCGGCTCCCGCCTTGCCATCGAGGAAGCCAACGGGCGAGGCGGCTATCTCAAGCGCTCCCTCCCCTTCGAGTTGGTTGTCTCGAACGACAATGGGTTGTGGGGCGCATCGGGCAACGAGATCATCAAGATGGCCTACAAGGACAACTGCTGGGCGATTCTGGGCACCATCGACGGGGCAAACAGTCACATCGCCATCCGGGTCGCGCTCAAGGCCGAGATCCCTATGATGAACACCGGAGACACGGATCCGACCTTCATCGAAACGAACATCCCGTGGGTTAGCCGCAATATCGGGGATGACCGGCAACAGGCCTATCTGCTCGTCGATTATCTTTACCGCAAGCAAGGACTGAAACGGGTGGGAGTCATCCGGTCGAGCAACCGATACGGCCGCTTCGGAATCCGGGAATTCAACGACGGCAGCCGGCGCCTCGGCAGACCTGTTCCCATAGAAATGGCCTACAAGATCGGCCAGACGGATTTCGCACTCGAGCTCGAGCGCCTGAAGAGGGCGAACCCGGAGGCGGTCGTCCACTGGGGAAATGCGACCGAAGGCGCGCTGATACTTAACCAGATGCGGGCAATGGGGATGACGCAGAAATTCTATTCGTGCGACCGTTGCCTGTCCGACGAGTTCGTGAAGCTTGCGGGCGCGAACGCGGAAGGCGTCGTCTGTTCGTATCCATGGAACCCCGAGCGTACCGACCCGAAGCTGGCGGAATTCCGCGACCGGTTCCGCAAGCGTTTCGGGACGGAACCGGACACCTATGCCTCGCACGCGTATGACGGCATGAACATGCTGATCTGGGCCATCCAGGTTGCGGGCCTGAACCGGGCCAAGGTCCGGGATGTCCTGGCGTACATGCCCGAGGCATGGCCGGGAGTCACCGGAGACATCGTGCTCAGTGCCTGTCTGGACGACGTCGGCGATGTCTACCTCGGGATGCGGGAGAAGGGGAGCTGGAAGTACTTTTCGCGGAAAGACCTCGAGATTCCCCGCGGATACATCCCGCCGCGCGACCGCCTGAGCCGCGAGTCGGTGAAGGGCGAGTAAACGCAGCGGAGCGCGGACGTCCCGTAGGAGCGCGAACGTGCCGTAGGAGCGCGGACGCCGCCGTCTTGGAGCGCGGACGTCCCGTCCGCACTGGGATCGCGGGCGTCTCGCCCGCTCTTTTCGAGATGAGTTTTGGAGTGACGGACAAGAAAAGCAACTGCAACGGCGGGCAGGATGCCCGCCGCGCGGACGAGACGTCCGCGATCCCAGTGCGGACGGGACGTCCGCGCTCCGAGACGGGTCGTCCGCGCTCCAAGACGGGACGTCCGTGCTCCATTATGCTGGGGCTCGTTTGTTTCCTGGTGCTTACCGGGGCGCCCGCTCAGAAGGCCCCTGAGCCGTACCACGACGGCCGGAAGCAGGCACTGGAGTACCCGGGGCCGGGCCGCGAACAGAAGGCGCCCGAGGGCCTCGCGGAGGTCCGCATCGCCTACTTCGGCCCGAATGACCCTG
>Ga0209077_1000414_pt1 | contig 11403 bp, 12 predicted proteins | sample PPLLak1March2015_FD_187247 | JGI IMG/M metagenome (GOLD analysis project Ga0209077, IMG submission 187247) | Freshwater sediment microbial communities from Prairie Pothole Lake near Jamestown, North Dakota, USA - PPLs Lake P7 Core (1) Depth... | ecosystem: Environmental > Aquatic > Freshwater >... | reverse complement strand
TCTTATCCCACAGCGGATATTCTTCTTGGCTCATATCTCCTGTATCTTTTGGCCTATTCTTGACATATAGTATGGAAGGTTTGTATGCACTGATAATACTAAATGCCATCATTGACACTCCAAGTACAAAGTATCCCTCAGCAATGAACAATATTTCTTCGGAATTTCCAGATATGCCAGGTGATGATGTGGTTGTAATAGGGATTACCGTACCAGCATATAATAGAGGCAATCCTATGCCGGCTATTGCAATTGGAACTATTCCCTTATGTACTATTGGGAGAGGGATAATCGCTATCAATACAAGTGTCAGTGCAATTATAAACTTTGAGATTATCGAACTATCCGGAATAGATGAAATCGAATTGAAAATTTGTACTACGGATACATTAACAAAGAGCAAAAGTAACACACTCAATAAGCTCATTGCAAGTAGGAGAATCTGATTAGAATTTAACCATTGGATAATGGATAGCGGTAAAATAGTCATATTGCGTAGGACCAATGTATCATGGTTTAATGAGTATCAGTCCTAAAATTGATAGTACTGGATATCTTTTCCATTTAGACCGAGAAAGACAGCGTTCCCTCTATATCCTTCCACATAAGACTTTGGTATCTTAAATTCGATGTTATCTTGATTCAAAATAATGTTGTCATCATCAACAGCAATAATATTACCCAATTCTTTACTATCCCTCGACCGTGCATTCTTAAGAATGATCTTATCCCAATCCGCAAACATTATATCCTCATTCGACATGGCCTATTAGATAATATTGTGAATGTTGAAATATATAAATTTGATCTCATTGCTCATAGTAAGTGTATTAATTCTAACTATAAAATATATCTAATCTAAGATCTATACTATTCTGCTCGCAGATATAAAATATGTAGAATAGCTAGTGCAATGATTTTAGCGTCTAACTGCTCCAGAATAGCCCAAATTTCTTAATCTTGACTCAAGAGAACAGACGAAAAAAGTTGACGCCAAAGTTTCTAAAAATATTCTCGAAATAGTTAGTGGTTCGTTTATCAAAATATGAAATTTGTACATGTCCTATCTTTAGGTTACAAAGTTGCGTTGGAATCACCGCTAACATCCAAGATCCCTCTATTGTAGTCTTGAATACAATATTTGATATACTACATCCATATATATGTGAGAGAAAATCAGTTCAGCATAATTGACAAGATTATTCGATCCCCATATTCACATGTATTCTCGTACGACAGATGATTATGATCTGATGTCAAAGGCCGGCATCGAGGTCATTGTACAACCATCATTTTGGCTCGGAGGACCGAGAAGGTTTGTTGGGACTTTTGAGGATTATTGGGAGCATATGATCACCTTTGAAACTCAACGAGCAAGAGAATTTGCCATCGAACATTATGTTTGTATTTCAGTAAATCCTAAGGAGGCAAATGCTAGACCGTTAGGACTCGATGCAATTGACGCAATGACAAAAAAAGGATATCTTGACAGGGAACGAGTTGTGGCAGTTGGCGAGATTGGCTATAATCTTATAAACGAACTAGAAGAAGAGGTATTCATCAAACAGATGGACATAGCGGCGGATAAAGATTTGCTAATGACAATACACCTACCGCACAATAACAAAGTGGAAGGGATCAATAGGATTGAGAAAATATTGAATAGTTCTAATAAATATAGAAGAAAAATGATTTTGGTAGACCATAATGTAGAAGAAACCATTGAAAAAACTTTAGCTCTTGGATTATGGGCAGGGTTGTCAGTATATCCATATACTAAGCTCTCTCCTGATAGAGCAATCAATATAATAAAGAAATACGGTACTGAAAAAATCATGGTACATAGTGCAGCTGATTGGGGAGTTTCAGACCCTTTGAGTGTTCCACTAATGGCAAGAGAAATGAGAAAATCAGGAGAATTTAATATTGAGCAAATAGAAAAGGTGACTTTTTACAACGCTTACGAATTCTTTAGACAGTCGAGCAAGTTTACCTGGAGACCATAAAGCCTTCACCATCGGGTGTTGATAGTTTTATCTGGGATTATACATGATTTTCAACCTATTCATTCTTGAATTCATTAGAATTCAAAGCTTGTTGATGATAAATTAAATTCTTCTTGGCCAATGCAACTTTCAACACACTGTGACATGCGGGACACTGCGCCCATTTCCGGCGACCAAAATATTCCCATTCATAAGAACACTTCACGTAAGTACATTTGAGCGTGGTCCCCCTCCCTGGACCTCTTATCCAATTTTCCTGCAACGGCTTACGCGACCTTCTGGCTGACCTAGGAAGCCTTTTGCTTTTATAAGAAGACATTTATTTTAGCTATCCTCTCGTTTTTCAGTTTCATATCTCACAATAATTATTATGGTCGCAAGAACAGATGACATAACGCATTTCCTAGCGTTCATAACTACACTAAACACTGTTAAAACCCATTTAGACTTTCCTTTTTGGATACCCAAAATTGGAAAAACCTTGTTTGCGGACAGGTTAGGATACATTCTATGCTTTAGTATACCTCTACTTCTTTCAGATAACCTTGTTTGTTATTCTGGTTGTTCTGTTAATTAGTGACCACCTTCGTGAGGACCAGATACTAGTGAGACGCGACAATAAAATCAAACTGTCCTATGTTTCTGGATCCTCTTTAATCTTTCTAAAAGGTCGAGGATTTGCTCATGGGTCGGATTCGTTGCTTTCACAAGGTCAACATCAATGTTAAGAGCTCTCAAATCTTCATATACTTCCTTGTCTTCGATGATGTCCACTAGTTTGTTCAATGAAAAGGGCTTCTGAATCAGTTCTACTACTTGCTTGAGTTCCTTAATAGAATGTTCAAGGGTTTCTTTAACATATGCGGAAGCAAAAATAATTCTTTGATGGGAATTTATTGCTAAGATTTCCTTGGCTACATTCATTCCGTTGATGCTTGGCATGCTGTAATCAAGAATCACAACATCATATGGTGCGGACTTGTTGACCGATCTGAATCTACTAAACCTGGTCGATAAAGAGGGATCCGGTCTTGTTGCTGTTCTTTCAGACATGTACGTACTTGCTAATGAGATTCCAAAAGTAATATGATGCAACGCGTCTAGATATCTCTTAAGACATTCCTCTCCATTTGAAGTAATGGTGACACTATGACTTCTTCTCTCTAAAGCCTTTTTGTAAAGTGTAGCTATGTCAAGGTCGTCCTCAGCGATCAATACCTGCATTGAGTGCTGATCACTTTAAAATACGGCCATATATTAAGTGAAGGCCTAATTGTGTTTTGCATCGGATTATTTTAATTCGATAGTCTACCTACTGATTTTTGCTTGAAAATTCGTTCTAACAATGCTATGCTGATCTCCAAATTTTGTCTACATTTTTCTTTCACTATACCTACGATAAGGAGAGACCCAGAAATTAATTGCATTGTCAGGTGAATAAATCCGATCCTAATCTAATTAATCCGGATTACATTTTGGATTTTCCTGAATTCCTCCTCACTGCTCTTACAGGATTTGGATTTTCGGTGGACGTATTGCTAGCTTGTAACTAGATGAGATTCATACGAAAGTCGAAAGAGGATAGATAAACTTGTATTAGAACGAAGGTACAAATAATGGTGTCGACCATTATTATTTTATGGATAGAAGAGATGAAAAACGAGTGATAGGCTCTGCTATATTCGCTTCTTTTGTCGTTATATCAGCAGTCTTGATAGCTACCTACCCGATTAATCAGGCCAGAGCTTATCCATATGGTAATGATACAGGAGGGTATGAATTTGGGACAATATCCAGCGTACAGAATGGTGAAAATGGGAATCCGGCATGGGTTCTTTTCGGGCATTGGAAAAGCAATTTGGCGAACAACCAATCATTAGTTGAAGGTCAAGGAAATGGAACTTTAGGAGGAGAATCTTTCAATGCGCAGTTTGAGATGGTAAGGCTTAATGGAAGCGCGGGACATACACACACTATAACTAATTTTGTTGCTTCAAATTCTTCCCAGGTAAACAATTCAACGATGATATTTAATGGTACTGCAACTGCAAGTATGAGGGAAGGACCGGTTACAGACATCCCTTCGAGCATAACGATCACCGGAGATAAAGTGATAAGCATATTGCTTGACCCTTCAAAGGTAAGCAATCATTATGGGAATACTCCAATCTATGGCTTGGTCATGGATGATCGTAAAGATATGCGACCTATGTTGAAAGCGAATAGTACACAAATAGGCAGATAGGAAAATATGAATCTGATAAAGCAGCAATAAAACAATTCATAAATCTTATTTATTTCCTATATTCAGCCTTTATCGTGTCCGCAGAACGATCTAAAATAGTATTCGTACTCCTTCACTACACAGTATTCATTTATATAAAACAATCATAATTTGATTTAGTATGAAAAGCTTTGTCACCATTAGAATGGCATTGGCGACATTTATGGGTATCACATTGACTCTGATACTAGGAACCACTTTGTATACCGCGATGACAGCTTTAGGGCAGGAACAATATTCATTTGTTACACAATGGGGTTCAACTGGTACTGGCTTTGGTACTTTCAAACAACCCCTTGAGATCACTGTAGATCAGGACGACAATGTGTATGTCACGGACTTTACAAGTGTGTCTAACAAAGTACAGAAGTTTACTAACAATGGCACCCTTCTCACTTCTTGGGGAACATTGGGTTTTGGTCCTGCTCTCTTCACCAGTCCCAGCGGTATAGGTGTTAGTTCTTCTGGAAATGTCTATGTCGCTGATTTTGGTAGTCCAGATACAGCAGTACAAGAGTTCACGAACGAAGGCAATTTTCTAAGAATGTGGGGTTCATTTGGTTTGGGCGACGGTCAATTCATTAACCCGGGAGGTTTGACTGTGGATAGTTCTGACAACATATACGTAGGGGACTTTGGTGAAAACAATAGAATACAAAAGTTTGACAGCGAAGGCAATCTTATAACAAAGTGGGGAACACCAGGCACTGGTGATGGACAGTTTATTAATCCTGCTGGCTTAGCTGCTGATTCCTCAAACAATATCTATGTAGTTGATGGAGGCAATAACCGGGTGCAGAAGTTTGACAGCGAAGGCAATTTTATAACAAAGTGGGGAACACCTGGTTCTGGAGATGGACAGTTTACTCGACCAGGTGATGTTGCAGTCGATTCAGAAGGAAATACCTATGTTACTGATCAAGGTAATAGCCGGGTGCAGAAGTTTGACAGCGAAGGCAATTTTATAACAAAGTGGGGATCTAAAGGTAGCAGTGAAGGGCAATTTATTGATCCTCTGGGTATAGCTTTAGACATGTCAGGGAAAGTTTATGTGGTTGATGCAGGGAACAGCCGCGTCCAGGTGTTTGCCCCCTCTTAGACTTGTAAAGTTCTAGTACTGGCCCAGAAATTACACATTTATTCAGCAAAATGCCATATGACCGTTTAGGGAGACCGGGCAGGACTCGTCATGGATATTTAGATAGCAAGGTCTGTCAACATTCAACGCAAATACAAATAGAATCAGCAACAGAAATATGAATCTTTAGTAAAATATTCCAACTAGACACACTTTACATTAGGGCATTCTTAATTAGTCCCCCTCGCAAATATTGATCGATATTACGCCACAATTCCCTCGTGCTTTGAATGTGCCGCCCCAGATCTCAAATGCATAGAGGGGGTATTGTTGAGCTTTATTGTATTCTAGTTCCTTGCTCCTTACTTTCAGTAGGATTTGAAAAACCAAAATAGCACTGGGAGCACATACTTTTTCCATAGAGGACTCCATTCTTTCCACAATTGCTGCATTTTTTCTCTTGATCTACTGTTGAATCCAGTGATTTCACCTTCTGAAGACACTTCCCACATATAGGAGCATCGAGTTTTAAACTGGAAAGAAAACCCTTGCCACATTGTGCACATTTTAGACTGTACATGCTTCCTTTGGGCTTCCATCTTCTAAAGATATTTCCGAACATTATCCAACTATGTTAGACAAAAGCCATTATTATAAATATTGAATACATTGTAATACTCTTACCGAAAAACGGGTTAAAACAAATATCCGACCTTTGCGTCGGACCTTATTTTGATACCTGTTTAACCTCCTGCCAAAATTTAGTGAAGCAATTGTATGTGAAAAGTCCCCAATTCGAATACAACATTAGTGATATTTGTAACTGTTACGAACAAAACCTAATATTTGACTAACATACGATTGAATCAACCAGATGATACTAATAGACGGAAACCATATGCTTAGCAATCATCCTAAGGAGGTTCAACCAAGGCATGCAAGTCTGCTAAACAGTCAATACATATGTTACTCCTGTCTTCCCTTATAATATCTTAGAGCGACAATTGCAACTATTACCAGAATCAATGTGATCCCTGCTATATCAAAGATTTGAGAATAATCACCGTAAAATCTAATCCATGCATCTCCAATGAAAAATCCTATTAATGTTAGAAATAAGCTCCAAACACATGATCCTATAAATGTAAAAAATGTGAATCTAACAATATTCATTTCAGCAATCCCTGCCGGTATGGAAATCAATTCACGAATCCCTGGAGCCATCCTACCAAGGAATACCGCTAGTTCACCGTGTCTAACAAACCATGTCTCTGTCTTTTTTATATCTGATTCTGAAATTAGGTGGTATCGTTTACCAATCCTGGTTATAGCCGGCAGTCCTATCTTTAAAGCGATATAGTATATTATTATTGCTCCGACTGTGGAGCCGACTGCCCCTATGAGAGCCATCCCTATTGCTCCTGCAATTCCAAGATCATTTGTCTGAGCAGAGAAACCGACCAATGGAAATACTAATTCGCTAGGAATAGGCGGAAAAAGATTTTCTAATAAAGCAGCAGCGAATACTGATGGATATCCATAATTAGCTATCCAACCAGTTATTAGTTCAATCATATTCCCGAAAATGCCGTGATCAGCTGTATTCGATACAGTATTTGATGTAGAAAATACTAATTCTGAGAGAATGATCGGGAAAAGGTAGAATAGGATCAATTTGGTGCGAGATCTCCAATTTTTCTAGGCTTACTATTAAATTTTCCTTGTTTGCCATCTTACAAACCGCTTCGAAATATTAGATAAGAGTGGTAATTTTTATCGTAGCATGAAATTCTAATTCTCAGGTTCGACATACTAGGATGATGATATTGGAACGGTCAATCAAATAAATACGACTCATAATAATTGCCCAAGAATAATTGATTCTAAGACAAGAATCAGTGATTCTCACAGTGATTCAAGAACAGGCAGCTCATTCAAGTTTACCCTTACGTTCTCTACTTAAGCACGAGTTAATACACTCTAAATTCCCTTACCAGGCATCGTTGATGCACCGGTTTGCACATTATTAATATACAGCGATTAATTGGATGGTAGACATTAAGCAATGATGACTAAATAGTTCAGGCAAACTCTTACTCCCTGGGATAGACCGATAGACTTCTAACGTTGGAAGCAATAATCCTCAAAAGAGCAACGGTGGCTTGTTTTAGCTTAAATATTAAGTCGCAAGTCAACAATGGTTTGACCTGTTCCTTGTATAATGTATTGAACTGCTATAGCTGCAACAATCACTGCAAAAACCCTCGTAACGATCATAGATCCCCGTTGCCCAAGTAATCTGTTTATAGATTCAGCTATTCTAAGGATCATGAAAGTAAGACCAATGACAATTGCAATTGACAATATTGAAGTCAACAGCCCGTTAGATTGATAAGAGATCATTACTGATGTAATGGCTCCTGGCCCTGCAAGCAATGGAAATGCTAGAGGAACTACCCCTGATTCACCTCCAGGCGCGCTCTCAGTATCAGGGTTCAGATTTTTTGCCGTATCTGGAGATTTCTTTCCAATATTTGCAATAGTTCTAGGATTGCCAAGGGTCCATTCTCCCCGCGTCAGTAATTCAATTGCAACTATAAACAAAAGGATGCCGCCAGCTATCATGAAGCTGGAAATGGTTATTCCAAATATACTCAGGATCGTAGTCCCGCCAATTGCGAATACCAGCAACAAAATACCTGTGGTTATTACTGCGTTAGAGGAAATTACTTTACGCTCATTGTTTGGCATGTTTCTCGTAAGTGAAACATATAGAGGTATTACGCCGATAGGATCCATTACTACAAATAAGGCAATAGTGGAGGTAAGAAGGTCTTGAACATTTATGATATTCATAAAATTAAGAGATCCAGATGCAACCAATGAAATCGATGAAGGGAATGAATGAGAATAATTTTGAATTAGATTCAAAAATTGGAAAAGAAAATCCATGCAAATTGACATTTCAACGTTAAACATAACAGATTAATGATAATTATCATTATTTAAGTTATGTTCAATGAAATACAATTAGGATTGTTTTACTCTTCAAGTTTTGTCTTTGTGATATATGGATCCTTTACCGTATTGGTGATTAGTTTCCTACAAATGAGAAAATTATCAAGAAAATAATCCGTAAGGATCTGTTCTTGCACTAAGAATTTTCTTCACAACAGAATATTTCTTACAGAACCTTTTCTATTACAACAGAACCTCATACTATATTATGGTAAGGATGTTGAGTTCCTCCCTCTAGTTGATATTTTAAACAGTGAAGACCTTCAGCACTTAATCTTGGTTAGGTTGAGAAATTGAGTTTTTCTCTAAATTTTGTTTATCTTGCCTTGAGAAACAAAGATTAGATCCTCGATAATGAAATATGAAACTTCAAATGGTTTTTAATGCTGTGACGTTCACAGGACTAAATCTCTAGATTGAGATTAAATATGTCGACACAAAGTATGGAACAATACAAGCGCAAAATCCCAAAATTTGAGTTTGGATCCGTACATGCATTTGCACAAGCTCATGATCTCCCCCCAATAAATAGACAGTGATATGAGGTGAACATGGAGCCCTGTCTGGATACTAGTTTATTAGAAAGGGCATAATAAACAGGAAGTAACATGAGATGCAACTGACAAATAGATTTCAGATAAAATCCGAACATCGAATAATTGATTTCTTGAATAGTCAACCAGTTGGAAGAATATGTTCTATTGATATTGATGGATTTCCTCAAGTTATACCCATGAATTTCGTTTTCGCAAAGACACAGCACGAGATGAAAATGAATAAACATTCTACTCTGCTCAATTCGGATGCGATCTATATGCATTCGCATCCATTTGGAGAGAAAATTGAAAATATTAAAAGAAATTCAAAAGTTGGTTTTGAAGTGGATCAGCATGTCTGCTTTCTGCCCTCGTATTATTTTCATCCAACAGATGCATCACAAGCAGATACTCTCTATATTGCATTAAACATGTTGATGGAGAAATACCAAACTGAAGGATTTTATGAATCACTAAATCAGTCCATGCGATCAGTACGTGCAGTCAGTGTGATTAAAGTTGTCCCCCAGGATATACGAGGAAAGTATAAGATCGGTCAGCACTGGACGCCTAATTACAGGCTAAAGATGGCAGAGAAAATAGTAAGACACGAAGGCATCATTAACTCTAGGGAGATTCTTAACATAATGGGATTAGCGGAGGATCGCACAGGAAAACTGTATGTGAAGAGAGAACCGGTCATGTAGACTAGTACCTGAGGCTAGTGTCCGTTTGGGAAATCGTATATTACTCGTAGTTATTTACGTCCGCATATTTGATATGCGAACATTACCAGTCCAGATATTACACCTGAACGTCTGTAAGTATAAAAATTATTAGTATCTTTTGGCATGATTTCAGTTTTCAAGGTGTATGCATCAGATTTTGAGATCGTGAGTTTCGTCAGATGGTTACCTAATATATTGCCCCATGAAAGTTGTGGAAGAGGGTCTTTTTTTATTGCAATTAACGACACAATTCTCCTAGGTTCAGTTCTATCGACTATGATGTAATAATCAAAATCATCTTGATCTTCGAATGGATCCTTTGTAGTAAAGGGATCAATGTTGACATACAGTTCAAGACTATGCCGGAATACATCTGACAATGTACTCATTATCGCTATGTCAGATCTAGTGAGCGTACGTAAGTCTTGGAGAGTAGGTAGGTTGAGTGTTGTAGCTAACATGTTTGCTAATAACACTTGGTACAATATAGGATTTTTCGTTAATTGAAAAAGAAAAAAGATCCTCACGACAGACTTCTTAGAAGTCAGTACAACACGTCAGGCAATATATGGGTGATCTATTCTGAATAATAATAGGTTTATATATTTACTTCAATTAATTCTTATCTTAATGGATCGAGCTAAAGGGTTTTTCGCTGCTGTTGCTAGTTTTTCTGTTGCTATTTTTGTAGTGCTGATTTTACCTATGTATGCATATTCAACCAGTCCTCAGCCACCATTCGATGAGTCCCAAGAAAGCGATATGATCTCGAGTTCTATTGAAAGTGCTAATATGCATGTAAATGATGCAATGCAAGCGATACAACAAAATGATTCGGCTGAAGCTATGAGGTCATTGGAGGAAGTGCAGTATGACTTGTCAAACATAAATGGCAACGTAACGAATCTTCAATTTACGGTTGCCGCCGAGCCACCATAATATGGCTAAACTAGTAAGCAAATGGACTAAAAGAATTAACAGCTACCGATCACAGTCACAACCGTCATTGTCATAGTTCTGTTGTTTGATCCTATATTTACTCATGCATTCTTCGCACAAGCTTTCACTCGCAGATATTTTCTTTTCACAAAACAGGCATGACCTATGTGTATTGATGATCACAGTCATTTCTGTTAGTTTATGGGTATTATATTTTGCCGCATTTCGCCTTTTAACCTGACAAACCTGTATCCGCCGCTGCTACTTCTTAGTGTGTCTCGCCCTAAGGCAGACATGGAGATGGAAATCATCCACTTCGGAGATCGCCTTCGTTTCTCAGATCTGCAAGAACCAACATCAAGGTATCGTAGTCAATATTGACTTCATTTAGAATACGTGAGGTATCAGTCGTTTTCTTCTTCCTAATGAATCTCCTTACCAAAGCCTTTTTTTGTTGGTACGATCTGTCCTGCATTTGTACCTTGCTTTATCAGATCTAATATATTCCATCCAATTGTAGATTCTGGGATTCATTTTCACAACAAACCATTTACAACGGTTATCTGTAAGGCATTGCTCTCAATTGGAACAGCTGCCCTGCTACACAATTCGATATCAAGTTCAATAAAATTAATAAAATGTATAAGGAGTTAATGATTATCTATTAGTACAATGGGAGACACTAATTCGAGTCTTAAAGTACTTGAAGCTTATACTAGAGACGTTGGCAGAGGAGTAGCTCGTATTGATTATGACTCGATGGATTCTCTCACCGCTTCTACAGGAGATGTTATCGAGATTAGAGGCAAACGTC
>Ga0209077_1000413_pt1 | contig 11440 bp, 8 predicted proteins | sample PPLLak1March2015_FD_187247 | JGI IMG/M metagenome (GOLD analysis project Ga0209077, IMG submission 187247) | Freshwater sediment microbial communities from Prairie Pothole Lake near Jamestown, North Dakota, USA - PPLs Lake P7 Core (1) Depth... | ecosystem: Environmental > Aquatic > Freshwater >... | reverse complement strand
TTTCATACCCCAGAGTATAGATGAACTGGTGGAATTTCGGGGACACAAGACTTAATTCCTCTGCTTCCGGAAGATCGGCGATAACGAGTGGGAATTAAGTTTTATGTCCCCGAAATTGTTCAAGAGGCCTAGGTGTTTTCGCCTTTCCCGATCTCCATCCGCATGATGACGAGGCCGGTCAGGAGCTTCGGGTAGAAATCCGTCGATTTCTGCGGCATCTTCTCCCCGGCCTCCGAGACCTGGCGGACCTCGTCCAGACTCGTCGGCCGCAGGAGGAAGCCAAGCTGGAAGGTGCCTTGCGCCACTCCGTCGAACAACTCATCGCTCGCCCGGATGTAGGTGACATACTTCTGGCTGGCAAGCTCTTCCTTTCCTATACCCAGCACCGGTTCGAGGATCCCCTGGTGGAGAAGGTTCACATCCAGGGCCCTGGCCGGGCCTTGGATACCGGGCAGGAACACCGGATCCTCCAGCGCTCGCTCTTTCAGCTGCAGGACGTAAAAATACTTCGGAGAGCCGGTTGTCAGGCCTATCCGGTGCTCAACCGTTTTGATCTCGCCCTTGAGCTCTTCCGGGGTCGCTACCCTGCGAATGTCGAACCACGCTGCCAGCCGCTCCAACATCGATTCGACCGAGAACGAAGCGAGGTTCCGGATCGCCCGATGAGTCGGAAGGACTTTCATGGCCGGGCTGTCCAGCCCGAAGAGGGCAATAAGCCGTTTGTCGAAGCTTTCGACCGCCTTGACTGTCCAGCCCTTTTCGCGGCATTCGCGGCAATAGAGCAAAGAGGTCTGGTAGCGATGGTGCCCATCGGCGATGTACATCGGGCGTTCAGCGAGGAAAGTGGCAACACTCTTCTGCACTTCGCGATCGGTGATTCTCCAGAGCCGGTGAACGACCGAGTACTCGTCTCGGACCTCGGCAATCGGATCACTGAGCCCGGTGAAGCTCCTGAGCCGCTGCTCAAGCGACTGTGCACGATCCGGGTAGAGGGTGAAGATCAATCCCTCGTTTGACTCGGTCTCGCGGATCAGGCGCAGGCGGTCCTCAAGCGGTTCACGCAGAATGTTCTCGTGTCCTTTGACCGCACCCTGGGATTCCTCGACAGAGATCAAGCCGATAACGCCCAGGCGAGAGAGTTCCTGGCCTTCGAACGTGAAGACCTGTTCGTACGGATAGAGTGCCGGTTCCGGATCCTGAACCAGGACCCCCTCGCGGATCCACTGCCTGACGTATTGACCTGCGGCCTGATAGTCGTCGTTCTTGATGACGCGAACGATGTTGTTCGGGTGTCGCCGCAGATAATCACCCCTCATCGACGGGGTGATTTTGTCGTATGGTTGCGAGACCAGACGGTCAAGCGGGCCGATCGTCGGACTCGCATATCTGTATGCTCTGAACGGTAACAGGACGCCCATGGGCCAGATTCTATAGGCGACTGCTGTCATTTGCTATACTGCTTCGGGTAATCGCCGCTCATTTGTTCGCACAGGGGTGCACACGATATGACAAGCCGATACCTGTCCGGGAAACTGATCAACCCAGCGCCCATCACCAAAGACACTACGATCGCAGATCTCGTTGACTCCTCGTTCGACGCTTACAACGCAGGACGACTGAGGGAGGCGTGCCAGCTGTTTGTCCAGAAGATGCTCGAGGAAGACGTGACAATCGGACTCAGCTTGACCGGTGCGCTGACTCCGGCGGGACTCGGAATGTCATGCCTGATTCCACTGATTGAACACGGCTTCGTCGACTGGATCGTCGCCACCGGTGCGAATCTCTACCACGACACCCATTTCGCCATAGGGTGCGAAATGCACCGCGGCACGCACACTGCGAGCGACGTGGCGCTCCGCGAACAAGGAGTCGTCCGCATCTACGACATCTTCTTTGACTACAAGGTGCTTCTTTCCACGGATCGCTTTTACCGGGAGCTCATCTCCGCCCCGGAGTTCCAGTCGGAAATGGGGACTGCGGAGTTCCATCACCGGGTCGGGCGATACGTTTCCGAGCGCGAGCGGGTACTCGGGCACGGAAACAAAAGCCTGCTGGGAGCGGCGTTCAGGCACGATGTGCCACTCTACACGTCATCCCCGGGCGACAGCTCAATCGGGATGAACATCGCTGCGAAGAGCTTGGAAGGGAACCAGCTACGGCTGGATGTCTCGCGGGACGTGAACGAGACGGCGGCCATCGTTCTGGCCGCGAAACGGGCCGGCAAGAGCGCGGTGCTGATTCTGGGCGGCGGGTCCCCCAAGAATTTCCTGCTGCAGACCGAGCCGCAAATCCAGGAGGTCCTGGGCATCGACGAGAAGGGGCACGATTATTTCCTGCAGGTGACGGACGCCCGACCGGATACGGGGGGGCTCTCCGGAGCGACACCGTCGGAGGCGGTCAGTTGGGGAAAGGTGGACCCGGACCGCTTGCCCGATGCGGTCGTCTGCTATCTGGACACGACCGTTGCCTTGCCGATCCTCACCGCGTATGCCGTGAGCCGCCATGCCGCTCGAGCCCCGAAACGGCTCTACCGACGGTTGCCTGAGCTGATGGAGAACCTGAAGCGCGAGTTCGTTGCTGCCAAGGGGAAGGCCGAATAGCGGGCCGATTCTTGCGGTGGTCCTGTCGCTCAGGAATGGTGCCAACCGGGCCGAAAAGCGGCGGATTCTGAACAGCGAATCCGCCCTACGACTGCTCGCCATGCGGACACAAGCGGTTGTAGGGCGGATTCGCTGTTCAGAATCCGCCGCTTTTCGGCCCGGTTGGCACTGTTAAGCGCTAACCAGTCCCTCGGCCGTCGGAATTCCCGCCTACCGGCTGGTGCTTCCCACCGGAAGCGTTGAGCTCGCGATACCGCCTATTGTCCGCAAAGTGACCACCGCGATTGGCTCGGTGCTGTTTATCACCAGAGTGCCCCTGAAATCGCCTTGCACGTCGGGGAACAGCTCGGTCAGGAATTTGGCGATCTGCTTGCCGGGGGCGAGGTCGAGATCATCACTGTTCGCGGCAACCAGCCCACCCTGCTCGTCGTACAAGAGGGCCGTTATGTCGGCGTGCGAAGTCGAGGGGTTCACGACCGCGACGCCGGTATCAAGACCTGCGGCCCCCTCTTTCTGCGCGACTGTAACCGCCTGATACTGGGAAGGCGCCGCGCCGACTCCTGCCTCCTGAAGGGCAGTGCCGCTGGCGTTGATCACTCGGAAAATTGCACTCGCCTCCACCGGCACGTTTGACTCTATGACCGCGTAACCGCGCTTCAGATCGGTGCTCTTTCCGGTACTCGAGATTGTCTTGGAGGTAAAGGGAGGAAGGTCAAACGCGAAGGTATCGTTCTCTCCCTGGTTGGTTTTCAGATCCATAGTGGCGCCTTCGAACGTAAACAGCCGGATCTCCCCCTGGGCCGTGGAGTTGGTCAGGTTGGAAACAACCAGAATCGTCTGCAGCAAATCGCTGAAATCGGCAACCTGGGTCAGGTAAGTCACGAACGGCGGTCGCGACAAATACTCGAAAGTCAGATCGTCGATTTGTTCCCCCGCGTCTACGCTCCCAAAGTCGAATGCAACCTTCGCGATTCCGCGGTCACTAGTGGTCGCTACGCCGAAGAATTTCTCTTCGTTCAGGCCGGTCTGCAAGACGGTCCCAAGGGTCCTGCCAGCCGGATCGTACGCCACGATGCTTGCGTTCACTGACGCGGTCGGCGCATTGCTCGCCTTGAAGCCCACTTTGGCTACTGGGTATTTGAAATTGATCACCAGCGGTAACGCCTTCGCTAGACCAGCCGGACCGACGTTACGGACGACACGGTTGAGCTGATGCTCGGGCGTTCCGCCAATCGGGACCGCGGGAGGAATGACAATGATACTGGGCACACTCCCTTCGGTCCCACTGATGGTGACACCCCACCTTGAATAGACGTCAGCGATTTTGGCCCCGTCCGCAAAACCAGTGAAATCGAGCACGACGGGGTTCCGGGTGAAGACTGCAGCGTCCGAGATTTTCGTGGTCTGTGCTTGGGCGCCGATCACAAAGAACATGAAACACGCGGCTGACAACAAGTACCTTAGGCGTAGCATTTAATCACTCCGTTATTGAGATGATCGTAATATTGCGCCGGCGCTGGCCCGGCGCGTCTTCCCTCGCGAACGAGCAATCTTCGCGCGCGAGGCCCATAGTATTACCCAAGAGCGTCATAAAATGCTAAAATTTTCTCACTCATTCCTCGTTTTTGTTTGGTCGCCTGAGGCCTCAACCTTCGAGTCCGAAATTCTGTGAGAGGCTAATTGGAAAGGAGTTTATGACATGGAGCTGCAGGCAAAGAAAGCGATCGTAACCGGGAGCACGAAAGGGATTGGCTTCGCGATTGCCGAAGCGCTCGTTCGCGAGGGCGTTCGCCTCGTGGTCACAGCTAGAACAGACGCCGATGTTCGCAAAACCGTCGAGTCGCTAGAGCGCGCAGGTGGCACGAAAGTGGTGGGAACACCTTGCGATGTGAGCCGACTCGAAGACGTCCGGCAACTGATGGCCTTCACGGTGCGCGAGCTCGGTGGTCTCGATATCCTGGTGAACAACGCCGGCGTCGGGGGCTTTGCCTCCATTGAGGAGATGACGCCCGAGCTCTGGCGAAGGACGATCGGCACGAATCTGGATGCCCTCTTCTACACCTGTCACCTGGCGATCCCGGAAATGAAGAAGGCGGGCGGTGGCTTCATCATCAACATCGGCAGTCTCGCCGGAAAGAATGCCTTTGCCGGGGGCGCGGCCTACAATGCGTCCAAGTTCGGCCTCATCGGGTTCAGCGAAGCCATCATGCAGGACGTCAGGCAGGAGGACATCCAAGTGGCCTACATCATGCCAGGCAGTGTCGACACTGACTTCGGCGGGCCGGGTGGCCCGGGAAGCTCCTGGAAGATCGCACCTTCGGACGTTGCCGAGGTGGTGGTCCAGACGCTTAAGCGTCACCCGCGCTGCCTGACGAGCCGGATTGAGATGCGTCCTTCCAAGCCTCCAAAAAAGTGAGGCAAGGGTGGCGTTTGACCGCGATTCGATTGGAATCCGCCCGGTCTGCCCGGTTATCAGGATTCAGGATCACACCAGGATATCGGAGGGCAGGCGACTGCCGGCAAAGACACAGCGCCGGCACACCTCGTTCTGCGTCACCTTCAGCTGGCGGCGAAACCGTCTGGCCTCTGGCGAGGAGACGAGTTCAACCAGGTCGCTATCATCGCCTATCTTGCCGTAGGGGGGGTGCAAGAAGCACGGCCGAACGGTCCCATCCGCCTCGACAACCACCGACTGCCAGGGAGCGTGGCATCGAACCGGAGGAAGTTCTCCCAGTCCGAGAAGGGCTTTGTAGTAACGGTAGATATCCCACATCTGACCGGGGCTGTTTCGTACGAATCCGGATTGGAACTCCGGAGAACAGTCGCCCAGCAGTATCTCGATCGAGCGTGAGAGCTTCGAAAGGTCCGAGTGACTAAGCGCGATCTGGCTGATCTTCGGTTCATCCCACGGAACCGGGCGGTTAAAGGCAGTGCTGGTCACGTCGGCGGCAAGGAACGAAAGACCCCGAACACCGAGCGATTTCGCATACCTGACAATTCCGGGCAAATCGTCGCAATTCGGTTTCTGCACCACGGTCCGAGCTGTGATCGGCAGGTCCGGTCGCTGATGCAGAAGGTCCTTGATTCCGGAGGCCAGTTGGGTGGCGCAGCCGCTTCGCTGCCTGATCCTGTCATGAACCGGCGGAGTGCCATCAAGGGAGACGATGACCTGATCGCACAGTTCAGCGATCATGACGGCTTTGGGTGACAGGTGAATCCCGTTCGTAAAAACAATCAGCTTAAGGCCCCCCCGCTTGACCCGCGCGCATAGTTGCTCGAATCTGCTGTGTTCCAGCGGCTCGCCCCCGGACAACATCACCCGGCCTACTCCGAGCCGTGCTGCAGAGTCAAGGTACAGGTCCAGCTGCCGAAGCGAGACCTCGGCTTTATCCTCTCCCCCCTTCCAGATGTCACACATCATGCACCGGCAATCGCACCCGGGGTGCGCGGAGAGGTACATTACCGAGATCTTCTCGACGCGGTTGGTGGATCGGGGAGAAATCTGGTCTCTGACGGTAACTGCTTTCATCGAGGCCACGCGAACAATTATAGCCTATGGACACCTGCCGACCACTGAGGCGGACCCGGATTGAACGAGACGCTTCCGAAGTCCGTAAATTATACGAAGCGCGCTAGAATAGACAGGTTCGTCGCCCGGCACGTGGAGAGAAGTGAGCCAGTGGTCTTGCCGGTTCGGCAGATTGCGGAGGTTCAATGTCGCTCAGAAAGCTAACCTTTGGGCTGCTGGTACTATTCCTTTTTGGCTCTTTCCAGTTTGTTAACGCCCAAGGCCAGGTCCTCGGTCGATACTTCAAAGACGAGCAGCGGGCAAAGCTGGTGCTCGGTCAGCCGTTTCTTGCGGGCACCAGGGTGGGCGACAAGACCCACCTGTCCGAGAAGCAGGCCATCGAAATGGCGCTCGCCAACAATCTCGAGATCAACATCGAGAGACAAACAGTCATCGGCGGCCGTTGGCGGGTTAACCAGCTGGAGGGTTTTTACGATCCCCGGACGACGATGGCCCTGAACTGGGACCGGCAGAAGACGCCGGCGGCCAGCGTTCTCGAGGGCGGGACAAGCGTGACCAACGTCCTGACGTCCGTTTCGACCGGATACGCGCAGACCTGGTCGACCGGCACGACGCTGGAGGCCAACTTTGCGGGGGTACGAAATCGAACGACCAACTTCTTCAGCAGCCTGGTCCCGGCAATTAATACCCAGGTCGACGTCACTTTCCGGCAAGCGCTGCTGCGGGGTTTCGGGCGCGCCAGCCAGGAGTACCTGATCGAAATCTCGCGCCGCAACGTGGACATCAGCGAACAGGAGTTCAGGCGCCGCGCGAGTGAGCTGATCCTGCAGGTCCAGGACAGGTATTGGGAGCTCGAACATGCACTGGGCGACGTCCAGGTAAGGGAGAAATCCCTGCAGCTCGCTCAAACGGTTCTGGCACAAAACCGCGAACGGTTTGCAGTCGGCTCGGCCGCTCGACTGCAGGTCGTGGAGTCCGAGTCCGAGGCAGCTTTAAGGCAGGAAGAGCTGATCAGGTCCCGCTACTCGTACCGGCTGGTCCAGGATCAGCTGATCCGATTGATCACGAACTACGAGGATCCGCGCCAGTTCGCGGGCGACGTCGTTCCGGCGGACCCGGCCTCGATCCCCAACCTGCCGGTCGATTCCTTCGAGGAGCTGCAGCGGGCGGCGATTGCATCGAGACCGGAAACACAGCAGGCCGAGCTTCAGATCGCAGCGGAAAGGATAAACCTCGACCAGACGAGAGACCGGCTGCGTCCCAACCTGGAGCTGGTTGCCGGCTACCAGCAGTTCGGCCTTGGCGGAACCTTGATCAATCGTGACTTCTCGCGAGGCTTTCTGAATCCTCCCGTCATCGGGATCGTTCCCGGGGGCCTCGGCGACGCTCTGGATCAGATGTTTACAGGGGGTTACTATGGATACATGCTCGGTCTCACCCTCCAGCTGCCGGTCTTCAACCGGGAGGCAAGGGCCGAGAATGCTCAGGCGCAAATCGCCGTCGACCAGGCCCAGCTGCGAAACCAGGCGGCGCGTCAGACAATCGGCCTGGAGATTCGGGAAGCCCTGACTCAAATCGAGATGAACCGCGCGAGGCTGGAGGCCGTGTCGACTGCCGTCCGGGCGGCCGAAGAGCGACTCGTGGCTGAGCAGGCGCGTTTTGATGCCGGCATGGCAACCACACGGGAATTGATAGAGGCGCAGAGGGATCTTCTCCAGGCTCAAACGGTGCGTCTTCGGGCCCAAATCGACTTGATCAAGAACTATGCCTTGCTCGATCGAGCGACCGGGCGGACTTTTGAGCGCCAGAATATTCGCCTGGTCGATGCCCTCGCAATTAACGTCAAGTAGAGGAGCACCATGGCGCAGGAATACCGGATAGAAAAGGACTCGATGGGGAATGTCCGGGTACCGGAAGGAAGTTATTACGGTGCCCAGACAGAGCGGGCTGCTCAGAACTTCCAGATCAGCGGCTTGCGGTTTCCCCGGGCGTTCATTCGCGCGTTGGGCCTGATCAAGAAAGCTGCCGCCGAAACCAACCGCGACCTTGGCATTCTCCCTGGAAACCTCGCCGATGCAATCATCCAAGCGGCTGAGGAGGTTGCCGGGGGCCGTCTTGACGGTGAATTTGTCCTGGACGTCTTCCAGACCGGGTCAGGGACGTCGACCAACATGAACGCCAACGAGGTGATCGCCAACCGGGCGATCGAGATCCTGGGCGGGCGAAGAGGATCGAAGCAAGTCCATCCCAACGATCACGTCAACCTCGGGCAGTCAAGCAATGACGTGACTCCGACGGCTATTCACCTTTCTGCGCTCGAAGAAATAGAGAAGCGCCTGCTGCCGGCGGCCCGAAGCCTCGAAGCCGGACTTGCCGCAAAGGCAGGCGAGTTTGATGATGTGGTGAAGATCGGTCGGACGCATCTCCAGGATGCGGTTCCGATCCGTCTCGGACAGGAGTTTTCGGGTTACGCCTCCCAGGTAGCGCACTCGGTTCAAAGAATCGAAGGCACGCGGCCGCACCTGGCCGAATTGGCGATAGGCGGAACTGCCGTGGGCACCGGGCTGAATTGCCCTCAGGGATTTGCCGAAGGAGTCATTCGACGATTGGCTGACTGGACGGGCCTCCCGTTTGTCGCGGCCCCCAACCGCTTCGAGGCACTCGCGGCCCGGGACGCGGCGGTAGCCGCCAGTGGCGCGCTTCGTACTTTCGCAGGGAGCCTGATGAAAATAGCGAATGACCTGCGCTGGCTCAGTTCTGGACCGCGGTGCGGCATTGGGGAGGTTCTCCTGCCGGCGACTCAGCCGGGCAGTTCGATCATGCCGGGGAAGGTAAACCCGGTGATCCCCGAGGCGGTCACGATGGTCGCCGCTCAGGTGATGGGTAACGACGCGACCATTGTGGTAGCCGGCCAGTCCGGCAACTTCGAGCTGAACGTCATGCAGCCGGTCATTGCATACAACCTGCTCCAGTCAATAGGGTTACTGGCGAATGCTTCGAGGGCCCTTCAAGAGAAGTGCATCGCGGGCATCCAGGCGGACAAGGAGCGTTGCGAACAGATGATCGAAAGATCCTCGGCGATGATAACTGCGCTCGTGCCGAAGATCGGATATGACCGGGCGGCGGCAATCGCCAAGGAGGCGTACGAAACCGGGCGCACGATCCGTGAGATCGTCCGGGAAAAACGGCTGCTCGAAGACGAGGAGCTGAACCGGGTCCTGTCCGCCGATCGCATGACCCGGTAAAGCCACTGCACGCTGCCCACTGCGCACTGCGCACAGTGGACTGCGCATACGACGCGCGGATTGGTTTTCCATGTGTCCACCACGTCCCTTACCGAAGGGTAGTGGGTAGTGCGCGTTGGGCAGCGCGCAGTGGGCAGTGATCAGTGGGCAGTGGTCGGTCGTCAGTGGTCAGTCGTCAGTTTCTGTGAGGTACAGCCATGGAATCCATTGCACCGGCCGTGATCCGCGCACCGCGTGGTACGGCGCTTTCCTGCCGCGGATGGCAGCAGGAGGCGGCCATGCGGATGCTCATGAACAACCTCGATCCCGAGGTTGCTGAGAGGCCTTCGGATCTGGTTGTCTACGGGGGTGCGGGAAAGGCCGCCCGAAACTGGGAGGCGTATCACCGGATCATCCAAACTCTGCGCAGGCTCAACAATGACGAGACCCTGCTCGTGCAGAGCGGAAAACCGGTGGGTGTTTTCCGGACAACCGAGTCCGCACCGCGAGTCCTCATCGCGAATGCTCACCTCGTGCCCCGGTGGGCCACCTCGGATGAATTCCGCCGTCTGGACGCACTCGGGTTGACGATGTACGGGCAGATGACCGCCGGATCGTGGATCTACATCGGCTCCCAGGGGATCCTCCAGGGAACCTACGAGACGTTCGGGGCATGCGCCAGGCGTGATTTTGGCGGAAGCCTGGCCGGCAATATAGTCGTGAGTGCCGGTCTCGGCGGTATGGGCGGGGCTCAGCCGCTCGCGGTGACAATGAATGGGGGCGTGTTTCTTGGCGTCGACGTGGATCCCGAGCGGATCCAGCGCCGGGTCAGGACTGGGTATTGCGATCGGAGCGAAGAGAGCCTGGATAATGCCCTCCGGCTCGTCGTGAAGGCGGCCCGCCAAAGGCATCCTCTCTCGGTGGCGCTGCATGGAAACGTCGCCGAAGTCTTGCCGGAATTGGTACGCCGCGGGTTCACACCGCACGTCCTGACGGACCAAACAGCAGCGCATGACCTGCAGATTGGATACATCCCCGCAGGTTTATCCCTGGCGAAGGCGGCCGAGCTTCGCGAACGCGACTACCCGGAATACGAGAAAAGGGTGCTCGATTCCATGGTCGCTCACGTGTCCGCCATGCTCGAGATGAAGCGGCGTGGTGCAGTAGTCTTCGACTACGGAAACAACCTTCGGGGGCAGGTCAGCGACCGGCGCGGTATGGCTGAGGCATTCGAGATTCCGGGGTTCGTTCCCGAGTTTATCCGCCCGCTCTTCTGTAAAGGCGCGGGGCCCTTCCGCTGGGCGGCACTTTCGGGCGATCCGGAAGACATACGGGTCACCGATGCCGCTGTATTGGAGCTCTTTCCGCGCAAAGAGTCGTTGCGACGGTGGATCGAGCAGGCGGAGGCGAAGGTCCATTTTCAGGGCTTGCCCGCGCGGATCTGTTGGCTCGAATATGGAGAACGGGCCGAGGCAGGTTTGAAATTCAACTGGCTCGTACGCAACGGGAAGGTGCGGGCACCGATCGTGATCGGCCGCGATCATCTCGATGCCGGTTCGGTCGCGTCTCCCAACCGGGAAACCGAGGGGATGAAGGACGGCTCGGACGCGATTGCGGACTGGCCCCTGCTGAACGCCATGCTGAATGTGGCGTGCGGGGCAAGTTGGGTCTCGATCCACCACGGAGGCGGGGTGGGGATCGGGTACTCGATTCATGCCGGCATGGTTTGCGTGGCCGACGGTACCGAACTGGCTGATCAGCGCCTGGAGCGGGTCCTGACCGCGGATCCCGGCACAGGCGTGATGCGCCATGCGGACGCGGGCTATGAAACAGCCATCGAGACGGCCCGGGAAAGGGGAGTAGATCTGCCAGGAATTTCGGGGACATAATACTTAATTCCCAAGCACTTACCGATGTTAAGTCAGGTGGCAGAGGAATTAAGTTTTGTGTCCCCGAAATTTCTCCAGACCGAGCCGCGACTCCTATGCATGTTCGACTGAGCGACCTCTACGACGACCTTCACGCCAGCCTGCGAGAACTGCGAGCAGATAACCGGCGCCTGGCGGACTCCCGGGCGATTGTCGAAG
>Ga0209077_1000410_pt1 | contig 11468 bp, 2 predicted proteins | sample PPLLak1March2015_FD_187247 | JGI IMG/M metagenome (GOLD analysis project Ga0209077, IMG submission 187247) | Freshwater sediment microbial communities from Prairie Pothole Lake near Jamestown, North Dakota, USA - PPLs Lake P7 Core (1) Depth... | ecosystem: Environmental > Aquatic > Freshwater >... | reverse complement strand
CGCTCCCGCCACCCGGATCAACTGGTAGCCGTCGCCGGTGATCGGGGTGATATTGAATGTGCCCACCCAGGTGCGCGCATCCGTCCACCCGCCGTTGACCGGGTGGATCGTATAGTCGGTCATCGGCACGTCGGGCCCGAACGAGACCTGCGGCTGAAGCGTGGTATCCATGTCGCGATTAAAACTGACCGTAAACGTCACGGGCTCGGCACCGACGCGCGTTGCATCCGCCTCGAGACCCGTGGAAAGCAGGACGTCGGTCACGAACGGGTAAGCGGTTTCGGGCGGAGAGGTGAGGAATGGCTCAAAAGTGATATTCGCCCGGGAAAACTCATCGTGGTAATCGTAAATAGCCTTCCCTATAAGAGTCGTTGAATCCGTTCCCCAGTAATTTCCTGCTATGTTGATGTCTGCCGTTTGAGCCAGGACCCATAACCAGTAATTCGAGTTGGGGTTAATCCATTCGTTCAAGATGGCATTATTGAGGGCGGTCGCAGCTACGGACCCTTGAAAGGAAATGGTGCTTACCAGAGGGTCTGACGACCACGACGCAGTAGCGACTTCCCAGGTGTTCAGGAAGACGTTGTTTTGGGTATCCAGGGGGAAAACAATGGGTCGCCAGCCAATCTGCCCGATATCATTCAAGTCAAACGGCCTGGAGCCGATGTGCCCTCGGTTGAAAAGGTTGCCGAGTACATGCTGAGCCTCGAGCTTGAACGGGTTATTGGCGTCCGAAGAGGCACCCCTCATCCGGTGGAAAAAGGAACCGTTGACTCGGTCACCGGCGGTAACGTGGATGCGGTAGGGTCCCCATGTTTGGCGGATCGTCTTCCAATAAGGTACGGCCTCCGCCGTTTCCGATGTGAAGTACCCGTGATCGACAGATGTCACTGTGATTTCGGGGTGGTCGAGTTTGCAGTAACTGAGGCTGACGTTACTGAGTCCCTTGATGCGTACAGTCCTGGCTCTATAGAAAGTACCCAGAAACATCTCTACTGGTTCCTGGAGAGTTCCCTGGACCGTTAGGGTTCCAAGTACTTCAATGGATGGGTTGGTTGGCAGATCATACGGGCTTTCAGACTCCGCCGACCCAAATTGGATCTGCGTACCCTCTGACACTGTGACCGTCACTCCGGTTTCTATGAGCGTGTCGTCGGCTACGATCCAGTAGTCGTCTTTGGTCAGAGCCATGTTCGCTGAAATGATTCGCGGCAGTTCCCTCCCGCGTTGCACGATGAGGAAGAAGCGGGACTGAAAGTTGTAGACCGTTGGGTCGGCCAGATTCAGGCCGTTGCGGGCGGTTAGGGTCAGCTTCAAGGGGATGAGGTGATCGTTGGGTGTGTTGGGGTCTACCGTGAAGCGGAAGGGACTCTGAACCCCAGAAATCGCTCCCTCGCTGTCATAAGTCAACCCGTTGTCGTCCCAGTTGAATGAACCGATCGCGCCGTAATCAACCGTGTCAATCAGCATCGTGACGTAGGGATCCGGTGATGTCGCACCATTTGCGATCGGCTCCAGGGTGACGGACACGTTATCCGCCTTGCCCCAATGGTTTCGGATCACGATGGCCAGATCCACCGTTTCGCCGGCGTCCACGATCCCATCGTCGTCGTTGCCGGCCGATATCCCCGGATCATCGAAGAGCCAGTGCTGGAGGTAGGAGAGGGAAGGGCTCGGTACAGTGGTGACAGCTGCCTGCGCACTTGCCTGGTCAAAGGAGACGGCCAGTCCTGAGACAGGAGTGTATCCCTGGAGTGATCCGCCGGTCGTCGCAATTTGCCCCATAATAAACCGGGACGAGTAGACATCCTTGTCGGCAAACTTGGTGCGTACCAGAGCGGCGATTCCGGCCACAACGGGCGCGGCCATCGAGGTGCCATCCCACGCAGCGTAAGCGTCGTTCGGCAGTGTGCTCCAAATATCCAAGCCCGGGGCCATCAACTCGTACTCGTGCGCATCGCGCGGCGAGCAGTCGTAGTTGGAGAAGCCGGCCAGGTAATCGCCCTGGGCATCTGGGTTCTGCGCCCTGGCCATGACTCCCAGCACCCAGTTGTAGGCGGCCGGGTACATGTCTCGGCCGAACGGGCAGGGCACGTTCACCTTTCCGTCGTTGCCGGCTGCTGCTACAAGGACAGCCTGGCCGAAAGCCACAGCCAGGGCGTCTTCCTCGATTTGCGATCGTGCGTACCCGCCGAAGGACATGTTGATGACGTCGGCCCCTTGCGCCACGGCATAGTTGATCCCCTCGGCAATGTCGGATGACGAAAGGACACCCGAGTATTGGGCGGCCTTGATGGCCATGATCTGAGTGTTGTAAGCGACTCCCACGCCGCCGAAGTGATTGCCCGCCTGGGCGGCGATGATCCCGGCCACGTGGGTCCCGTGTCCATGGTCATCGCTCGGGTCCCCGGTCCTGAGCGTGCTCACGACATTCGCCCCGTGCACATCGTCCACGAATCCGTTTGCGTCGTTGTCGAGAGCGTCGCCCGGGATTTCGAGTGCGTTCGTCCAGAGGTTGGCAGCGAGGTCCACGTGGTTGAGATCAACACCCGTGTCGATGACCGCGACGATTACGTCCCGGCTGCCGCCCGGCGGCAGCCCCTGGCTGTCGAGGTAGCTCCAGGCGCTCGTCACTTGGCCGGCTGTCAGGTGCCACTGCTGCGATAAGAGCGGGTCGGTCGTGACATCAGGGATTAGAGCCAGCGGCGGCACGGGGCCGCTCCGCTTGACCGTCTGGGCGGCGGTCGTGTTCGGGCTGCCTGGCCGCAGCACGGGCTGCGGGTCGCCGGTCAGTCGCCGCAGGTAGTCCGGCTCAGCCCATTCCACTTCGTCGTTCTTCTCGATTTCGGTGATGACGGCAAACACGTCAGCCTTTTCATCGCTCAGGCTTACCCGATACCACTGAGCGAGGTCGGGACGGTCCATCTCGAACCCGTCCGGGCGAGTAATCCGCTCGCCGGGTCGCAGAGTCTGCTTCTGGCGGAAGACCGGCTCCATCCGGGCGACCGCGTGTGTGCCGAGGGCCTGGCGCAGGCGGACTTCGGGCGCCCGGACGGCGGCCGAGACGCCCGGCGCCGCTTTGGCCGTCGTCCTCGCCTTGAGCTTCACGATCAGGCGGGCGGGAACGGTCTCGCAGCCGCCCGGGGGGCAGGGGTATTCGCGGTTGCGTCGCTCGTCAAACGGGGAGTAGGCGTGTTTCGGAATCCCCTCGGAAGGGTCATGACGGGCCGGTCCGTAGCGCGAAGGCTTGGTCCTGCCGGTCTGCCCCGAGACCTGCACGGGATATTTCCCCTTATAGACAGCCTGTTCCAGGGCGCTCCGCGGCTTTGCGCTCGCCGCCGCCCGGGCATGCTCGGCCTCCTGGGCGGCCAGGAGCCCGCTTCCCGGGCCGAGAAGACCAAAAGCAAACAGCGTACTGCTCAACAGCACAACCGTGCGAGGACTCTCCCTTCGCATTCCTTCCTCCCCCCAATTCGCCTGAATATTTCGCTAGTTCCGATGGCCGGGCCGAAGCGACGCGGTGGAAATGCTGACTCCCGTCATACCCGCCCGATGCCTCTTCCGCCCTGCAATCTGCTCCCGCTTTAGGCAACAGTCAAGCGAGAAACCGAGTAACGCGTTGCTGCCAGACGGTCGCCCGCCGTCGGTGACGCAGATTGGATGCATGGTTACAATCAAGGTGTCGAGGGATGTTCGAGCTGTCCTGTGCGCTACTTATCTTGCGCCGCCCCCTCAGCCTGGGCGGAGTAGGCTGGTTTCAGCAGCATCTGCAGGTTTTGACGCGCGACTGGATAGTCTCCGCGCAGCTTAATTGCCGATCGGAAGCACGCAGCCGCCTCAGGCACCCGGTTCTGCCTGGCAAAAAGCACTCCGAGGTTGTTGTAAGTGTGAGCGGCGTCCGGCCGATGGCGAAGCTCCTCACGGAATTGTCGCTCCGCTTCCGTCCACCTCTCCTGGTTCATATAGATGTTTCCCAGGTTGTTGTGAGCGTCGGGGTATTCCGGGTCTCGGCGAACCGTGTTCTCGAAATAGGTTGCGGCCTCTTGCGAATCGAGCGGGTTGAAGTGCATCGCCAGCATGAACTGGACCTTCGGATGCTGCGGATAGAGCGCTTCGGCCTTCCAGAGCACCCGAGGCGGGTGGTTCCAATCGTAGTTCCGAAAGCCAGCCACAAGCATCAGAGCGACGAGAAGCGAGCCGGTCAAGTATCTGTAGAGCCGCGCCCGTGCACGGAGCTGCTCGAGCACGCCCGCAGACAAGAGGCCGACTCCGGCCATGCCGGGGTAGAACCGGCGTTCAGCTACTACGTCGGACGTTGGTACCAGATTGATGAAGATCAGACACACCAGTATCCAGAGACCGGCGTAAACGATCGGCTTATCGCGCCGCTTGAGAACGACAACCAGAGTCGCTAAAAGGCCGCACACCACGCCCATCGAAAGAGATAGCGTCGCCGCCGGCGGCTGGTGCAGCAAGCTGATCCGGTCGGCCCGCACCAGGAATTCGAGATATTTGGCGGCTGCGATACCCGCCACTCTGGCCCATGCGAGTGGTCCGTAGCCGAGGTCGAACCCCATGCTCTTGTCGTCCGGCGAGCCGAGCACGAGCGAAACGATGACCACGGCACCTCCAGTCAGGACAAGAAAAAATGGATACCAAGGATCCCATATCCGCCCCGTGAAGACAGCCACCAGGAAGAAGCCAAGCGGGATGAACAAGAGGATGTCGGGACGGCAAAGGAAGCCCAGAGCCAGGATCAACGCAATCAGGAGGGAACGTCGAAGAGTCAGCGGTTTCAGGTTTGTAGCGAGGACCAGGAGACCCAGGAAGAGAAAACAGGCGCTGAGCAGGCCCGACCTGGCCCACAGATAATTGACCGATTCCCCGCTCACGAAATGCAATGCGAAGACAGCCCCCGACAACAGCGCAACGCCCCTCTTGCCGGTCAGCGAAAAGAACAGGCAGGCGACGAGAAGAGTGTTGAGGGCATGTAACAGGATATTGGTCAGGTGAAAGAGAGTCGAAGAATAGCCCGCAAGCCGAAGATTGACGACAAAACTCAATACTGTGAGGGGCCGTCCAATCGAGTAGTCAAACAGGCTGCTCAGTGACAACTCACGACCCCGGAGTTCGTCCAGCAGAATGATGTCGTCGTAGTAAAAAGCACCGGGGAGAGAGGTGGCAGCGAAAAAGGAGGCGACGATAAGGGCCAGAGCGCCGGCTTGGACAACGAACGGCGAGCGGGAGGCGAGGGTTGCTTGACGGACTTGTTCAGCCGGGTTGCCCCGGCTCTCACGTCGGTTCTTCTTCATGCTTGAAGGGCCGTCCGCCGGGTCTTTCATGGCAAGCGGCCAGAGAGCAGGCTGCCTGCCGTCACTACCTCCGATTCAGATCCATGTCGAGAATGTTATCAACATGGACCCCAAAGTCGGGAAGGTTACCGAAGTGGTTCACCGTGCCGAAACCGTACACGCGTCCTTCATCTGTCAGGATGTAGTAGCCGAGGCCCGTCGGGTCAATTTCGAGATCGACTGCCCTGGCGAGGACGCCTATCTGAGGAAGGGAACCAAAGTAAGGCGCATCTCCAAAGGCGAATAGCCCACCGTCCTCTCCCAGTAAGTAATACCCCAAGCCGGTCACGCTTGACTTGATCTTCCTCAAAGGAGAAGCAGGAACCACGCCAATGTGGGGAAGCGAGCCGCAGAATTGTGCGTCGCCGAAAGAGAATATGCCTCCGTCAATGCCCAGGATCCAGTAGCCCCGGCCCGACGGCGTTCGTTCCATGTCGATCCCCTGGTTGGACATGCCCCAGGCAGGTAAAGAACCATAATAAGGGCTGTCCCCAAATGCGAAGATCCCGCCATCGATGCCCAACAGCTGATACCCGAAGCCAGTAGGTGATATTTCCATGTCAACCGTTGAGTTGGTGATACCGATCGCCGGCAGCGAACCGAGATACAGGGCGGTTCCGAAGGCAAACATCCCCCCATCGGTGCCCATCAGAAAGTAACCAGCCTCGTCCGCCGTGTGCTTGATCACGGGCACGGGCGAGTTCGGCACAACACCAAGCAAGGGCAGCGACCCATAAAAGTTCGAGCTGCCGAAACTGAAGACCCCTCCGTCGGCTCCCAGCATCGTGTACCCGGTAGTTCCCGTAAAAACCGGGTTCGTGATTGAAGCCTCATTGTTGTCCGGATTACTGTCATCAGCCACGGAAACGTAGACGGTATTCGTCACCGCCGGAACCGCGGGGGCAGAAACCATCATTCGAATCATGAAGGATGATTGTTCCCCGGGGGACATCGACGCGTTTCTTGAGCAACTGACCGTCCCGCTGCTGGCCGTGCAGTTCCATCCCGACCCCGAAGAAGAAACAAAAGAGAGGCCTTCCGGTAACAGATCCGTAACCGTAATTGTCCCGCTTGTGGCCACTTGGGATACATTGCTGACGATAATCGTGTATTCGGCTGAATCGCCTACAAGGAGATTCCCAGAGACCGTCTTGCTTATTCCTAGGTCGACCGCCGGCCCCAGGCGGAAATTCGCAACGACCCCTCTGGTATTGTTAATCGTCCGCACATTGTCGGCTGAGTCCGGGAAAGCGGCATCCACGCCGATCGGGTACCCCTGGTATGTCTTAAAAGGAGTGGAAAAGAATAGAATTCGTGGGCTGTCGTAACTCATCACTGTTGCGAAGACGCCGGACAAGTCGTAGCCGTAAGAGTACGAATAGGCTCCATCAATGCTCGCATGATCCCGGTCATGAGCGCAGCCCATGTTGTGACCTATCTCGTGAGCTAATGAGATTTCCGGACAATAATAGGGGTTGGCGTCAGAAGCCGGGCGAACCTCGACGACCGAGTAACTGTAAGGTGCGAAGGAATTCGAAACCGTTTGCATGACCCACCCGCAGCCACAACTACCACTCGTAAACAACCGAAGCAAGCAAACGACGTCGGCCTTATACTGATTTCGCAGGTTGGCGATAACTGAATCTGTGGTTATGCCTTGGAGCGCGCTGCACGCATCGACACCTTCAACTGCACTCGTTCCCGTGTATTGGATCGTAGCGACAGCCCGGAGTCGGGTCTGTATTCCACTGTTGGAGTAACTGGTGTTCGCCACGTCGACCAAATGCTGGATCATTGCCGCAGTTTGAGTCGTGTGCCTCGCGTACAGATTAGAGGTGTACAGGATGAGCACATCTATCTGACTGCCGTTGTCTTGGGCCGCATCGGCTTCAAGAGCCGGAGCCAGGGGAGGAGCCGACAATTGATCCAGATTGAAAGCTCCGGCGAACAGGTCTGCCTTTCTCACCAGCACTGACCCCGCTTCGGACGGCTCGACTGACCAGACTTCCCCGGCTAGAGCTAAGTATCCATACAGAGTCCCCTCAGCCATCGTAAAAACGACGGTATCCAGGTCGTCTTCCCTGGTGTGTCCGACCCATAGGAAGCTATCCTTCCCCCGCACTTCCGTCCTCGTCCTCTCGACCGTGAATATGCCAGCGGACGTATTAAGGTACAAGCGGCTCGGCAATTCGGACAGGCGACCAAGAGATTGAGGATCGATCGATGAGACGGTTGCTACCAGGCGGGGTTGGCGAGGCTTGTCTGGGGCCGAGAGCACCGGCCTATCGACGAAAAGCTGGAGCCGCTCTGTCGGCGCAGCGTAAGCGGTAACGACTCCCGTCCCCAGGCAGAAGAGCACCTTCCAGACCTGTCGAAATTTCACGTCCCCCTCCAAGGCTGGGTCTTTTAGCGCACATCCGGCGGCGATGTCCACACAAAAAACCGGCTGAGGTTGGAGCGACATCTAGGATTTCGCTATTTTGCGCTTCGTTTCGCTTTGATTTGTAGAGCAGAAGCTTGCTTATGTTTTCCTGAGTGCTAGAATTGCGCCCGTGTTGAGGACATGCTGATTGGAACTGGACTGCTATCGATCGAGGGAACGCGATGACTCTCGACAGCTTTGTTCCTTTCCCATTCTGCCGCCATCTTCCATAATCCGCCTCTTACCGCGATCTCTCGAGTTGCACCAGCAACAATCGGGATCCACAAATATATTCAACGCCGGCCTTTTCCCTACAGGGATATCAGCGAGGCTTGGAAAGCATGCACTCCCGACCGGCGTGACTGCCGGTACAGTGTCAGCAACGCTGGGGTCTCGGAATCTGAAGGGCCGCGAAGTACGGGGAGGTGCTGATGCCGAAAGGCTGGGTCAACGGCGTGGATTATGGACCCGCGCCGTCTGAACGAGCCGATCAGGCTCGCGGTTGATCACATGTAAGTCTTGAAGTTTCACATGAGGCCGGCGAGCTGTGGAGGGCTCTCCGGCGAATCGGCAGCCAGCCTCCTGCCGATCTTCGACAAAACCGGGGGAGGGTCCGCGAGGCTCGCGAGCGGGCCTTCAAGGGGGGGACATGTTACGAAGAAACGATCGTTTACTGAAGAAGTTGGTCTTCGCTTTTTTCCTGCTTTTGTTACCGACGTGTCTGGTGGCGGCGTCGCCCCAGATCACGGATATCCAGCCGGCCAACGCGGTTGGTGGTCAGCAGATCAGGATCATCGGCACCGGGTTTCCGGTTCCGAGTGGATATGCTGCGTCCACACGTGTTTTCTTCCGCCAGGGCGAATACAGCGCATCCGCTGCTACCATGGGGACAACCACCGAGATCTGGGTGACCCTGCCTTCGGGCCTGGTGGTGGGGGAGGTCAGCATCAAGGTCAGTAACCTGGCGAACGTCAGCCAGCCGTTCACCTACACAGTCGGCTCTGCACGGTTGGCGCCGGTCGCCCGGAGCTCCTTCCCGGCGACGCCCTATCCGGGGCAGAGGACCTATATTGCGGTGGACGGCTTCTCTTATGGGTCGTACAGCTCGGGAAGTGGTTCCGGGACGATATTCGAGATCCGCCAGGGCGAGGCGCTCTTCTGTGCCCAGGCTGAGCCTGCCCGGGCCGCCGTTGAACCGGAGGGGAGCGCGCCGCCGCGGGTCCGTCACGACGAATTTGCACCAGAGGAGCCGACAAGCGACGAACTGATCTCGACGATTTCGCCGGCTTCGGTTTGGGGTGGCGGCGTTATCGGTCTCCCCCCGGAACTTGTTGCGGGACCAGCCACAATTCGAGCCGGATATCAGTTTGAATCAGACCCGATTTTGTGGGGGCCAGCTCTACCGTTTACTGTTGCGTCGACGCCGACGCCAATAACATTGGTCGAAGCCTTTCGCGACTCGGTCGCTCCAGGCCAACAAGTCTTCTTGCTCACCGACAGTCCCCCCCAGAGCGGGCTGGTCGGAGACCCGGATTCGGGCAGTCGTATGCTCGAATTCTCGCAGGGCTCCGTTTCCTACGAAAAAACGGCGAATTCAACCGGGCCGTACGTGTTCGCGAGTCTGCCGGAAGGCCTGTCACCGGGGGCAGCGTCGGTACGCCTTAAGACCAGCTTCACCGGAAGCGGGGTCGTCGTCTACTCGAACTCCGTCAGTATTACGGTGAACACCTCGCCGCTCCGCCCAACGGTGACTGGATGGGGCAATATTGATGCCCTCGGTGGATATCTGTGGGCTGGCTACTACTATGCGATGGAGTTCGTACCGTTTCCGACCGGTGCCGGCAAAAACCTGATCCGAATGCGCCAGGGGAACACAGTTTACGAGGTAGCCCCTTCAGGGGTCTGGAACAACGAGCTGGACTTCCCGAGGCCGCCCGGTTTGTCTCCTGGATTCGCCGAGGTGAGCGTCATCTCCACTTACGGCACGACGGCCGCTCAAGAGAGCAACCGGGTGCCAGTGGAAGTTCTCGGGAGCGCACCCGTTCTGACGAGCCTCAGCTCCTCGACGGCGCTGGGCGGTCAGCATCTCTGGGCTCTCGGCTCCGATTTCAGCAAGACATCGAACCAGGTCCGTTTCTACCAGGGGGGTAACTGGGAGAGCGTGTCGACTTACGTCAATGAACCGGATGCCCTGAGCTTCGAGGTGCCACCCTGGCTGGACGCCGGCAGCTACCAAGTGGCTGTCGCGAATGGTGCCGGGGAAAGCGCTCGGTTGACGCTCGAGATTGGTTCCACCGCAGCCCCTGTCCAGGTTCTCTCCTGCCCGGCCAGCCTGGGTGTTGGAGAGTATTTCATGGTGAGAGTGTCCGGAGCGCGGTCGTCAACATTGATCGACATAGCGCAGGGAGACAACGTGATCGGGGGCGGGAACTGGTGGACCCGGGGAATGATCGGGGCACGTCTTTACTCAGGGATGCCTGCGGGTTCCGCCTCGATTGTTCTCACGACTGATCTGGGAGGTTCTGAGCCGGTTGTAACCACGCGGGCTTTCACTGTCTCCGTTTCCCCGGATCCGCCGGTTCTCTCTCCTTCCTTCTGGAGTTTCGGTGTGCCCGCGGCAGGAGTTGGGCAGTCGGTTAATATTCGGGCAAGCGGAATAAGCGAGTCGGGCATGTCTGCCGAGATCACCCAGGGGTCCCAGGTTGTTACGCTCCCCATCGGATACGGGTCGAGGTCCGTAACGATTGGCATACCAGCCTCTCTCCAGCCCGGGACTGCTACGGTTCGCGTGAAAGCAACCTACAACGGGGTTGAAACCGGATGGAGCAATTCCGTTCCGATGTGGATCTCCGAGCTGCCGTCGGTGGGCACTCTCTACCTGCCTTCCCTGTTTGTGCCAAGCAAACAGACATATCTGGAGCTCCAGGGAATCACTCCCGGTGCTGAAGTTGAAGCGGTGTTTTCGGGGGAAGCGGAGGACTGGGTCGTAGATCAGTTCTTCGATCAAGACCGCACCGGTTATCGGCTTTTCACGCCCCCCGCGGATGTCCCGCCGGGGTTTTATCTGTTTAGAGCCCGGACCCGGCCGGCCGAGTCCGCCGATTTTTCGCCTTGGACCAAATTGGCGTTTGTGGAGGTGGCGCCGGGAGCGGTTGCCAACGCCAATCTTGCCATGGGCGATGCCGACGCGATCGAGGTACCATTCGGTGCCGGTTTCACTTTCCCATTCGCAAGTCAAACGTGGGACCGGGTGTGGATCGGAGCCAACGGGGACGTAACTTTCGGTGGTCCCAGCGATACGTGGGGCTATTTCGGGTTTGTTGACGACTCCCTGCCGCGGATCGCACCCCTCTGGTCCGACTTTGATGCCACTTATGACGGCTCGATTCGTTTTGAGCAGTACCCCTCTTGGTTTGACGTCGTCTACGAGGCCGTTCCTCAATGGAGCGCTCCGGCGAATCTCAGCACGGTTCGATTGCGGCTTTTCCCGGACGGCCGGTTCGACTTCATTTATGGGGAGATTCAGACGGGCCCCGCCATCTTCGTCGGTTTCACCCAAGGCGGCCCATTCACCGACCCGGGCGAGACGGATTTCAGCAGCCTGGATCTCACCCGCGGCATCGGAACCGGAACTGAATCCTCGATCTACCAAAATCTTTGGGGTGAGGAGTTCGATCTCGACAACCTGACGCTGC
>Ga0209077_1000408_pt1 | contig 11489 bp, 10 predicted proteins | sample PPLLak1March2015_FD_187247 | JGI IMG/M metagenome (GOLD analysis project Ga0209077, IMG submission 187247) | Freshwater sediment microbial communities from Prairie Pothole Lake near Jamestown, North Dakota, USA - PPLs Lake P7 Core (1) Depth... | ecosystem: Environmental > Aquatic > Freshwater >... | reverse complement strand
GTGGCAAGTGGCAAGTGGCGAGTGGCAAGTGGCAAGTGGCGAGTGGCAAGTGGCGAGTGGCAAGTGGCGAGTGGCAAGTGGCAAGTGGCAAGTGGCAGGGCAATCGAACAACCTCGACCCTCAGTAGCGCACTCGCCACTTGCCACTTGCCACTCGCCACTGAAAAGCGCTGCGTGCGCGGCTCTGAAGATCCAGTGTCGCGGCTTGGTTCCTCTGCAGGCGCCTATCGGGTCGGCTGGGCTCCGGGCTGGCTGCCGGCTCCGCCCGGGCGCGGTTGTGCACTGGTCGGTGCCTGCTCGGTGACCGTCGCCGAATACTCGGGGGGATTAGTGGAAATGAACCACGATATCTTCCAGTCGTCGCCACTCTTGGTCATAACAAAGACGTAATAGCTCGTGTCCATGACGGCTTGCGCCGGCGCTCCACCTGGTTGCGCCGGGGACCCTTGGCCGGAAGGTGCCTGTCCCGGGCCCGCGGGCGGCTGATTCTGCCCCGCGCCTTGGCCGCCTTGACCTGAGGCTTGGCCGGTAACGGAACCGGCAGGAACAACCTGGAGTCTGATCGTCCCTCGTTCAAATGCCCAGTCGCCCGCGATCTTGCCTTCAGTCGGAGTCAGATTGAAGTGAGCCACCTTCCAAGTCTTCCAGAGATCGGCATAGGTCTGTTCGATAGCCTGACGGCCTTTGATCTCCTGGCCGACCGAGGGGATAAGGACGGCGTCCTCGGTGAACAACTGAGCGAGCGACCGAGCGTCGCCCGAGCCGTAAGCGGACATGAGCCGGCTGCGCAGTTGGTTCAGGTCTTCGTCCTGGCTCATCGTTGTCCGGTCGTCCATTGGTTCTTCTTCCTGTCCGCCCCCGCACCCGGCCAGTCCGCAGGTCAGTCCGGCCGCCAGCAGGTAGGTAATGATCCGGTTCTTCAAGGGAATCTCCTTCTTTTGATTGATCTTGAGGCCATGAGAAAATTGTACGGCCTCTCGGGCAGGCCGGCAAAGCAGGCAACCGGCGCCTGGCGGTCAGTTGGTCAGCGGCTTTCCAGCAGCGCAACTGTCTCCACGTGTGCGGTTTGAGGGAACATGTCAACAGGCTGGACCCGTCGGGCGACATAGCCAAGGCGGCGCAGGTTTAGGAGGTCCCGGGCCAGCGTCTCCGGATTGCATGACACGTAGATCATTCGGCTGGGAGCGAGCTGGGCCAATTGGGCCAATACGGTCGGGCTTGCCCCTGCACGGGGTGGATTCAGCGTCACCACAGCAGGCGCTTCACGGGAGTGAACGGCGTGGGCAATATCCTCGGCCTTGGCTGCGCGGAACGTGCAGTTGCGCAAGCCGTTTCGCTCCGCATTCCGGCTCGCGTCCCTGGCGGCGGCCTCGGAGATCTCGATCCCGATGACCCGGCCGGCATCCTCTGCGAGGCTCATCGCGATTCCTCCCACACCGGAATAGAGATCCAGCGCCGACTCTTTTGAGCTGAGAGCGGCCCACTTCCGGGCCAGTGCGTAGATCCACGCAGCCTGTTCATGGTGGGCTTGGAAGAACGATTCGGGGGAGAGGAGCACCCAGTGGTTCCCGACTTTATCCAGTAGATCCGGGTGTCCCCAGAGGAGGTGCGTCTCCCGGCCGAACACCTGCGGGCCCTCCCGACGGTTCAGATTGACGTGGATAGAAGCAAGTGTCGGAATTCGCCTCTGCAGACCCTTGCCTAGTGTCTTGAGGAGTTGTCGGTCGTCCTGCCTGACAACGAAAGTGATCATCACCTTGCCCGACCCGGGGCTGACGCGGACGACCAAATGCCGGAGCGACGAAATGGATTCCTTCGACGCCGGAGTTTTGCGGAGCAGCCGATTGAGTTCCTCCTCGGTCGCCCGGGCGACGAGATTAACCAGTTGGTGGTGCGACGGACATCTCGTCGTCTCCCCAACGAATCGGGTCCCCCAATCAAACAGACCCACTTGCGCCCGGCTGCTGTTTGCGCCGATCGACAGTTTCGCCGTTGTACGGTACCCCAAGATCGGCTCGGCCGGCTGAATAGGCCGGATTTCGAGGTCCTTGTTTGCAGTGGGAGCAAGCGCGCTCCGGACGCGGTTCTCCTTCAGCCGCAGTTGTGCCGGATAAGACAGTTCGGCGAGGGGACAACCCATGCAGGATCGAACGTCGGCGATGGGACGCGGTACACGCTCCGGGCTGGTGCTGATCAGCTGCACGAGGTCCGCCAGGTCGATTTCCCCAACCGTCCGGGTCAGCCGCCAGCGAATCCGTTCACCGGGGAAGGCACCCAGTACCCAAACCTCGCGGTCACCGGTCCGAAAGATTCCGAAGCCGTCGTCGTTAATCTGGCTGATTGTGGATTCGCCGTCGACCGGCAGGTGGGCTTGGGAGGAAACAGATCTTGTACGCTTCACTCTGGGCTATGTTACCAAGGACTGGACAGGACCGGCAGGAAAGGGTTTGTTAAAGAGCCAACCGGGCCCGGTTGGCTCTTATTGCGAGTGGGCTCTGGAGAGCCTGGGATGCCAATTGCTGTCCGGGATGCACGTTACTGCCTGGTCAGCCGAACGTCGCCGCTGAAGCTCTTTACACGAATGCTCTTTCCGCCGCCATTGACGCTTCCACGCACGTTCTTTCCATCGTCGTCCGATGCATCGGCCGCGAGGTCGAAATCGGTCTTGATACGACCGCTGAAGGTGCTCGCCCGGAGGTCGAATCCGGTATTCGCTGCCTCGGCGATCTCAACGTTCCCGCTTAGAGCTTCGGCATCGACCGCACCGCGGCTGTTTGCGACGGTCACGTCACCTGACACGCTCTTGACCCGGGTCTCGCCGCCGACGTTTATCGCCCGCACCGAGCCACTGACTGACTCGCAGGTCACCGAGTCGAGCGTGTCGCCGACGGTCACTCCTCCGCTCACACTTTTAGCCTCGGTAGGGCCCTGCAGGCGCTGGCCGTCGACATCGCCACTGACGGTTTTCAGGCGCGCTTTTCCACCAACTCCAGCCGCCCGGATATTTCCGCTTACTGAATTGATACTTGCCGCGGCACGATCGGGGATCATGACCACATACTCGACCGAAACATTCAGGTTGCGGTTGTGGTTCTTGGGGTATTGGGTCTCAACGCGCACTTCGTTCTCGACGGCCTCGACGACGATCTCAACGAGTTGAGCGTTCTCCTGGGCAAGCTCCAAGGTGGACGCGTGAGAAGTCTTGATCGCCTCGATCTGCACTTCGGCCCTGTTCCAGGTTTCAACCTGGATGTCACCGGCGATATTGCTGAGGGTAAAGGCGCCTTCCCGAGCGAGCGGGACTGTCTTAGCGAAGCGTTCCTGGTGCTGCTCTCGGTCTCTCTCGGAGCGCTGGGCGGCGAAGCCGGTCAGGAACAGACCTGCGGCTAGAACGGGGAAAAGCAGCGAACTCAAACTGAACTTCAAACGGGTGCTCATTGTCTCCTCCGTGGGGTGGAATGGGTTACAGACTGCTTGGACCACGGTGGAGCAAAAATAGTTGGGGGCAATTCTCGCGCCCCCCACGTCGAGAACCTTTTTCGAGAGCCGTGCACGAAAGCGAGAATGTTGAATAAGGTCGGAGTGCGTTCGGCCCACAGGTATTGACGTACTTGTTATGGGCTGATGTCGTGCGGAGGGCGAGATCGAATGGAGCCGCGCACGAAAGCGAACGGCAGTGAGCGAGAGTAAGCGGACCACCAATCATTCGCTAAGTCGAGACATTTAAAAGCAGTGGAGCGAGTCAGGTGGTCCGCTTACTCTCGCTCGCTTCTCTCGCTTTCGTGCGCGGCTCCATTCGATCTCGCCCACCGCCGGGAACTCGCCGGTCTATTCGCCTATTAATAGAAGAGTTAACGTTTGCAGCACCCTCGCGGCTCTGAAAATGCTGCTGCGCGCGGACGATGAGGACGCTCACTTTACCAACCTCGCACGCTGGAAGGCGGTGGCCAGTTGTTCTTCGCTCAACCGGTCCGACTCGAGATAGCGTCGTTTCCCGACGGGGACGGTGAATCCGTTGGCTGTCTGCGCCGGGACTGTCTGTCCTCCGATTTCTTCAAGGATCTTCACCTCGTCCGCCTGCAGCGGGACGGAGAGCCGACCGTCGCCGTAGATGTGCCAGTAGACCACGTAGCTCTTGCCTGCCCGCTTGAAACGGAAGGCACGCAACTGCTTCTCGGCCAGGCCGGTAATCTCCGCGTAGGGCACGAGCTCGAATTCTTTTCGCTCGTTCAGGATCAGCAGGTGCTCCTGGTCCAGTTCGCGCAACTGTCGCTTCTGGACCTCGGTGAGCCAGTTTCTGGCTCGAACCTCCTCCCAGCGGCGAAGCACCTCGAGGTTATCGGCGGTTCTGGGGTGTTTGTCCAGCAACTCAAGCGAGGGCTGGATCGAGATTGGGCAACCCCATGCGGCGGCTCGGCTGGTGACATACTCGAACATATCGGGCTGCATGCCGATGGTTTTCTCGCTGGGCAAATCGAAGTCCAGCCAACCGAAATCGATGCGGGTGAAGTCCGCGATGATGCGTTCGGCCTCCTGCGCCGGGTGCTTTGCCGTCATCGCCTTGATCACTTCCGGAGCAAAGTGATCGAAGGCGTTGCCGCGGCTCAGGATATGCCAGCTGAAGTGAGCCTTGGCGGCGCCCTCGGCGAAGAGTGGCGCCGGTTTCAGCTCCTTGTAAACCAGCCACTGAGGCCATGACACCATGAACCAGTAAGGCTCGTGGACATCCTCGGCCCCATCGAAGTAAACGAACCGAAAACCGGCTTCACGGTAAATCTCACCCAACCGCGCGGCAGCTTCCTGCTGAATGCTCGTTCGCTGGTCGAAGCGTACGAAAACGGGCCATTCGTCGACGTCCAGTACTCCAAACTTGGCCCCGGCCTGGTGAGACGCGGCAGAGGTCCCGAGTTGTCCTCGGCGGCAACCGGTGTACCGGTACGGCCGTTCGGTCGTGTACTCGGTGTAGGAGATGATTTCGCTTCCGATTTTCAGGAACCTCTGCTCCTCCCGCATTGACGACCCGCGCGGGTTTTCCTCGACCTCGATGCTGGTCGCCTGCGTGTCGAGCGGTTTCGACAGGGTGAGGATACGCTGCAGATTCAACCGTGGGTCCGGTCGGGGAGTCACGTACGGATCGTGCTTGTGGGCCTTGTTGAAGTGGAAGTGCAGCCCTGGAATCATGCCCGCGTCCTTGATCTTCTGAACGATGCCCTTCAAATCCGCCATCCCGTTCGGATAATCGGGTCTCCAAGGAAAATGCCCGGCGGATCGCGAAAACGCCAGGTAGTAAACGACCATGGTCCGGAAGCCGCCCTGTTTGGCATACGCTATATGACGATCAATATTCGCCGGACTCAGGTCATCCTCACCCATCCAGTAGTACGACCACTTGTACTCGGGACTTCGGCGGCTGGCCACGCCGGAGGGGAGACCAAAGTCTTCTTCGACCTTCTGAACGCGATCGAGCAACTGCTTGGTCTCGGTGACAATGAGGGCTGCCCCGACTCCCTCGCCTTTCACGATGTCGGCAGCGGTCGCGCGAAAGATGCGGTAACCCCCCGGACGCTCCTCCGAATCGATTTTTGCGTACGGATCCGTGCCCAACAGGTTGACCGCGACCTGGTCGTCCCAGGTCGTATTGAGCCAATCGCCGAAGCGGGTCCGCAATCGGAGCGGAAGCTGAAGAATGACGAATTCGTCATATCGCGGGAATCTTACCCCCGGGTGTGACAACGAGCGGAGAGTTCCGGCACGGAACGCGATGTACTCGTCGGTGACCTGAACGAAAACTGAAGCTTCATATTCCACCGTATCGAAACGGATGAGCAGGCGGTCCCCGTCCTTGACCACGGATTTTGACAAGAAGGTCGTGGAACGGGCCGGATAGGCCAGCTGGATTTCATTGTCGTAAGGGCGATATTGAACCAGCGAGAAGGCGGGCTGGCTGACGCCTGAGGCCAGGCATTCCTGGCCTGTAGCCTTGTGGATCAGACTGATGGCGCGCGAATCGTCCCCGAGTATCAGCCGCATCTCCCGGTTTTCTATAGTTACGTCGGCGAACAGCGTCAGACAGAATGACAGGGCAATGGTGCCCAGGCAAAATAACTGGCGCGGCGTTTTGAACATCTTTCCTCCTGGCCTCGTATTTCGTCGTGTAGCTCTTAGAGAAAGTGTAGCGCAGCGCGACTGGATCGCGTTACAGGCTCACAGATATCGAGGGATTCCCCCACGGATACAACGAAATCGACCATCAGCAAGTCTAAGATCCAACAAGCTGAGAGGAGACTATGAAAACACAGTTGGCTACCCTGTTCGTCGTATTGTTCATCGTCGGATGCATCCTTGTCCCGATCCAAGCCGCACCGGACACGCGCAATTTCAACTTGTCAGGTTTCACGGAAGTCAGTGTCGGTTACGGCATGCACGTTGTGATAACCCAGGGACAGCGTTTTCAGGTGAGCGTCACCGCGGAGCCCGAGACGTTTGAGCGGCTGAAGGTTGAAAAAGGCGGTTCGACGCTCGAGTTCTCGATGGAATCAAGCGGCTGGTTCCGTGGCAACCGCGGCCGAGTTGACATTGCCATCACGATGCCGGTTCTCAAGGGGCTGGACTTGAGCGGTGGAGCAGAGGGCGACGTGACCATGTCCGTACCCAACGAAAGCGTCCGCCTCGGTTTATCCGGCGGCGCCGAGCTCCATGCGCAGCTGACATGCACGAATGCCAACCTGGATGCTTCTGGCGGCGCGGAGGTGACGGTCGTGGGCAGTGCCGAGCGGCTTCGCCTGGACGGGTCCGGAGGCAGCGAGTTCCATCTGAAGGAATTCACAGTCAAGGATGTTGCGGCGAATCTGTCGGGTGGAACCAGTGCGACCGTTAACATGAACGGCACGCTCGATGGGGATCTCAGCGGCGGTTCCGAAGTGACTTATTACGGCACAGCAACTGTCGGTGACACCGATTTCAGCGGCGGGTCCAGGTTCAGAAAAGGCAGGTAGCTGAAGAAGAGACAGCTATTCACAGCCAGCGTCCGGCGGGGCCCTTGCCCTTCGGACCTTGCTCGTTGCGAGTTCGGAGCAGGGTGCCCTCCTGAGCGGGCGGACACCCCCGAATCCCCGGCCTCCGCAGGTCCGACTTTCAAGTCGGACCTGCGCTTCTTGGGGCTCAGGCCTACGGAAGTTCAATTCTGGATTTTATCTGGCGGCTGCTTGCAGCGCTTACCAGCGAGGCGGTCTGCGCTGACCCCCGCGACCGCCGCCACCACCGCCAGGACCACCACCACCGCGCTCTTCGCGAGGACGAGCTTCGTTCACCGTCAGGTTGCGGCCGCCGATTTCGGCGCCGTTAAACTGGCGGATTGCCGCTTCGCCTTCTTCTCGCGATGCCATTTCGACAAAGCCGAAACCGCGTGAGCGTCCCGTGTCGCGGTCCGTTACCAGCGTCGCTGACTCGACGGTGCCCGCCTGGGCGAACATTTCCTCCAGATCCTGGCTGGTCGTCTTGAATGGAAGGTTGCCGACGTAAAGTTTCATGGTCATAGCGAATCTGTCCCTCCCTAGGGAATCATTGAGAAGCTTTTGAGCTGGATCTGCTTCGGGAAATCTGGCGGCGAAGGATCACGCGTCTGAGCAGCTTCTATTTTCACCTTTCGTCCGACTTCTCACCTACCCAAACGCAGCCGCCATAGCCAAGCGTGCGGGACTCACGAGAAAACCAAAAAGTCGAACAGAATCGAGTATACACACACTTTTGGGCAGCTTGCAAGAAAAGGCAAAAAAAGGGGCAGAGGGGCAGAAGGGGCAAAGGGACAAAGGGGCTGAGGGAAGGCAAAAGGGCGATTACGATTACGAGCACGAGCACGAGCGCGAGAACTCATGCTCAGACGGGCGATTGGCTTTTTGCCTCTTACCCCAAGTTCCAATTATCGCGCTCGTGCTCGTAATCGTAATCGGCTTTTTGTCTTTTCCGGCTGTTTGTCTTTGCCCCTTTGCCCCTCTGCCCCTTTACCCCTTTGCCCCGGACCTTGCTTCACGTGCCGATTGAGCGCAGGATAGTCATGGCAAGATTAGCCGGAGGGAGCGGGCGATGGAGATAGATCTTGAAGAACTGCGTGAGCGTGTTTCTCTGCTGGATGACGCCGCCCTTCTTCGCATGATCGAAGAGGAGGCCGACAACTACCGCCCGGAGGCGCTGGCTGTCGCGAGGGAAGAAGCTCGGCGTCGGGGCATCGAACCGACCAGGCGCCCCGCCCGGGATGAACGCGTGCGAGTGGCGGGCGACGAGGGTCGGGGCAAAGCGCCCGCTGCCGGCGAGGAAAAAGAGCTGGAAGAGGACGACCAGGGACAGGAACGCCAACCCGTCCGGGGTTACCTGTGTCCCTCCTGCGGCGTCGGCATGCGCCGGGCTCTTCTTCTGGGCGAGACCCAGGTTATCGCCGTCCTGGAACCGAACAACGAGCAACGTTTCGTCTACGCCATGGTTTGCCCGCGCTGCGGGACTGCCGACCTTTTTGTCGACTTCGAAACCGAGGTGGAGCAATAGCAGTCCACCGCCCGGGAGGATATACGCGCATGGTCAGGAATTGGGCGCTTTTCTCATGGTCTCTGCACTCACCCTGTTTTCCGGCCGGCTCTGTTCTCAGGATCCGGGACAGGTTGCTTCTGGTTCGCAGACGTCCCGGAATACGAATGTTCAAATGACCGTGGAAGCGGCCGGGGGATTCTTGATCGCGCCAAACTAAACGTTGCCCTCTTCGCGATAGTAATACACACCGATTTTCACTCATCCCCTCCTCGGAGATACGCTTCAAAACGCTTCTGAGTTGAGCTGCTCGATCTGCGCAAAATGTAAAACCGGCCGGCCGAAGATTTTCGCCTGCCGGTAATTATTCTGGCCCCGGGCTCGTAGTATGAGTGCGAGGGAAATTGACCGAGGGAGGGAACCGAGCGGTTATGAACGAGGACCTGGTGAATCGACTGGCGGGCGGCGATCGCCAGGCCCTTGATCAGCTCTTTTGCGAAGCTGCCCGGGATGTCTATCGGCTGGCGCTGAGAATCGGTCGCGACCGTGAACTGGCTGAAGACGTGACCCAGGACGCCTTTATCCGGCTGTGGGAGACTCGGCACCGCCTGGATCCCGAACGGTCCGTGAAAGGCCTGTTGGCCAAGATAACCGTCAACCTTTGCCTTGATCGGCTTCGCCAGGCCAGCCGTCACCGTACCGCGGACTTCGTCGACGAGGCTGAAATGGAGAGCCTGGTTGCGCACGGCCCGATCGGCTCGGTCGAAACCCGTTCTCTGGATCGGCTGGCGATTGACCAGGCTCTTGGGAGACTCCCGGTCATATATCGGACCGTGCTCGCCCTTCGTTACGGTCAGGATCTCTCCTACCAGGAGATTGCCGATGCCGTGGCGATCAGCGTCCAGGCGGTCGCCTTGAGAATACATCGGGCGAAACAGTTGTTGCGTGGCTGGTTGGACCGTGACAGCAAGAAGGAGACGTCATGACGAGCGACTGCAAATGGATCCGGGAGCAACTCGAGATGAAGTCTTCCGGCGGCGGTCTGCCTGAATTGCAGCAGAAAGAACTGCAACACCACCTGACCGAGTGCAGCGCCTGCGCTCGGTTCAGTTTGAGTCTTGCGGCAGAGGACCGTCTCCTGGGAGAGGTCCATCGGTCGGTCGACGACGAGGAAGTCGATTTCCAGGAGCTGGCTGATCGGCTCAATCGGAAGCTCGATGCCTTGGAGGGGAGGCGAACCGACGGTTTCTGGGCCCGCGTGGCGCCGTGGAGCGTCCTGGCGCTGGGATTCTCGATTCTGGCTGGGCTGCTGAATCTGGCCGGTTTCGACGGGAGTCGAGTGGTCGAGCAGGTCGCGAGGGATCTCTGCTCGCCTCATCGGGCGACGGTTCTTGTCGGTTCGTTGACGTCCGGTATTGTCGTTTGCGCGGTTCTGTCATGGTTGATCAGCCGTGCAGTTTTTCGCCTGGCTATCAAATAGAAAGGAGATCTTATGCTTAGCAAATGGATGCAGCCTCAACCGTCTGACACTTCAAAACAGGCCAACTTCAAAGTCCAGCTCTCGGGGATTCTCCTGGGCGTGATTATAGTCGTCCTGATGTCCGTCCTGTCCCAGGTCTTTCAAAGCGCCAATGTCTTCCTCGCCAGCATCATCATGCTGCTCTGCCTTTTGCTGGTGAAGCTCGAATACCTGATCGGGAAGACTTTTAAAGAAGGATGCTTCGAGGAAAAGAAGGACTAAGTGCCTCGTTTCAGTTTTCAACGCCAAAGGCGTTGCGTAGCAAAGCCCGGGGTTGCCCGCGTTGTGTGCGGGAAACCCCGGGTGGACGGGGAGAAGGATCCAACCCTGAAAGGGTTGCGTAGCGCGGTACGCAACCCTTTCAGGGTTGGATGCGTACACGCACCTACCCAGGGTTTCCTGCACACAACGCGGGCAACCCTGGGCTTTGCTACGTGACCCCGTTGGGGTCATTTCGGCAATCCGCTTGACGGAAGTATCACGTAGGGCAATATTTTCAACACCCTCGCTTCGTGCGCAGCTCCGAAAGAAGCTTTCCGGCTGCTCCACACCCTGAAATCCGGATTGGCAGCAACTTCCTCACTCCGACCAGGCGGGCAGGGAGACGGACGCCTGGTAGTTCGAGGAGTTGTAGAGCGCGTTCCGCTTCGGTTTATACAGTCTGCCGGCTCTTGGGTTATCGCTCTGGGTATAAACCCACGTCTCGTATGGATCCCAGACGACAATCTCATCTCTGCAGTCGCCCGTGATGTCGAGCACCGCATTGCACATGTCCGGGTGGCCGTCGTCGGGAAAGATAACCGCCTTGCGGCCCCAGCCGTCGTACATACCACCCTGGTCCACGTTCGCGTTGTGAAGGAAAAACTCACCCGGTTGTCCTGTCCAGTTGACGGGCAGGCACATGCTTCCGAATTGGGTCGGCTCGAAATCGTGGTAAATGGCTCCGGACGCATCGAAGAAATGAATGATGCCCTGGTTGCCCCAGAAGTTGATCGAGACTGCCTCCAGACCCGGTTTATCAGGACGAAAGTCCGCAATGGCCGGGTTCTGGACGTGGCCGATCCAGTAGTTCTTCAACACCTGGCCTTTGAGATCGAGGAACCACATGCCCGCATCGCTTGCCGCCAGAAGGATGCGAGGGACCGAGCCATTTCGCTCGCCGAAATTTACGACCGCGACGCCGTCCGCATGATCCTGTATCTGCTCGTCCTTGCTCCACAGCAGGCGACCGTCATGGTCGAACATCGAATAACCGATCGCCAGCTCGTCCTTGCCGTCACCGTCGATGTCGTACGCGTAAGGGTAGTGCCCGGTTTTGCACTTGGCAGTCCACTGCAGTTCAAGCTTGTCGTCCAGCGCCCACAGCTGGTCATACCGCGTCTTGATCACTATGTCTTTCGGGTGACCGTTCCCGCGCAGATCGCAGAAAAACAGGCAGTCGCCGAGAATTCTCG
>Ga0209077_1000402_pt1 | contig 11577 bp, 8 predicted proteins | sample PPLLak1March2015_FD_187247 | JGI IMG/M metagenome (GOLD analysis project Ga0209077, IMG submission 187247) | Freshwater sediment microbial communities from Prairie Pothole Lake near Jamestown, North Dakota, USA - PPLs Lake P7 Core (1) Depth... | ecosystem: Environmental > Aquatic > Freshwater >... | reverse complement strand
AGGAACCGGCCCTCTCTGCACACGGCCGTTTTGTAGCGTTTACGTCCTTGGCATCGAATCTAGCGGATGACGACGACAACAATAGTTTTGACGTCTTCCTTCATGACCGAGAGACTAAACTGACTCGCCTCGTCAGCCGGTCAACAAACGGGACCGTTGGCAACGGTTCAAGCCGTTACCCTTCTATTTCACAGGACGGTCGCCTGGTGGCATTTGCATCAGCTGCCACCGATCTCGACTCTCCCTGGACGTACTCGCTTGGCGTTCCCAATCAACTCTACGTCCGTGACCTGGTACTTGAGCGGACCATTTTAGCGAGCACCCGCGGCGGCGGCTGCTCAGACTTCGCCAGCGGGGTCAATGCTCCAATGATTTCAGGAAACGGCCGCTACGTGGCATTCGACACGGCCAGACAGTTCTCGATGTATCTGGTCGATCTTTCCGGCAGCAGGTCCCGAGTCTTTGCTCATTATGCGAACGGGGAGGCAGGCGGTCTTCCGAACAGAACGCGCCTGATACTCCGCAATCCCGGTAACTTGGAAGATCATGGGCAGATTCGGTTCAGGGACAAGGACGGACATCCCTCCCCTACATTGATTGGCGGAGAATCAGTTGCGAGTGTTGACTACGCACTGGCTCCGTGGGGAACTTTTGAGCTACAAACTGACGGAACCGGGGCCTTAGCCGCTGGATCTATCGAGGTGACCACTTCTCTCGGTGCGTTCTCAGTGGTGAAAGGAACGGAGGTCTTTGAGGTTCTTGGACACTTCGTGTCACTGGATGAGTGCCCGGTTCGGCTCAACCAGCAGATCTATGCCAGCGTCGACTCTCAGGAGAGGACGGGACTGGCGCTGTACAACCCGGGTGACCGCGAGGTCACCAACATCCGTCTTGAACTGCGGGACAATGGTGGCTGGCAGCGTGCGACCGTAACGCTTTCCAGGCTCCGACCGAATCAGCAGTGGGCCATTTTCGTCGACGAGCTGTTCCTAAACTACTTTCCGAGCCATCCCGAAGATTTTGAAGGGACCGTGGAGATTCAAGCAGGCTTTGGAATCGCCGCAGCCGGCCTGATTCAGAAAAGGCAAACCGGGGCGCTCGTCGCGGTTCCTACGAGCGTGTTCGGTTGGGGAACCCAACACTGCCCGGCGCCGGTCGCGCCTTCTCCCACTCTGATTTTCCCGCAGTTCGCCGACGGACAGGTGCTGCAACAACCCAACCGTACCCGTCTGATTCTGAGAAACAACAGCAGTGAAGCAGACGAGGGTCAGGTTCTTTTCCAGGACAAAGACGGGGAACCGGCAACCGTCGTCATCAAAGGGCAGGCGGCGAACCCCGTCCCCTACGATTTGCAGAATTGGGGCGTGGCGTCTATTGCAACAGACGGTTCCGGTGACCTCGACACAGGCTCGGTTGAGGTCAGGTCACAAAGGGAAGCAGACTCTCGGCTGGAAGGCGCTGAAGTATTCGAGATCCTGGGTAACTACGTTTCAGTGTTCAACTGTCCGCCACGCCGTAGCCACCAAGTTTATACGAGCGTTACAGACGACGAAAACACAGGGGTCGCTCTGTACAATCCCGGCCCCTTGGCAGCAACACTCGATATTTTCCTCGTGAACGATGCGGGCACAGAAATCGCATCCCGGCAAATCACGCTCGAGAAGGGGCAACAGATCGCGGTGTTCGTTAATGAACAACTGTTGTTCCAAAGCTTCTTTGAGCAGATGTCAATGGTCAGCTTCCACGGCACGGTCAACATCCTGGCCAGAAGCGATGGACAGGTCTCGGCTCTCGGGTTGATTCAGCATCGCGCCACCGGCGCACTGATGTCCATCCCGGCCGGACCAGAAGCTTTCAGGCGATAACCAGGAGGCGCTGTTCGAAACAGAGAACCCGGCGGGACTTGTCTAGTCGCGCGGCATCGTGGACTTCGGCCGGCGATCGTCCGCCTGTTCCGTACCACGGCTTAAATTTACAGGCGGCATGAGCAGGGGGATGAGCAGGGGACCGTCCCCTTTCCATCCCCCTGTTCCATCCACTTTTCCAGTCGCGCCCCTTGGTGATTTCTCGTCAGTATCTTCGCCGGCCGCCGTAAGCTTCGCGGTAACCCTCTTCGAATCCCTCGCGATAGCCGAAACGATACTCCTGTTTTGGCCCGAACCGACCCTTGTAACCGTGGTCGGCGTCTCGATATCTGCCGTGACGACGCAGCTCCGGGCTTCGGCGTTTGCGGTAATCCTCCTCGCCCTTTTCGAAACCGGACGGTTCGAACGAGGCAATCTTTCAGAGCGACAGTTGCTTCTTACGGTTTTGTCCGATCTCCAGGCGCTCACCCTGGAATTCAACCGTCGGCAAGGTGAAAGGCGCCTGTTCTTCACGTCTGTTCGCGAAGGCAAACATCGCTTCCCTGTATTTACAACCCCGTGCATTTCCGCCAAACTCTGGGGCCTGGAACGCTTTTGCAGCACCCGCGCTGCGTGCCTCGCCTCGAGAACATTTGGCCTGGGCTTCGGTTATTCCTCGGCTGGAGGATTCAATCATGGCAACCGACATCGGTCGTATCGTCGAGAACCTTCTTGGTTTCTATGATTTCGGAGGAAAAATAGTAGTATCCGTCGGAGCAGGTGGCGGGCAATTCGTAGAGTTCGGCCGAAAAACGCGAAAGATCATCGCGGTTGACCAAGACGCCGAGGCGCTAAGACAACTGAAAACACGCGTCGCCAGCGAAGGGCTGGCAGATTCCTTTGAATTCGTTCAGTCAGATTTCTACGACACCGCCAAACAAGGCGACGTTGTCCTTTTCGAATTCTCTCTTCACGAGATGCCCGACCCATTACGGGCTCTTCAACACGCTCAGACTCTTGCCCCCGACATTGTTGTCCTGGATCACGCGCCCGGATCCGACTGGACCTACTACATTGTCGAGGAAGACAAGGTGCACAAGAGCACGGAGGCCATGAAGCGGTTTGGCATCCGTTCTCAAGCGGTTTTTCAGGGTGAACAACGCTTCAGTAATCACGACGAACTTCTTGCGAAAGTATCCGTTCAAGGACCCGAAGCCATTGAACGCGTAGGCGTCTTCCGGGGTGCTTCTGGCATCGTCATTCGCCTGGTTTATGCTGCCACCCTGCTGTAGGCGGTCGCACCGTAGTTTCATTTCTTGCTCCGAGATTCTTCGGCGTGGATTTCGGCGAAATATTCGTAGAAAACCTCCCGCATCTGCTCGCCCAGCTGTTCCCATGCCCTGCCGGAAGGGTACTGCTTCAACCCGGCGACCCAATTGCAGTTGAGCTCCAGCACGCAGGCGTTGACTCCGTAGCGCTCCAGCAGCCCCTCGCCGATACTGCCCGGGTTGCGAAAACTCGGGGCGGTGCTGCCCTCGGTAAACCAGGTGTGTTTGCGCAGGAGTTGCTCCAATCGCTTCATCGCGTCCAGGTAACGCTCCAGCTCAATGTTCGGACGTGCGATGTGGAGCCTGCCGCCTTCGTCGTTGTGGAGATCAATCAGGAGGTCCGGCTTGCGGCCTGATTCGACCGCCTTCTTGATCCACATCTCGAGCGCGTGGTTCTCGGGTGCCAGTTTCGGATCGGGCGGCGTGTCCCAGTTGCGGTTGAGGTCTTTGCCCAGCAGGTTAAACCGCGTCCACCCGCGGGCGACACCGTCCTTGTTGGCCATCGGCATTACGTAAACGCAGTAACGGTGCAAACACCGGCGCGACACGCCATCGTCACCGAGCAGGCTGCGGATCAAGCCCTGAATGACCCAGTTGCCACCGGGTTCCCAGGCATGGGCGCGAGCGCGAAGGAACACTCGATGGGGAGCGGTCGGATTGCCGATTCGCACGACCTCCAGGGGTCTCCCCTCGACCGTCCGGCCCATCTCGGTGATCTCGACCAACGGGTGGGGCCGGATCTCGTCAAGGAGTCTCTCCAGGTCGGACAGGCGATACGGCTGAAGCCGCGCCAGATACACGCCCGGCCCGTCCAGATGCACACGCACCCGGATCAGGTTCCCCTCCAGTTTCTCGGCCGGCACCACCGTCCAGTTCTTGCCGTCCGTCGACACATAGCAAATCGTCTTGTCGGAGACGGGCGAGCCGGGAGTCCCGTTCCAAACGTTGTCGAAGTTGTGCAGGACCACGGTGACGTCTGATCCGGGCCGGCCCTCGATCCGAAAATGCCAATGCCCTGCCGCCCGGTTGGGGGAATTCCGCTCGTAGTCATACATGAGATGAACGTGCAGGGTCCCGCCGGTGTCGACGGTCCATTGGACAGGGGAAGCGTTCTCGAAACTCGTGTCGACGAACTCAGTATTCGGCTGCTTCACTTGGACGGCCAGTGTCGAGCCAAGGATCACGGCCAGCAGAGAACCTGCAAACGCCAGGCGCAAGGGATTCACAGCGGCTAACCCTTCACGATCTCGTGTTTCTTAATGAATTCCGGGTCGATTTCGACGCCCAGACCGGGACCAGTCGGGACTTTGATCTCCCCGTTCTCGACCTGTAGGGGCGACGTCGGACACTTGAACTGCACCGGGGTTTTCAACCCCTTGAACTCGTGGTGCGCCATTGCGTTAGGAAGGGCCGAGACGAAGTGCATCATGTAAAGGTATCCAAGCCCCCCACCCGACATGTGTGGGGTGCATTCCTTTCCAAACGCCTGGGCCATCCGGGCCACTTTCATTGACCGGATCATTCCTCCGAAATAGTAGTTGTCCGGCTGAACGATCTGAACACCGTCATTGGCGATCAGCCATCGAAAACCGTGCAGGCTGTATTCCTGCTCGCCTCCGGCGACCGGAATCTTCACGGCATCGGCAACCTGTTTGGTCTCTTCATACCAGTCGAAGGGAACCGGTTCTTCGAAAAAGCGGTAGTCGTATTCCTCCAACAGTTTACCCACTCGGATAGCTTCCTCCACCGAATAGAAGCCGTTCGCATCTGCATACAAAAACATTTGATCGCCAAAGGTCTTGCGGATGAGCGGAATCATGGTTTCGGTCCTTCCAGGCGGACCAACGGCGTTGATGTCCGCCGTCATGAACATGAGGCCTCCGACTTTTATCTTAAGGGCGTGAGCGTTGTACTCCGCTACGTCGCGCTTGATCAGTTCGAGCGACTCCTCCACCGGCTTCTCACGGTACTCGGTCGCCTGGTACACCTTGACTCTTGGGTGGTGTATTTCTCCGATCAACTGCCCCATGGATTTGCCCGCCATACGTCCGAGCATGTCCAGAATGGCAAATTCAATCGTGGCCAGCGGTATCCCCAGAGCCATGCCGCTCAATCTGAAGTTGAGGTTGTAGATGTACACTTTTTCGAGCAGCAGGTCCAAATCGCGGGCGTCTTTCCCGATGAAGAAGGGCTGCAGCGTGTTATTGAAAATTGGATAGAGCGAACTGAGCCCGCTGTGACCAACCGAAATGCCCTCTGCGCCGTCAGCTGAGCGGACTCGGCACAGGAAACTATTCTGGTGACGAAGCAGTTCCAGGCTCTTGATGATTACGGGGGCGGTGAAGGACTCTCTCTTGAATACCGGCTTCTTGAGGACCTCATCGAGCTTCGCATAGTTTTCCCTGGTCCCTCGACCCAACTGGCCGGCGCCGAAGGCCGAGCGCGACTGCGGCACAGCAACTGCTCCGCCCGCCAAGGCGGCGTTCATGAATCCACGCCGATTCGTTCTTTTCATACGACTCCTGACTTTTGTATTGCTGACTTCTGTATTACTGACTTCGGCAAACGCCACTGCTCACTGCCACGGAATATAGCTCGCGCCGCCGGGGTGAGCAAGTGTCGAGCTGACAGGCGTTGTCTTGCCAGGAGATGTTTCGTAGGTCCGACTTCCAAGTCGGACATTGGCATGCGTCAGCAGGTTCGATGTTGCAGATTGTTTTGAAGTGTCCGACTTGGAAGTCGGGACCTACGTCGGGATCCGCAGGCGCCGGCTGGCTGTCGCATCGCTGCATTTCAGGACTATAATCATCGGTACATTTACCGGTGTTGCCAGGTGCTCGACAGAACGGACTCAAGGAGGCTGCATGAAGCAAGGCTCTGGCTCCCACCTGTTAGGACGGCGAGATCTGTTATTCCGCTCAGCCGCTGGCGTCGCGACTGCCCTGGCGGCTCCCTGGACTTCGGCCAGAGGACACGACCGGGATCTAACACCGGTTCGCTATCCTGATCCCGCAATTGTTGCTTTGGACCCGCGTTTCGAGAAGTACCGCCAAGGCAATGCCGCCGTCGAGCGGCTGTGGACGGGTGCACGCTGGGCCGAAGGTCCAATTTGGTTCGGCGACGGACGTTTTCTGCTTTTCAGTGACATCCCCAACAACCGCATCCTGCGCTGGACGGAGGAGACCGGGAAGGTCAGCGTCTTCCGAAGCCCTTCCAACTATACCAACGGCCATACACGGGATCGGCAGGGACGGCTCATAAGCTGCGAGCATGATACGCGCCGCGTGACGCGCACCGAACCGGACGGCACGGTCGCCGTTCTCGTCGACCGATACCAGGGCAAACGCCTCAACGCGCCAAATGATGTCGTCGTGCATTCGAACGGCGGCATCTGGTTCACCGATCCCGGTTACGGAATCCTGTCGCACTATGAGGGACATGTAGACACGTTCGAATTGCCCACCAGCGTGTACAGGCTTGATCCGGCGAAGGGGGAAGTCGCTGTAGTGACCAGCGAATTGGCCCGTCCAAACGGGCTATGTTTCTCTCCGGATGAAAAGCTGCTTTACGTTGTGGATACCGGCCAGCCGCCCGGGAAACCCCACCCTATCCACGTGTTCGACGTGGTTGACGGCATGAAGCTCGCAAACGGCCGGCTCTTTTGCGACATGGGAAAAGGGGGCTCGGACGGCGTCCGCTGCGATCAGGATGGAAACGTGTGGGCCGCGGCCGGATGGAGCGGAGAGGGCTACGACGGCGTGCATGTTTTCGCGCCGGACGGAAAACTGATCGGACAGATACGTTTGCCGGAGATCTGCGCGAATCTGTGCTTTGGCGGCGCCAAACGCAACAGGCTTTTCATGACTGCCAGCCAGTCACTCTACGCGGTCTACCTCAACACCGAGGGGGCGCAGATGCCCTAAGTCACCGGTTGCTTATCCCTCTCGTATCTCCTTCTTCGCAGGGTCGTAGATCATTCGCTTGCCGGTCTGGATGGACAGGTCGGCGATCAGTGTCGCAATGGAATGTCCCCAGCCGGCATCCAGAGGCGCCAGCGGGCTTTTCCGAGTCCGCACGCAGTTGAAGAAATCAGCCATGTGATGCTCGGGCTGGACAGGGGGAACAGTCGCACTCGAAGCCAGCTTGTCCGGCTCACCGGATCCTTCGGCAATCAGCTTGATCTCTCCGCGCCAGTTTGTGATATCGAGGATCCCGCGCGTGCCGATGACCTTCATGAAGCTGTTTCCGGAATTCCCGAAGACGGTGCTGTAACGGGTTAGAAAACCTTGCTCAGGATATTCGAGCACGATTTCCACCGAGTCGGGCGCAGTTCGTTTGTCTTTCCAGCGATAGGTCCCGGCGAAAGCAACGCCGCGCAACGGGTAAGGCGCACCGGTAAAGTAGTGGACCAAGTCGATGAAATGGACCATGAGGTTGGTCTGAGGGCCACGCGAGAATTCCCGGTAGCCATACCAGGCGGAATATTGATCGGGATCGAAAGGACGATACTTCACCCCCATGAGGAAGGCTTTCCAGTCGACGTCGGCCTCCTTGACCTCGCGATTGCCGGTGCCGTGCCAGTAAGGACGATACGCGTTGCGAGATTGCTCGATCTTCAGGACTTTTCCGAGCCCCCCTGCTTTGATAAATGCGGCGGCCGCGGCGGGTGCCGGCCAGCTCCGAACCTGGGTCCCCATCTGCACGACCCGGTTGTTTCTCTTGACTGCCTCGACGGCCTTCTTGAGCTCGTCCATGGTCATAGCCAGAGGCTTCTCAACGTAAGCATCCTTGCCCGCCTCGGCAGCAGCCTCGAGCTGCGTGCAGTGCTGATGATCCGGAGTCCCGATGATGACCGCATCCACATCTTTGAGTGACAGGACGTCCTCGTAGTGGACAAAGTCCTTCGGCGGCGGTCCACCGGCCTTTTGTACCGCCGCGACGGCCTCCTCCCTGCGGGGTCGCCAGGTGTCGCAGATTGCGACGATCTCGATGTTGGTTCGCCCTGCGACCTCAAGAGCTTCCTTCAGTAGGTCGCGGCCGCCGCAACCTATATTGGCGACTCGGATTCGATCGTTCGCGCCGAGAATTCGGCGGTACGAAGCGGCGCCGACAAGCACTCCGCCGACCGTCTTCCCCACGAACTGTCGCCGATTGAGCTCATCTTCCATTGAAGCCACCTCCTTGATTTCGGATTGCGGATTTCGGATTGCCGATTGACAACGCAAGCGACCTCACCGCTATCGATACCAGTCAGCTGACCAGCTGACTGGAGCATTGACGCCGAGCCGTCAAGCTCGGCAACCGGGCCGAAAAGCGGCGGATTCTGAACAGCGAATCCGCCCTACGACTGACCGCTTCCGCATGGCGAGTGGTCGTAGGGCGGATTCGCTGTTCAGAATCCGCCGCTTTTCGGCCCGGTTGAGGAGTTGAGTCGCTGAATAGTGGTGTTCACGGTGTCCCCATATTAGCACCGCACGAATCTTTTCTCTTACCGGCAGCGGGGGTATGCTTTCGGTCATCCAAGAGCTCAAACGGACCCGGTGTGCCCGTGCTAGTTCTTGAGAAAGGACTGACCCATGAATCGCCGCAAATTTCTGGCTCTTGGGGGTAGTTCACTCGCATCGCTTGTGCTGCCTCGATGGGCTTGGACACAGGACCTTCCCAAGGACATCAGAATCAATCGAATCGTTGGTTTTGACCTCATCAGCCGGCGGCCCAAGTTGGTCGGGAACAACTCCAGGCTCGGGGTCCACGGCGATCATACGACTGACCGAATGGTACGCCTGTTCACGAACGCCGGCATCGAGGGACTCGGCTATTGCCGCGCCGGGGAAGACAAACTGGCTTCGTTGCTCGCGAGGAATCCCTTCGACTTCTTCGTTCGAGCCCAGCCGTCCTTGAAGAGTCCGTTGGGCAGCGGGACGATGCCCCTGTGGGACCTGGTGGGCAAAGCACTTGGTAAACCTGTCTACGAACTGCTCGGCAGCGGGGGAACCGAACGGGTTCGGGTCTACGACGGCTCGATCTACTTCGCTGACCTCCTTCCAGAACATGCGGGGCGGTGGCAGGACCGATTCAGGGAAGAGATCGACATAGGACTCGCCCGCGGCCATCGGGCCTTCAAGATCAAGGTCGGCCGGGGAGCGAAATGGATGCCGGCCGAAGAAGGTTTCCAGCGCGACAAGGAGGTTCTGCAGATCATTCGCCGGCACGGGGGACCGGATGTCCTGCTCGGGGCAGACGCGAACAACGGTTATGACCTTGAACGCACGAAGCGGTTGTTCGCCGATCTGCCGAGTATCGATTTGAAATTCGCCGAGGAAATGTTCCCGGAGCAGGTGGATCAATGCCTGGAGCTCAAGGAGTATTTCGCCCAGCACAAGCTTCAGACACTGATTGCGGACGGTGAAACACAGGACAACCTGGAGGTCTTCAAACCGTTCATAGATGCGCGAGCCATCGACGTCTACCAGGCTGACATGAATCGGTTCGGGATCGAAGGCATTCTAGCCGAGGCGTCGATGGTCAAACCTCAGGGTTTGTTGGTCGGTCCGCACAACTGGGGATCATTGCTGGGTTTCTACGCGATCCTTCACGTCGGTCGCTCGATCCCGAACTTTTACATTGCCGAAAACGATCCGGCAGATACCGATGTGCTGGTGGCGGATGGGTACTCGATCAAAGACGGATGGGCCAGTGTTCCCGAAACGCCGGGTTTTGGATTGAGGATCGACGAATCAAAATTCTCGTCGTCAGTCCGGCCCAGGTTCGAACTCCACGTTTAGCAACCGGTTTGCGCATGAAACAATAGAGGCGCCATCGTCTCGAGCCGAATCTGCGCACAGGGATGATGGCGTCGCCGGGGCCATGTTTCTCCCGTTTCAGACCTCACACTTCATAGACGACTTTGAACTTCAGAAACTTGCTCAACCGCTCTACGGCGGCCGTGTGATCGCCGTAGAAGATAACCCGGTGCAGGCCGTGACGGTACTGCGCCAGCAGCCTTTTCGGATCCTTCACCCGGGTTGTGATCTGGGTCCGGCACCCCCGCTCCGAAATCGGCGTATCGATGATCTCTCCGGTGGATAGCAGCATCGTCTCGCTTCCGACCAGTTTCGCCATTGTGATCGTCTGCCCGACACGCATCCTGACCTGAACGACCGCGCCTTTGTCATCCTCCATGTGACTTCGCAGGACATAAGGTTCTTCCCGACTTCCCAGGCCGTCCATGCAGGTGGGCGCGACGCAGTGCGCGTGGATCACGGTCCCGCTCCCCGTATCAATGACGGGGTCCGTGATGAAACCCGGTTTCCCCGCCATGTACTGAAAAAGTAGCATGGTCAAGGTTGATTCGACATCCGCTTCGCAGGCACCCACCAGGCCGAGGTTGTTCAGTCGTGAGAACCCCAGGCAGGGGTAGGCGGGCAGCTTCCCGGCGTAGAAGAGCCCGAGGCAGTTAATCGTGATCGCCTGGGCCGCCTCCTCGGTCATGATCCGCTTCATAGCCAGATAGAAGCGGGACGATCGAACGATCTCGTCTCGCGACGGTTCCACTATCTTCACTGCCCCATCGATCCACTGCCGCGCCTCGTTTTCCGCCTCTGCCGGATCGGCTGACCGGTACGCGGCCATGAGGCGTTCGTGCTGGAGGGGAACGATTTTCACCCCCAGGCGCTCGGAAGCAGGGGTGGCGTCGGCCTCCGCCTTACTGAGAACGAGGATTTTGCTCTCGGATAGCCGCTTGATCGTGCGAAATGGGCTGATTCCAGCCACGAGATCTCTAAAGTTACTCGAAGCAATGACATCGATTTTCAGTCCAACGTCCTGAAGGTCGGCAATGATGCTCCAGTCATGCCCGCTGTACGGCTGGCAGAAGAGGAGCGTCGGCTTGCCGGATTCGGCAAGTGCTCGGATCATGTGCCCGACTGTCGACGTCAGGTTAAAAATGAGAATTCCATCGACGTCCTTCAGACTGTCCCGGACCTTTGGTACATCGTCGATGACTCGCAGCAGTTCACCTCCCTCGAAGCTCACATCCGGCATGTCCTTCTGCAGATCCGCAAGGATGTTCTCGAGCTTGAGCCGTTCTTCGGCGACGTCCAGGTGAGGAGTCGGCCAGGTCGGCACCGGTTTGGCGAGATACAGTTTCTTCACGCGGATCGGTGCGCGGACGCCGTCTGTTGCTGGAACCAGTGCAGCTGGCGAGTTGACCCCTACCGCTGGCAGCATGCCCGCGGTAGCGGCGGAAGCCTTGATGAAGGTACGACGATTGAGTGTCTCCGGCATTGGGGCCCTCCTTCCCCGGCTCTACGGCCATGACGGGCAGCCTCGGATGGCGGGAGTCTACCCCACTGGTCGCCGAAAGCACAACCTCTGGTACCCTCGATACATTTAAACACGAAGCA
>Ga0209077_1000401_pt1 | contig 11580 bp, 9 predicted proteins | sample PPLLak1March2015_FD_187247 | JGI IMG/M metagenome (GOLD analysis project Ga0209077, IMG submission 187247) | Freshwater sediment microbial communities from Prairie Pothole Lake near Jamestown, North Dakota, USA - PPLs Lake P7 Core (1) Depth... | ecosystem: Environmental > Aquatic > Freshwater >... | reverse complement strand
TTCTTCGAACGGGCGCGTGAAACCATTGCGGAGGGCGCCAGCTAATGGAGCACCCGAGCTGGCTGCCGCTCATCGAGGGCATGCTTGAAGCAGTTTGGCTGGTCGACCCGATCAACTTGCGCATCGTGGCCGCGAACCGCGCCGCGGAATCCCTACTCGGCGTAGCGCCCGGCTTCCTCGCCGGCACGCCGGCAATCGATCTGGCCGCCACGCCAGAAGATGTGTTTTTCTGGGAAGACGTCGCAGCCGGGCTGGCAGACAAGATTTTCTCGGAAACCCTGCTGCTGCGCCAGGATGGCTCGACCATCCAGGTCGAGCGGCGCGTCACCCGCATCCAGTTCGGACAGGAAGGCCCACTTTTTATCGTCGCCATACGCGACAAATCGGAACAGCGCCGCGTGGAGAATGAGCTTGAAGAACTCATTGCCGAGTTGCGCGCCACCCTGGAATCCACCGCTGACGGAATTCTGGTGGCCAACATGGAAGGCGCGATACGCGGTTACAACTATCGCTTTTCCGAACTATGGGAGCTGCCCGATGATTTGCTGACACGGCGCGACGACGACGCCGTCTATGCCTGGATGAACCGGTGCATGCTCGACAGCGAACACTACATGGAACGCCTCGGCATCATCAACCGCTCCCCCCTGCTCGAAACGAGCGATATTCTCGTGCTGCGTTCCGGGCGCGTGCTGGAGCGCGTTACCCTGCCGCAATACGCGCGTGGCCGCCCGATAGGCCGCGTTTATTCCTACCGCGACATCACGCAACGCCTGGCCGACGAGGCCCGCCTGCAACTCGCGTCAAAAGTTTTCGAGGCCAGCCTGGATGCGATATTCGTCACCGACGCCGAATATCGCATCATCGCTGCCAACCCGGGTTGCGAACACCTGACCGGCTACACGCAGGAAGAAATGCTCTGCCTCTTGCCAGAGGATTTCATTTACGACCTGGGCAAAGACACCTTCCCCGGGCAGATGAAGACGCGACTAGGCCTCGAAGGCGTATGGCAAGGCGAGCTCTGGCACCGGCGCAAGGATGGCAAGTCCCGCCCCTGCCTGGTTTCGATGGTACGCGTGCATGACGAAAGCGGCAGCACCTTGCACACCATCGGCTTTTTCAAGGACCTGACCGAATCGCTTGCGGCCAAGCAGAAAATCGAGGAGCTGGCCTATAACGACACGCTCACCGGACTGCCGAACCGCCTGATGCTGGCGGAGCGGATGGAACTGGCTCTCAGTTATGCCCAGCGCAACGGCGAGTCCTTTGCTGTATTGTTCCTCGACCTGGACCATTTCAAGCAGATCAACGATTCGCTCGGCCACATGTTCGGCGACCGCGTACTGATCGAAGTGGCGGAACGCCTGAAAAGCTGCCTGCGCCAGGTGGACATGGCCTCCCGTCTGGGTGGGGACGAGTTCGTCCTGTTGCTCAGCCAGACCGATGCGCACGGTGCCGAAATCACCGCCCGTCGCGTGCTGGAGGCCTTGACCAAGCCGTTTACGCTGGACGGCATCAACTTCACCGTCACCTGCAGCATCGGCATCGCTCTGTATCCTGATGACGGCGCCTCCATAGACGACCTGATCAAGAATTCCGACAGCGCGATGTACCACGTCAAGGAACGCGGACGTTCGGATTTTCGTTTCTACCAGCGCCAGATGAACATCGGCCTGCTGTCGCGCATGAAGCTCGATCATGCCATGCGACAGGCGCTCGAACATGGCGATTTCAAGCTGCATTACCAGCCGCAGGTCGACCTCGACAGCGGCCGCATCTTCGGTGCCGAGGCTCTGATCCGCTGGCATGACAAGGAACTGGGGCAGATTTCCCCGGCACAGTTTATCCCCGTAGCCGAGGAAACCGGTTTGATTATCGCCATCGGCAACTGGGTGCTGACGCATGCTGTGCAACAGGCGGCCATCTGGCATGCACAGGGCCGCCAGCTGGTCATGGCCGTCAATGTTTCCGCACTGCAGTTCCAGCAGACCAATTTCGTCGCCAGCGTGGCGCAAGCACTGAATGCAGCAAATCTGCCGCCCTCCTGCCTGGAACTGGAGCTGACCGAATCTATCCTGCTGCGCGACGCCGACGAAGCGCTCAAACGCCTCGATGCACTCGCCGAGCTGGGGGTAAGCCTGGCAATCGACGATTTCGGCACCGGCTATTCCAGCCTCAGTTACCTCAAGCGCTTCCCCATCCACAAGCTAAAAATCGACCGCTCCTTCATCTGCGGCCTGCCGGGCGACGACAGCGACGTGGCCATCGCCTTCGCGATCATCAACCTGGGCCAAGCACTCAAGCTGCGGGTCATTGCCGAGGGTGTGGAAACAGAGCAACAGCGAGAATTCCTGAACTCCGCCGGATGCCAGGAATTCCAGGGCTTCCTGTGTTCGCCGGCTGTGGATGCCGAGTCATTCGAACAACTGATTGCTGCTCAAAAATCGTAAGGCTCGTCCCGCTGGTCGGGGAAGCCAAACGGCACTACGGCACGTTTAACAAAATATTCATACTTTCAGTCAGTTTCGAATATCCTACAGAGTACTCACGGCCCTTTTATAAAATAACCCGAGGCCGACACGTTCACCATACTGGATAGAAAAGATCACATGATTTTTATGAGAAAGACCAAAATCCGCACCAAGCTGTATCTGCTTGTGGCACTTACCTGCGTGGTATTGGCGAGTGTGGGTATCGGGGAATTATCAGCGCTATTTCATTCCAAAAGTTCTTTGCAGCATGTCTACGAGGATCACCTGCTGGCGATCAACCAGCTCAACGAGATCCGCAATCAACAGATGCAGATCCGCATGGAGCTGATCGGCGCCAGACTGGAAAGCGACGCCTTCGAGGTGATGGCCCATACCGACAAGGTCACCTCCCATATTTTCAAAACCGACAATCTGATCAAGGACTATACCAACAAACACATGCAGGCCGATGAAAAACAGCTCTACGACGCCTTCATCGCTGCCCGCCTGAATTTCGGCCAAACCGGGGTGTTGCCGATGATAGACATCCTTCAGGCCCAAAATAACGACCAGGCCGACAAGCTGCGCCAGGAGGTGCTGATCCCCGCCTATACCAAGGCTTCACAGACAATCGACGCCTTGATCGAATACCAGGTGGCACAAGCCAGGAACACTTACGAGCGCGTAAGCCGGCTGTCGAAAACCGTGCTGATTGCCACCATCGCAGCAATCGCCGGTGGGATGCTGCTGATCGGTGTGTTCGGTGTGTTTATTGCGCGCTCCATCGGCAAAAACGTCAGCCAGTTGCAGCAAGCCACCAGCCGCCTGGCCGATGGAGAACTGGCGACACGCGTCCACTTGGCCAACGAAGATGAACTGGGCGTCATTGCCCAGTCGTTCAACAAAATGGCGGAAGAGTTGTCCGTCTTGATCAGCCAGACACGCCAATCCGCCGATCACGTCAACACGGCCTGCGCGGCCGTCACCGGCATGACCGACCAAGTCAGCGTCTCGTCTCAAACCCAGACGGACCAGGCCGCCATCGCGGCAAAATCCGTCAGCCAGTTGAACGAGATCGTCAAGGACGTCGCCGCCAAGGCTGAGGAAGCCGTCGCAGCGGCCATGGCGGCCAGCCAGGTCTCGAACGAAGGGCAATGCATCGTCGGAAATTCCGTGGCGGGAATCAATAAAGTGGCCAGAACCATCATCGAATCAGCCAAAACTATTGAAGCATTGGGACAGCAGTCACAAGAAATCGGCAAGATTCTTAAAGTGATTCATGACATTGCCGAACAAACCAATCTTTTGGCGCTCAATGCCGCCATCGAGGCTGCACGCGCCGGCGAGCAGGGGCGTGGTTTCGCCGTGGTAGCGGACGAAGTCAGAAAACTGGCGGAACGGACTGCGGCAGCGACGACCGAAATATCGACTATTGTTGCGGCCATTCAAAACGGCACCAAACAGGCCGTGTCCGACATGAAATCGGGGGAAGAGCAAGTCGGGGAAAGCGTTTCGCTAGCCAATCAATCAGGGGAATCACTGGCTCACATCGACCGTAGCGTGAATAGCGTTTTGCTCATGATCCAGCAAATTGCGCAGGCTATGGAAGCAGAAATGTCCACCAGCGAGGAAATTTCCCTGCGCATGGATAATATCGCGCAAACAGCCAGGGACAACAATTCCACCATCGCCGAAGCCATGACGGAATTTCACCAGATCCAGAATCTGGCAGGTCAATTGCAGGAATCGGTGGGGCGCTTCCATTTGACCTGAGCCGGCATGTTTTTCCTTCCCCTGCGTAGAGGATGACGTGTACGTCCCAGCCCACCGGCCTATCAAGCCGATGTATGCGCGCCAAATCAAACGAAGTAGAAAACAATTCAGCGAATCATCATTGAACCTAAAAATCGCAGTTCAAGCCACAGAGATCACAGAGGACACAGAGATGCTGCGGGTTTCGCATGGTTATCAGGTTCACCCGGCGGGTGATGCTCGTATTTACGATAAACCATTGTTTCTCTCTGTGATCTCTGTGATCTCTGTGATCTCTGTGATCTCTGTGGCCAAATGAGTTTTTAAGGTTGAACCCAGACATGACCTCTCTATTTCAATCCCTGGCAACCCAAGTCGATGCTGGGAAACGCTGAATTCGGACACGCTCACCTATCACGTCATGTTTGCCGACACACAATTAAAAGATGAAGGCAAAAAGCAGGTGCGCGACTTTATTCTGGGGGGCTAATCGACTATCATGACTTACCTGCTATCTTACTTTTGGAGCATGCCATGCTAACCGCCCGCTTATCCAGTAAAGGTCAGATCGTCATCCCCAGCGCGTTACGTGCCGAGCTGCATCTTGAACCCGGCTCCCGTTTTGAGGTTCAGGTCGAAAACGGTCGTTTATTACTGGCACCTATCCGGGAGCCTGAATTTGATCTTGAAGCCATCCGCGTTGCCGTGGATAAGGTGGCCGGTTGTCTCTATCGGCCAGACAGAGTGATGACTACCGAGGAAGAAGATGAACAGGCCATCATGAAAATGCTCGCTGAGGACGATGACCGCATCCGCCGGGGCGAGGGATGATTTTTCTCGACACCAATTTACTGGTTCGCCTGGTATTGCGCGACGAACCCGTGCAGCATGAAACGGCCAAGCAACTGCTCTTGCAACCTCGCCACTTCGAGGTATCCAGTACGGTAATACTCGAACTGGTATGGGTGCTAAAAAGCAAACGCATACCCCATGAAGAGATCGTCAAATCGCTGACATGGCTGCTTCAACTTCCCAACTTATCTTGCCGCGACGCAGACGCAATATTCACAGCACTATCAGGATTCATGCAGGGAATGGATTTTCCCGATGCACTGCATCTTGCGATCAGCCGTGATGCCAAAGCCGATGCTTTTGCCACAGCAGATCGCGATTTGGCGCGTTACGCGAAAAAATTAGATTTAAAACCACCAGTCGAACTCATCCGCTTCCCCAACCATGACTGATCCAAAAAAAACCCACGACATCGCCAAGGCCAAGGGCCGGCCCATGCTCACCTGGGTGGGCAAGAAGCCGCTGGCGCGCGTCGCAGTTCTCTCCGATGTGCCAGAACGCAAACAGGATTTGGTGAATGGCCGCTATGAATTGCCCGCCCCGCCTGCCGGTTCAACCGTCGCGGTAAAAATCATCGACATGCTGGGCGAAGAAGCGCTTTGGACCTATCAAGTCGGCTAAGCTAAGGCTTCAGCCGAAGAAAAAATAAGCCGCCGCCACCGCAGCGACGAGGCCGCCCAAGTCCGCCAGCAATCCACAGCTGACGGCGTAACGCACGCGCTGGATGCCCACCGAACCGAAGTACACCGCCAGCACGTAGAAGGTGGTTTCGGTGCTGCCCTGGATGATGGAAGCCAGGCGCCCGGCGAAGGAATCGGCGCCGTGTGCATGCATGGTCTCGATCATCATGGCACGTGAGCCGCTGCCGGAAAGCGGCTTCATCAGGGCCGTGGGCAGACCATCGACAAAGCGCGTATCGAAACCGAACCATTGCACCACCACGCGCACGCCACCCATCACCGCCTCCAGGCCGCCGCTGGCGCGGAACACGCCGATCGCCACCAGCATCGCCACCAAGTAGGGGATGATGCCCACTGCGATGTGGAAGCCCTCTTTCGCCCCTTCGATGAAGGCCTCGTACGCATTGACCTTCTTCACCACGGCGCCGACCAGGAATGCGATCAGCAGGCCGAACAGCAGGAAGTTGCTGAGGAACGCGGACTGTGCCTGCATCGTCGCCGCATCGAGCTGCGCGAAGTAGCCCACCAGCGCTGCCACTACCACGGTAATTGCACCCAGATAAGCCAGTACCACGCGGTCTAAAAGATTGATTTTCTGGAACGCGGAGACTGCCAGTAGCCCCACCAGGGTGGAGCAATAAGTTGCCAGCAGGATGGGGATGAACACATCGGTCGGGTCGACCGCGCCAAGCTGGGCGCGGTAGGTGAAGATGGTCACCGGCAGCAGGGTGACGGAGGAAGCGTTAAGCACCAGGAACAGGATTTGCGCATCGCTGGCGGTGTCGGGCGTGGGGTTGAGGGTCTGCAACTCGCGCATCGCCTTGAGTCCCATGGGGGTGGCGGCGTTGTCCAACCCCAGCATGTTGGCCGCCATGTTCATGGTGATGGAGCCGAGCGCCGGATGATCGGGCGGCACAGCCGGCATGAGGCGGCGGAACAGGGGCACCAGCAGGCGCGTCAGCAGCGCCAGGAAGCCGGCCTTCTCGCCGATTTTCATCACCCCCAGCCACAGCGTCATGACGCCGGTCAGTCCCAGCGCAATCTCAAAGCCGGTTTTGGCGGAATCGAAGGTCGCCTTCATCATCAGCGGAAACACCTCGGTCTGGCCGAACAACACCAACTTGCCCAGGCCAATGGCAAAAGCGGCGAGAAAAAAACCGATCCAGATGGCGTTCAGCACTATATATCCTGAAAAAGGCGATTAACCACCGAGGGCACGGAGAACACGGAGTAAAAGCAAGGGATTGCGCCTCGCTTGGAATTCACCCACTGAGTGAGGCCTGAAAATACCCAGGATTGTCTTTGCGAGTTGGCCAACAAGTGCCCATCCCTGCCTACCCCGCTTCTCCGTGCCCTCCGTGCCCTCCGTGCCCTCCGTGCCCTCCGTGTTCTCCGTGTTCTCCGTGTTCTCCGTGTTCTCCGTGTTCTCCGTGGCTTCATATGTTTTTTTGGCTCAAATCTTCCAACTGCCAGTCATGCCAGCGCGCCAGCAGCAATTGCGCGGCCAGCGCACCGCACAGGGCAAGGAACATGTCCCACTGGGTATCCCAGACATCGCCCTGCGTGGCGAGGAAGGCCACCGCCTCGTCGCCGGAAGCCAGCGCCACCCACCATTCGATGAACTCGTAGCAGGCGCTGATCGCCAGGCACACGCAGCTCACCAGGAAGAACAGCCACTTGCCGGGTTGCAGCGGAGAACGCCGCAGCAGGATTTCACGCGCCACAATGGCGGGAATGAAGCCCTGGGCGACATGACCGAGGCGGTCGTAGTGGTTGCGGGAAAGCTCGAAGGTATCGCGTAGCCAGTTGAACAGCGGCATTTCGGCATAGGTGTAATGCCCGCCCACCATCAGGATGACAGCGTGAATCGCCAGCAGCGCATAGGCCAATGAAGTCAGGGGAAAACGGCGAAAAGTCTGAACCAGCAGCGGCAATCCGACCAGCACCGGCGCCACCTCGAGAAACCAGGTCAGGACATCCTTCGGCTGCCAGCCGGACCATGCCATGACGGTGAGAACGAGGAATACCAGAAAGTAACGGAAATAGCGGGGGTCAATCAGGCCGGTTAACATGGCCGCATCTTGGCATGAAAGCATCGGCCGGACAATCCTGATGCGGCCGGTTTCCTGGCTATCGCGGTAACACACCACACCTGATCACATGATATTATCTTGAAAAATAATTTATAATTTTGGTTGACCAAGATCAATTATCGCAACCACCTACCGGGTATAGTAGCGCTTCAATGAAACTCAAGACCAAGATCTGGCTAATGCTCGGCGCACTCATATGCGTGGTACTGGCAATCGACCTCACGATCAGCTACAGAAGACTGAGCGCCACCCTCCTCGCGGAGGCCGAATACGATGCCAGAACCGTGTATGGCTTCATGATGGCGACACGCCGCATCTATCAGCAGCAGTTTATCGACAGCGGCCTGCCGGTGAACGACAAGACCATCGGCTTTCTGCCCGCCCATTCCTTCTCGCGCATCTCCAGGGAATTCGCCAACTGGAACAAGAGCGGAATTATTTTCAACAATGTCACGGATGTGCCGCGCAATTCATTCAACCAGGCCGACCGCTTCGAACTGGAAGACATGAACTGGTTCCGCGCCACCCCCAAGGCGACCGAGCGCATGCGCGAGGTCGTCACCGATAAGGGGGTTGGCTACCTGCTTTACACCGCCCCGATCCGCATCGAACCTTACTGCTTGAAATGCCACGGCAAGCGCGAAGACGCACCGCCCGGCATCCGCGACAAATATGACGCTGCCTACGGCTACAAGATCGGCGACCTGCGCGGCGTAGTCAGCATCCGCATTCCCGCCAGTAACTTCAACGAGCGCCATCTCAAGCTGTGGGGCGGGCGCCTGATGCAGAGCCTGACCGGCTACATGATCTTTTTTCTCGCGCTGGGTTTCATTCTCGACCGGCTGGTGACGCGCCGTTTGTCCCGCTTGCAAGTGGGGGCGCAACAGTTTGCGGTGGGCGACTATGATGTGCGTATCGAGGATGAGCAGAGGGACGAAATCGCCTATTTCACCCGGACGTTCAACCATATGGCGGACGAAGTGCAGGCGCGCGACCGGGCACTCGGCAAACTGACCCAGGCCGTGGAGCAAAGCCCGGAAAGCATTGTCATCACCGATCTCGATGCCCGCATCGAGTACGTCAACGAAGCCTTCGTGCGCAATACCGGCTATTCCCGCGAGGAAGCGCTGGGCGCCAATCCCCGCATGCTCCAGTCGGGCAGGACATCGCCCGAGACCTACCAGTCCATGTGGGCCGCGCTGGCACAAGGCCAGGCATGGCAGGGAGAACTGATCAACCGGCGCAAGGACGGCAGCGAATACATCGAGTCCGCCATTGTTTCGCCGGTACGCGCGACGGATGGGCGCGTCACGCACTACCTGGCCGTGAAACAGGACATTAGCGACAAGAAGCTGGCCGAAGCCGAGATCCATCGCTTGGCGAACTTCGACGCCCTTACTGGACTGCCCAACCGCACCTTGCTGATGGATCGTCTGGCGCAGGTGCTGGTGGCGGGACGCCGCACACAGCTCCAGGAAGCGCTGCTGCTGCTCAACATCGACCGCTTCAAGAACATCAACGAGGCACGCGGCCATGCCCTGGGCGATGCCCTGCTCAAGGCACTGGGTGAGCGTCTGGGCGGATTATTGCGCGAAGGCGACACACTGGCACGACTGGCTTCCGATGAATTCGCCCTGCTGCTACCCAACCTTGGGCCGCACCCCGAGTTCGCGAGCCGGCACGCACTGGCGGTGGCTGACAAAATCCACACCGCCCTGAACCAGCCCTTCAGCATCGGCGGCGAAGAAATCACCGTGACCACCAGCATCGGCATCACCTTGTTCCCGGAAGTGCCGGACGAGGTGCCCGACCATATCCTGCGCCGCGCCGATACTGCCTTGCATCGGGCCAAGCACACCGGCGGCAACATGATTGCCTTCTTCGAAACCGACATGGGGGAATCGGCGGAACAGCGTTTCCGCGTGGAACGCGAACTGCGCCGCGCCATTCCGGCGGGCGAACTGCGCCTCTACTTCCAGCCGCAAGTCGACGCGCAAGGCCACCTGACCGGCGCGGAAGCGCTGGTCAGGTGGCAACATCCAGAGCGTGGCCTGGTGCCGCCCGGCACTTTCATCCCCTTGGCCGAGGAAACCGACCTGATCGTCGATCTGGGTGTCTGGGTACTATCCGAGTCCTGCCGCCTGATGGCGCGCGAAGACATGGCCGGACATCCGCTGCGGCTGTCGGTCAACCTCAGCCCGCGCCATTTCCGCCAGAAGGGTTTCGTGCCCTGGCTGCGAGACCTGCTATCCGCTAGCGGCGCCGACCCGACCCATCTCACCCTGGAAGTGACAGAAGGGCTGATGATCGACAACATCAACGACGTGGTGGCGAAGATGAACGAACTCACCGCCATGGGCATCCACTTCTCGCTGGACGATTTCGGCACCGGTTATTCCTCGCTCGCCTATCTCAAGCGCCTGCCGATACATGAACTGAAAATTGACAAGAGCTTTGTCCAGGACGCGCCGACCGACCCGAACGACGCCGCGCTGGTGGAAACCATTCTCTCCGTGGCGCGCCACATGCATTTGAAAGTGGTGGCGGAAGGCGTGGAAACAGAAGAGCAGGCAGCCTTCCTCAACGCCCGGGCCAGCGTGATACACCAGGGCTATCTCTACGGCAGGCCGGAACCGGCGGAGACGTGGATGGCGCGCTGGCGCGGCGAGTAAGTGAAAGGCGCGTTAGGGGCTGTTAATGAATAAATGTTACACGCGGCGAGGCGAATTCAGGCGCAGGGCTAGGCGCGAGCGACGCAATGTGGTCATTCCACATCAGGCGCTCGTAACAACGTCCTGTGCCTGAATTCGCCTCGCCCCGAAGGGTTATCCCCCAGAAAGTCCGCAGGCGGCGTTGCGGCTCGTCAGCGTGGAATAACCACCCCATCCTCACCGCGCCTTGCCTGCGGTCTTTCTGGGGGTAACGCGTGTAACTTTTATTCATTAACAGCCCCTTAGGGCCACTCCTGCAACGACAAGCCGATACCGATGCTGGTCTGGTTATGATTGTAGTCAATCAAACTCTCACCGTAGCCGTTAAAGACTTGCACATACCCCTTGAGCGAGTGTGAAATCGGGAAAGTCCAACCCAGTTGCAAGGCGCCATGGCCACCGCTGGCGCTATAGCGACCCAGGGCAGAGTAGACATTCTCACCGCTCTTGTAGTTAAGCAGCACATCGCCATGGGCCAGATAACGGCCGATGTCCGGGTTGTCATCATTTTCCACGCTCTCGGGCAGGCGCACCCAGGGACGCACGAGCAGGGAAAAATTGTCGCGCTCCAGGCCGAATTGCGCATAGGCCCGGTTCCAGCTGCGCGACAGCGGCAGCCCGCGCCCATTCGACTGGTGCACCAGCCCTAGATTAAAAACACGCCAGCGCATCCCCGGCAGATCGACATCCGTGCGCAGGGAAAAAATCAGCTCGGGTTCGAAATTGGTTTCGCGGAACGGCGAAGACACTTGCGGGTCATAGAGCAGCCAGTGCGACTGCTGCGTATAGGCAAACCACAGGTTGCCGTTGTCGCCAATGATGTCCTCCCAGAGCTTGGTTTTAAAGCTCAGCTGGTACTTCACGGCGCTGCTGGATACCGGCAGGGGCGCAAGCGCGGAATGATCCGGCGCAGGAGAGGCCGGCGACTGGTTGGGGTTGTTGCTATAGTGGAGCGGCAGGAAATAGACCGGCTTGTGTTCGCGAAAACGGAAGGTTCCCTTTTTTGAATCCTCATCCAGTT
>Ga0209077_1000397_pt1 | contig 11611 bp, 10 predicted proteins | sample PPLLak1March2015_FD_187247 | JGI IMG/M metagenome (GOLD analysis project Ga0209077, IMG submission 187247) | Freshwater sediment microbial communities from Prairie Pothole Lake near Jamestown, North Dakota, USA - PPLs Lake P7 Core (1) Depth... | ecosystem: Environmental > Aquatic > Freshwater >... | reverse complement strand
CTATAGCCTTATCATTCTTTGTTGCCATCCAATTCGCAGCAGCAGATGTCAATCTAAATGATCCATTCGAAGTCAATAAATTGATTGGCCGCGGAGTAAATTTTGGCAATACCCTCGACAGGGAAGTGGAACTTGATGATGAATGGAGCTGGATTGTGAAAGATGAGCATTTTCAGATAGTAAAAGATGCAGGATTCAATTCGGTCCGGCTTACGGTGCGATGGTCCACGCGGACAATGGATAAGCCGCCGTATACTATTGACCCCAATTTCCTCAAGCGTGTTGATATGGCCGTGAACAGCGCGTTATCTCGTAATCTGGTTACGATAATAAACTATCAGAACTTTTTTGAATTTTACAAAGACGTCAATGGGCTCAAACCGAAACTTCTGGCAACATGGCAGCAGCTTGCGGAGCATTATAAAGATTATCCGAATACCCTCTTATTTGAGCTATTAAATGAACCGGCTGAAGAACTCGACGGGCCGAAATGGAATGCACTGATAAAAGAGACACTTGCGATTGTCCGCAAGACTAATCCAAACAGGATGGTTGTAATCGGTCCAATTGATTTCAATCACATTCCGGGGCTTAGGTTTCTTAAGCTGCCTGAGGACGATAGAAATATCATCCTGACGATACATTATTATGAGCCGCATCATTTTACCCATCAGGGGACAAGCTGGACCGCTAATTCCAACGATTGGCTTGGGACAAAATGGGGCAGCGAAGATGACAAAAGCAGGATAAAAAAAGATTTTGACACGCTGGCGAGCTGGGCCAAGGCAAAAAACCGGCCGGTTTACATCGGCGAATTCGGCACAAATGAAGCAGCAGATATGGAGTCACGCATTCGCTGGACAAAATGTGTTGCCGATGAGGCGGTCGCGCACGGATTCAGCTACACATACTGGCAATTCACTCACAATTTTTTACTTTATGACAGGCACAAAAAGCAATGGGTAAAGCCGCTGCTCGATGCAGTGATGCCTCCGAAGCAATGATATTGCAGGGAAAGTTTTATGCTGAAAATACTAAAAATTTCTATCTGCCTGATTTTACTAATAGCAGTATCCGCATTGGCCGCAGAATCAAATGCCCCATCAATGAAACCCGATCCTTTCAAAATCAATAAGGCGCTCGGCAGGGGTGTAAATCTCGGCAATGCACTTGAGGCGCCGGTTGAAGGACAATGGGGCGTGGTGCTCAAGGAAGAGTATTTCAGTATTATCAAGCAGGCGGGATTCGATTCAGTGCGCCTCCCTGTAAAATGGTCCGGACATGCGCTAAATGAAAAACCATACACCATTAATCCGGATTTTTTTAAACGTGTGGACTGGGCAATCGATTGCGCAATAAAAAATGGCTTATATATAATGGTTAATATTCAGCGGTATGACCCCTTAACGGATGACCCCAACAGTTATCATTTCGAGCGATTTATAGCTTTATGGCAGCAGATTGCCGAGCATTATAAAAGTTCACCCGAATCAGTTCTTTTCGAATTATATAATGAGCCGTACATGCAGTTGACGCCTGATTTGTGGAATCAGCTTGTTGAAAAAACGCTGCCGGTTATCCGTCAATCTAATCCAGACAGGACGATTGTAATCGAGCCGACTATTATCATAGAGCCGAATTTTGTTGTCTGCTTGGACAAACTCAAAATACCAAAAGAAGAGCGCAATGTAATCGTTTCCGTTCATTATTATACCCCGCTGGAGTTTACTCATGCCGGAGCGCCGTGGATGGGTAAAAGGTCTGTGGCGTGGATTGGGACAAAATGGATGGGAACCGATGCGGAAAAAAAGGTAGTCACGGACTTTTTCGAAGAAACGGCCAAATGGGGAAAAGAAAATAATCTTCCGATTAATTTAGGCGAATTCGGAGTTTATAAAAAAGTCGACCCGGAGTCACGAGTCAGGTGGGCAAGGTTCGTTGCGCAGACGGCCGCACAGAATAAAATGAGCCTGCTCTGGTGGGACTTTTGTGCTGAGCTTGCGGTTTATGATAGGGACACTAAATCGTGGAATAAAGAGCTGTTAGATGCAATCCTGCATTCAAACTAATCACTAATATATTTTTATGGAGAAAAAGAATGTCAACTTTCTCGAAGGTGTTAGTAATTTCAGTAATGGTTTTAATTTCAATTAATTGTGTTATGGCAGCAGAACCTGCAAAAATCGATGCGTTCGCGATGAATAAGATGCTCGGCCGTGGTGTTAATATCGGCAACGCCCTCGAATCGCCGATAGAAGGAGCATGGGGTGTTACGATTAAAGAAGAATATTTCGATGTTATCAAAAAGGCGGGATTCAATTCGATTCGCCTGCCGGTGTGCTGGACAGCGCATGCATCCAAGGAAAAGCCGTATACTGTTGACCCGAATTTTTTCAAGAGGATTGACGAGGTTGTCGGATACGCGGTTTCGAGGAAGATGCCAATAATGGTGAATATGCATCATTACCGCGAGCTTTATACGGACCCCAATAGTTATCATAAGGAAAGATTTCTGGCGATTTGGAAGCAGATAGCCGAGCATTACAAAGATTATCCGGATTTACTGCTTCTTGAGATTTACAATGAGCCTGATGATGCCTTAACACCGCAGATGTGGAACCAGTGGGTTAAAGATGCGCTGGCGGTTATCAGGCAATCGAATCCGAATAGAATCGTCGTTGTCGATGCGGCAAATGACAGTTGGATTATGTATTTGAAGCTGCTCGAATTGCCGGAAAATGACCGCAATATTATTGTTACCGTTCATCATTATTTCCCGCATGCCCTGACACATCAGGGTGCCAACTGGATTACCAGGGCCAAAGCCGACCAGGCGCTTGTAGATATGAAGGTGGTGGGACAAAATCCCGCCTCGGACGGCGGCGATTACAATAGCTGGCCGGGGACTAAATGGACGGGCACACCCGAGGAAAAGAAATTGATGACCGACATTTTTGATTTTGGCGCTGCCTGGGGAAAGGAACATAACAGGCCGATTAATCTTGGCGAGTTCGGGGTGTATGAAAAGGCAGATATGCACTCGCGCGTTGCATGGACGAGATTCATTTTTGATTTTGGCGCTGCCTGGGGAAAGGAACATAACAGGCCGATTAATCTTGGCGAGTTCGGGGTGTATGAAAAGGCAGATATGCACTCGCGCGTTGCATGGACGAGATTCATTTGTGATACGGCCGTCGAGCGCGGCATGAGCATACATTATTGGGAATTTTGCGCGGTATTCGGATTGTATGATGCGCAGAGGAAAGAATGGCGTAAGCCCCTTTTGGACGCGGTGCTGGGAAAGTAAAGGATTGAATTTCCATGAGAAAAATAATAGCAGGAATTCTTGTTTCATTATCGGCGTCTTGCTTTGCGGCCGAAGAGCCGAATGTTTTTAATATCAACAAAATGATAGGACGAGGCATGAATATCGGAGCTGCGCTCGAATCACCAAATGAAGGCGACTGGGGCGTAACATTGCAGGAGGAATATTTTCAGATAATCAAAGATGCTGGATTTAATTCGATACGCCTGCCGATAAGCTGGTCAACCCATGCTCAGGAAGCGTCACCATATACGATTGACCCCAAGTTCCTCAAAAGAATTGACTGGGCTGTAAAAAATACGATGTCGCGGCAGATGGTTGTGATAATCAACACCCATCACTATAAGGAGATTTATAAAGACCCGAACGGCCACAGGGTAAGATTTGCCGCGATATGGAACCAGATTGCCGAACATTACAGGGATTATCCTGAGACGCTGATTTTCGAATTGCTAAATGAGCCTGAAGGTAATTTAAAGGCGGCCGAATGGAATTCGATTTTAAAAGATGGGCTTGCCGCCGTGAGGAAATCAAATCCTCACAGGGCAGTTATAATCGGGCCTGCAAACTGGAACGATATCAAGCAGCTTAATTCGCTTGAGCTTCCCAAAGATGACCGCAATATAATTGTGACTGCGCATTATTATCTGCCGTTTAAATTTACTCACCAGGGGGCTCCATGGGGCGGCGATGCTACAAAAGCCTGGCTAGGCACAAAATGGATGGGCAGCGAGGAAGAAAAACGGGCAATAAAAAAAGATTTCGATGAAGCCGCCCAATGGGCAGAGAAAAACAATCGGCCCATTTTTATCGGTGAATTCGGCACCTATTACAAAGCGGATATGGATTCGCGCATTCGCTGGACTAAATACGTTTCAGATGAGGCGATTAATCACGGCTTCAGCTTCGCGTATTGGGAATTTTCATTTAATATGGGCTTGTATGACCGCGAGACAAAATCCTGGCGCAAACCGCTTTTAGATACAGTCATTCCGCCAAAAAATTAAACTTAAAAAATTGGAGCGTAAAATGAAATCGAAAAAAATAATCATCCTCGCATCGGTATTATTTGTAAGCACAATTCAATCCTTTGTAATTGCTGAACCAAACAGCAATACGAAATTAGACGCATTCAAAATGAACGAGCTTCTCGGCAGAGGCGTCAACATGGGTAATGCCCTCGATGCGCCGAAAGAAGGCGAATGGGGATTTACCCTCGAGGAAAAATATTTTCAGGCAGCTAAGGACGGCGGCTTCAATTCCGTGCGAATACCTGTTCGCTGGTCTGCCCATGCTTTAGCAGAGCCGCCATATACAATTGATGCCAATTTTATGAAAAGGGTCGATTGGGCGGTCAATTGCGGTCTATCCCGCAAGTTGCCGGTAATGCTCAACGTTCATCACTATTATGATCTTTTCAGCGACCCAGCAAGCCATAAAGACAGGTTCCTTGCCATATGGCAGCAGATTGCAGAGCACTTCAAGGATTATCCTGAGACACTTTTGTTTGAGCCGATAAATGAGCCCTCAGGCAAATTAAGCGGCAGTGTTTTGAATTCGATACTCAAGCAGACAATTGAGGAAATTCGTAAGTCCAATCCCGACAGAATTATTGTTGCCGGTTCCGAATGGAATGTTGCAGGAAAACTTTCCTCATTACAAATCCCCAAAGAAGATCGAAACATTATCGTCTCCATACATTCTTACAGTCCCCTTGAATTCACGCATCAGGGGGCGCCATGGGTAACAGACAGGGATTCCAATGCATGGATGGGGACAAAATGGACGGGGACCGAGCAGGAAAAGAATGCTATAGCCAGGGAATTAGATATTGCCGCCGCCTGGGGAAAAAGGAATAATCGGCCAATAAATCTTGGCGAGTTCGGCTCATACAATAAGGCCGATATGGAATCACGTGTTCGATATACAAAATTCTTCGCTGACGCCGCAGTTGAACGGAATTTCAGCTTTAATTACTGGCAATTCGACTCGGATTTCGCGGTTTACGATACCAAAACAGATACATGGGTTAAGCCGATACTTGATGCCCTGATACCACCCCAAAAAAGATAAATACCATAAGCATTTTAGCTACTTGACAGATTGAGGGACAGAATGTATTTTAACCGCGCGTAAACTGTTCTTTAAAAAAACAGTCATATAAGGCGAGATAAAGTAATAAATTTAAGGAAAGGGGCAGCTAAAATGAAAGGAAACGCACAGTTAATCAAGTCCCTCAATGGCCTATTGGCCGATGAGCTGGCCGCAGTTAATCAGTATATGGTTCACGCGGAAATGGCCGAAAACTGGGGCTACAAAAAACTTGAAAAAATGATTGAGACAAGGGCGATAGTAGAGATGAAACATGCCGAGAAACTAATCCAGCGCATACTGTTTCTCGAAGGCCTGCCAATCGTGGATAAACTTAGCCCGCTGCATATCGGTGCGGATATCCCAAAGCAATTCGAAAACGACCTCGGCTCGGAGATGGGAGCTGTAGCCAATTATAACGCCGCCATTAAGCTGGCTGTTGAAGTCGCTGATAACGCCACAAAGGAGCTTCTCGAATCGATTTTGAAAGATGAGGACGACCACGTTGATGAAATTGAGACCCAGCAGGACCAGATTAAACAGATGGGTCTGCCGCAATACCTTAATGGCCAGGTGGGCTGATATTGCTGCTTTGGCTTAATTAAATTTTCGTCCTATTTTTATTGGCGGGACATTTCAATTTTGTCTTCCATTGTGCTGCCATCGGGCAGTAGATATCTTTCAGTGGAGATAAATTTATTATCGCTTATTTTTTCGGTGATGCGTGTGCTCGAACCTGCACCCTGAATTGTCCATTGCCAATTAATAATTTCTTTATTGCCTTCGCGCCTGCCTGTTCCTTTTGCGGCACAGCGGAGGCTGTCAAAGAGGTATCCAACAATCTCGCCATTTTTATCTATCGTATAAACTTCCATACTCTCGAATGTTGAACTGCGCATCTTTTCTATATCTGAATCCGAAAGACCTTGCCCTTTAAGCTGGCTTGTATATTCATCAGATAAACTTGTTACTTGTGATTGGCCCCTGCGGATAAGAAACTGGCCATTCAAATCCAGTTCATATTTTATCTGGCAATTACCTTTAGCCCATTGCTTATGCCGGCCGAAATCGGAGACGGCTGTGCCCTGCCAAGAACCCACGAACCATTTACTCCATTGGTCATTAAGCTGTTTTGGCGGCTCAAGTGAGGGGATGTTGCCTTTATCGATTTGGTTTTTCTGATTAGAGGCACAAGAAACACTCAGGATTAAAACAAACGCTATGAGATTTAGTTTTTTCATTTGATATCTCCTTTTCATTTATAAATATAACCTTTTGCTTTACAGTGGAAAAGTGCGAATTGATATTGCAGATGACCATTGTATAATATCCTATTATGGAAACACTAAGATCATTATATGAATATTTTCCGACGGCCGTATATACGGGTAAATGCCTGGTGTTTATAAGCGAGGACTGGCGGGTCGAATTAACCGAGCACAAGGACAGCGATTACACCAAACCAACGTCGCAGCCGTCGCTTATACGCGTGCGGGTGTTTAAGAAGGCACTAAACGGCGAATTTGTGCCTGGGCATTTTGAGGATTTCCAATTGCCATCACTTAATGAACTGGCCGAGCAGATTGAAAAATACGTCCAGCTTGCAATCGGGGCAAACCTGCGGGAGCGTGCAGAATAGCCGCAAATGGAGCAGTTAAAAATACAACAGGCGGGCAATTCAGTCATCTTTACAGTAAAAGTGGTTCCCCGTTCGAGCAAGACGGCAATTGCAGGTTTATTGGGAGGGATGCTCAAGGTTAAGTTATCGGCCGCACCTGAAAAGGGAAAGGCCAATGAATCGCTTGTCGAATTTCTTGCCGGCACACTGGGCATAAAAAGAAATATGGTGACAATCACATCGGGGCACACCTCACCAGTTAAAACAATTCAAATAAAAGGTTTATCCGCGGAAACGGTCCTCCAAAAGCTTCAAAAGTAAACTTTTAACAGCCACAAAAAGGCACAATCAGCATTGTTAAAATGGGAAAGAGCCCAAATTGGCCTAAAGGGTGATAAATATGCGTGGGTAATACTGATATTGCGGATTTTTAGGGGCCAGTCCCATAAAAATATAAAGTTTTATGCTGAGTTTTGCCGAAAAAAAAGAGGGCGAATTGTTTACCCTCCATAGTCCTTTGGACGAAGGATGGGTCGCCTGATATTAGACAAGTTTTAGTTAAATGTTGGGGACCATATGAGGACAATAGCAGTAGTAAATCAAAAGGGCGGGGTGGGCAAAACAACAGTATCGATTAACATTGCAAGCGCTTTGGCGGAGATGGAACACAAGACTCTGCTGGTCGATATGGATTCGCAGTCGCATTGCGCGGTAGGGCTGGCCGTGCCGGAGGAGCAGATAGAGCAGAGCATCTATGATGTGATGATAAGCCACAGCAAAGAAGAACCGATGAAGCTGGCGGAAATTCTGTGGGAGGTAAACGCAAATCTGGAACTTGCGCCGGCGAGTATTGACCTTTCGGCTTTCGAACAGCAGATGGCCGGAATGCCCGACAGGGAATCGTGCCTCAAGAAGGTCTTGGATACGATAAAGAATGATTATGAATTTGTAGTGATAGATTGTCCGCCGGCGGTGGGGTTATTGACTTTTAACGCTCTTCGCGCGGCGACGGATGTAATCGTGCCGGTAGAGACAGGATATTTTTCACTGCACGGATTGAGCAAGCAGCTTGAGACGCTCGCGATTCTTTGCCAGAGGTGCAATCAGAGCGTAAATGTCAAGGTGCTGGCGAGCATGTATGATATTCGCACGAAGATGGCGCGAGAGATTTTAGGTGAGCTTCGCAAACATTTCGGTGACAAGATGTTCAAGACGGTGGTTAATTTCAATACAAAGCTCAAGGAAGCAGCATCATTCGGTCAGCCAATCAGCGAATATGACCCCGCGAGCAAGGGACATAAGGATTTCCAGGAACTGGTAAAGGAACTGATGCAGAATCAACCCCAGCAGCAGCGAAGACAGATTATCGAGTCTTTATCTGAAAAACTCGAGTCAATAAGCGCTACGGCCGACCAGCTTCTGGCTAAGGCAAAACAAAAAATGGCGCCTGCACCTGAGCCGGCGCGGATTCAGTCGATAGAGCCGCCTAAACATACGCAGCATATGGAACCGGTCGCTGTTCGCAGTGAGACTATAAAGCAAGCTGAGGCAAAGGCAGAAATTCGGCCGGAGATTAAGCCTGCTGCTGCGGTTCAAAGTCAGCAGCCAAAGCCGTCTCTGGATATGAAGCTTGCCGAATATTACGGGGTAAGCCAATTGAATGATGCAGTGTCGTTTGTAACGCTGTACCCGAGGGCACAATCCGTGCAGATTGCAGGTGACTTTAACGGATGGCAGCCGGCAACGATGCCCATGCAGAAGATCGCTGAAAACGGCGTCTGGCAGGTGTCGGCGAAACTTAAACCCGGCAAATACCGCTACCGGCTTGTAGTTGACGGCCAGTGGCAGCAGGACCCGTATAATGATGTGACCGAGCTAAATCCCTTCGGCGGGTACAATTCTTTAGTCGAAGTAAAATAATTATTGGGCAGCGGATTTTCTTATTGTAATGCCTGTATCAAGCGGGGCCTGCTCACCCTGCTTTGGTGTTAACGCGCCTTTATCATCAATCCTGTTTATCCCCGTGCTGTAAACTGTAAAAGATGAATCATCATGTGTATAAAGCAGAGACTTGCCCGTAAACGGGTCAAGGGGAATAGACTCGATGCAGTCTGGAGAGATTTCTGTAAAAGTATCCGGCAGCTTTCCTTTTTGTTTGTGATAACGTTCTAAAGCTATTGCCAAAGAGGTGCTTTGAGCTGCCGCGATAGTATCTGCGCATAAACGAGAAAATAAAACGGCATTAGGAATGATGCTGTTTGGTTTTGCCGATGATATTTTTTCATCGGGGACTTCATCGAGAGGCCGCGGCCAGGGAGCGGATGAAATTTTTATAAGCCATGCCGTATCCCGGAGGTATTTGGAAGAAGAAAGGAAAAAACGCATCCTGTGCCAGGTAAATGGCGGCATTTTGAAGCGTTCGGGGATGGAAAATTTCTCAGAGGCGAGGTATTGAGATACAATATTTTTTGGAAGGAAATTTCGAGCCAGCTCAAGCTGCAAGATTCTTTCAGCTATGAGGGACTTTTTTAAGCTGTCAGCGGGGAAGGATTGCTGCAGCAGCGTTTGAATCTGGCTGAGCTTTTCCCCAGAGGGCGAACAGCGGGACAAAAGCAGCTGAATGTCGCTGCATATCAGGCCTATGGAAATCATTTTTCGACCCTGCACGAAAAATGTGGGGAAGCTGTCGAAAATACGAAGCAGCTTCAAGGAGCTGATTATAGAATCTGCGGCCGCATTCGGATTATTTGCCAGAATCAGGTCAAGGGTTCTCAAAGAATTCAAAAATACGGCAGCCTGAACACTGTCGCCGCGAGCTTTAAGAATTTGATTGCCCTTGAGGACACCTATATCAAATTGTGACAATGGAAGCTGTGAACCCTTATCGATGTTATCGAAAATAGGTTTTGCCCTGTTGAGGATCTCAGCTACTTTTTCGCGTAAATCGCCGGGGAACTGGCCGGTGGGCAGGGATATCATATTAGTTCTATAGAACGCGTTTATCTGCGAGATATTTGTAATTTCCGATGATCGTATTTGACCGACAGCTAAGATGTAATATTTATTTGCGTCTTCGGCCGATTTGTCTAACGGGACGAACTCAGGAAATTTTGTCGGTTCGCCAGCTTTAGCAATTTTGTGTATCTCCGCGGATAATCTTTTTTCAGCGATAAAGGCGGCCAGCAGAAGGCATAGAACGCCAAACATCGCGAGTATCACAAAACCAAGAGCGATTTTACGCCATAAAGGCAGGGGCGGTTTATCTGGATTTTGCGAGGGTTGAGCCTGCGAAACCGAATTTGATGATTTATCAGCCGTCATAATTTTATCTCCAGGACTTTATATATTATACCATTTCAGGTTAAAATTTTTCCAATAAAGAATTAACGATTTTTTAAATGCTGCGCCGATTTTCGTTTTTTTTAGCTTAAAAATAATATATAACAGTATTAAGATTTAATAACCTTGGGAACTCAACAGATGGCCGAACGAGCATTTAGGAATAGACAAAGGGCATTCACGTTAGTCGAACTGCTGGTTGTAATCGCGATAATCGCACTTTTAATGGGGGTCTTGCTGCCTGCATTGACAGCCGCCAGAAGACAGGCACAGGCGACCGTATGCAGGAGCAATCTGCGGCAGGTAGGGCTGGCGATGGGCTTTTATGCCGAGGCATGGAACTATTTTATCCCGCGCGGAACCGGTACAAATCCAACTAAAACATGGTTTAATTTATTTATGCCGTATTTGGCGGTCAAGCCGCAGGATGGAGATTACCGCAGCGTAAAAATATACCGCTGTCCGGCTTATCCCGACAAAAGACAGACGGTTTGTTTTGTAAATAACGGCTGGAAGTTTTCCAGTGTGACTGATATGATGGGAAGTTCGCAAGATGAGCCGACGAGAATGTTCGGTATTAAAAAATTAGATACAAAAATATATATGGCGGATAACGAAGATGTCGGCCGACCTCCAATAACTAAAGCAACGGATCCGGGTCTTGATAAATGCGACGTATGGAGTATTTATCATTTGGCCAGTAATGGAAACGATAATTCCGCAGAGCCAAGGAGGGTTGGAAGGATACGGCACAGCAAGGGAACGACAAATCCGGGATGTCATTATTTATTTCTCGACTGGCATGTGGAATGGCTTGCATCAGGTGAGCCAACCACAAATACCGCAGATCCCAGGTTAAAAGAGCTGGTTAAGAAATGGAATTATGATTTTTAGCCGCAGATTACACACTGAAAAAAATTTTCTATTATTTCTGCAGGGCATGGTCCAAATCCGCGATTAAATCATCCGTGTCTTCAAGCCCGACAGCGAATCTAAACAGGGTATCGGTAATTCCAAGTTTATAGCGTTCGGCCCGGCTGTAATCGTAATAGCTTACAAGTGCGGGATGAGTAATCAGAGATTCCACGCCGCCCAGTGACGGGCCGATATTTATCAGTTTTATCCTGTCGAGCAGGCGTTTGGAATCATTTAATGTCCCTTTGATATCGAACGAAACGACGCCGCCGCCCCCCTGCATCTGCGCGGTCGCGACTTCATAATGCTGATGACTGGGCAAA
>Ga0209077_1000396_pt1 | contig 11628 bp, 10 predicted proteins | sample PPLLak1March2015_FD_187247 | JGI IMG/M metagenome (GOLD analysis project Ga0209077, IMG submission 187247) | Freshwater sediment microbial communities from Prairie Pothole Lake near Jamestown, North Dakota, USA - PPLs Lake P7 Core (1) Depth... | ecosystem: Environmental > Aquatic > Freshwater >... | reverse complement strand
GACAGCCTGGGGTTTCCCGACTACAGCCTGGTTGATCTGGGACCGTACCTGCGACTGCCGATGTCCGAATACGTCCGGCCTAATGCCCGACCCATGCAAATCGTGACCAGCCGGGGGTGCGTCTTCGGGTGCACGTATTGTCACCGGCTCTTCGGACGGGAGTTCCGCGCACGGTCAGCCGAGAGCGTCGTGGCCGAAATTGAGTATCTGAACCGGGAACATCGGATCAATGAATTCCTCATCTACGATGACATCTTCAACCTGGATATTCGGCGGGCCAAGCGGACCTTCCGTCTGGTCCTTGATGCAGGCGTCAAAGCGGGCTTTTCATTTCCAAACGGTTTGCGGGCCGTGCCGATGGACGAGGAGCTTATGTCCTTGATGGCGAGGGCGGGGGTCCATACTGTCACTGTTGGAATCGAAAGCGCCAGCGAGCGGGTCCGGGAGATGATCCAGAGGAGGCTGGACCTCCGCCAGGTCGAAGAATTCCTCTTATTGGCCAAGCGTTACCGGATGCGCACGCAAGCGTTCTTCATGATTGGTTTTCCCGGGGAGAAGCCCGAGGAAATCGCCATGACTGTGCGATACGCGAGGCGTCTGAGCAGTTTGGACTATGCCTTCTTTTCGTTTGCAACCCCGTACCCCGGCACCGAGTTGGCGAATCAGGCGCTACGGCAAGGCTTGAAGATTGAGTTGGGAGTCGGTTCCCTCGACTACTATGTGCCTCACGTCTGGTCCGGGCGGACAGGGTATAGGTCACTCAAGTGGTGGAGGCTGACGGCATCGCTCGCCTTCTACAGCACTCCGCGTCGGATCTTTAGGCTGCTGGGTCAGGTTGGCAGCCCGAATTTCGTAAAGATGTACGTGAAATCCGCCCTCAGGACCCTTCACATGCTGACCTGGCGTCCGGGTGCGCACTCCTGAGCCGGACGGCAGCCTGCCGAATAATGATTGACCTGGCGGGCCGGCGGAGCGTCGCGGAATTTCGGGGACACAAAACTTAATTCCTTTGCATTGCCGTGATCACGCTGACGGGAGGGGAATTTAAGTATTATGTCCCCGAAATTCAATTCCAATTTCGCAGCGGGTGGTTCCGGTTCTGAAGGGGAAACCGCACCCGTGCGCCGCGCACGTGGGACTCATAGACCGCCTGGAGCATTTCCAGCGAGGCGAGCCCGTCGCGAAGACTGACCTTCGGCTCGCGATTCTCCTGGATGGCCACGAGCAGGTCGTCCACAATCGGTGCGTACCGGGCAGCCCTGGGGTTGGGACTCTCGAGCTCGGCCGGGGCGCCGGGCAGGGGCTTCCAAGTCGCCGCACGGCCCAAAGGCGCCCAGGAGGGCTCGCCGAGTAACCCGACCATCGGCTGCATGTCGGGACGGATGCTGACGACCCCGCGGGAACCCAGTATGTCCAGTCCCCATCTTCCCCCGTTGCCATCGCTGTTTCTTGTCGAGGCGAAGTACCCCTTGACTCCATCCCTGAATGCAAAAGTAGCCTGGATTCGGTCACCGACGACCGGCCCCAGTGCCTCGGTTGCCTCGTGGACATCCGCCTTCACGGCCGGCCGGCCGCCAACCGTGATGTCGGCCTCACACCAGACCGGGTTCCCCGCGAAGAAGCGCATCAGATCGGTGATGTGGCATCCGAGCACGAGCATGTCCTCGCCGCCCGCGCGGCGGTCCTCCTTCCCCCGGCCGCGCAATTCAAGGATGTCACCAATCAGCTTTTCCTCGACGACCAGGCGGCGTGCGTGTTGAAGAATTGGCATCGCCCTGAAGTTGTACGCAACGGCCCATTTGAGGCCCTTGGCCGCGGCGGCCTTAACCATCTCGTCGGCGTCGGTCAAGGTGTCCGCAATCGGCTTCTCGATCAGGCCGTGGGCGCCGAGCTCGGCACAGGCGAGCAGGTAGTCGCGGTGCCGGACGGTATGCCGGGGGGCGATTACAACCAGGTCGGGCCGCTCTTTGCTGAGCATTTCGCGGTAATCGGCATAGGTCCGGGCGGCTTTGGCCTCGAGGGCGTGGGAACGGCGTCCTGCTTCATCAGGATCCGCCAAGCCGACCACTTCGACATCCGGCCTGAGGCCGAAAACAAGGTGCAACGTGTGGCCGTAGTCTCCCTGGCCGGTTGCCCCGATGATGCAGGCTCGATATTGTCGCATTTGCATTCGCGCAGCCGACGGGTCCGGCCGGAACAGTCCGGCTGCCGGCAAGGCGGCGGCAACCTTGATGAAACTCCTGCGAGTGGACCGCATCCAGCCCCCTTTCCTTGGAGCGCGGCCGTCCCGAGGGTGTCGAAAAAAACCCGAGGCGGTTGCCTCCAAGTTGGCCCTCAAGGTTAGTCAAGCGAAGTGCTTGGTTACAAGCGCCTGCACGACGACCTTGGCTCGGGCGAAACTCCAGCGGGAATCCTAACCGGAGGACAGGCGCAGGTCAACTCTGGACCTGGTAGCCTGGTATGGTGGGGGGACTCTGGGGTGACCGGGCGGCCCTAGTGCCTTCTTCCCGAAGTGCGGCGGCAAGCAACGTGCTCCATCAGTTCTTTGTCTGTGAGCGCACGTTTCCAGACTCCGTGAGGGCCGGAGGGATTCGCCTGCTGTAGCTCCGACTCAACCAGCCGCAAGCAGAGCCCCGGTCCTTCCTGAATCGTAACGCCGTGCTTCCGGAACAGGGCGAGGTCGGCCGTGACGACGGCCTCTTGGTTCTCTTCCCCCGTTCGCCAGGTTTGGAATTTGAACGAGCGGATGGTGTGAGTCTGCTCGAAACCCTGGTAGCGGACCTCGGCGCGGCCGCTCGGAACCGCTTCGGCGGGTACCTGATCTGCACATACACTGATCGCCATGTTAGGGTTGCCCCTTTCCAGTTGGAAAGTGACCAGTCCACCGACGGATAGTCCCTCCGTGTTGCCCAGCGGAACTCGGTACGCGTAGTGAAAGGTGTTCACACCGGTGGTCGTCGTAATTCTCCCCGCACTGATCGCTGTCGCCAGCATTTCGATCCTTCCCGTCATTTGATTCTCCTTAATAGTCTCCGGCTGCCGCGGCCAAAGGCGAGGTGCGCTTCAATTTGACGGCGGTCTTTGCCCAATGCGGATGCGACTTGACCTGAGGAGGTGGGCGTGCCAGTCAAGCGTGATCCGAGTATAACACGTCAAGTTCAAGCTCGGTCATCGGCCGTCGGCGCAATGCCGGCACGGGAGGCGCGCTTAGGTCGGGAATGAAGCCCTGATCGCACGAGGCTGACCATCGTGAAAATATTGCGAGCAAGCAACCGAGCCCAGCTCCAACGGGTCATTTGGGGAAAGTAAATGCCGCGGAACAGCAGCCGCGAGATAAAGAGCGTGAGCTGTTGTGCGAACGGTTTCTGGTTGGCGAGCATCCACTTCTGGGTCCTCGAAAACACGGACGCTCCATAAGCAGCCTGCCAGGACCTGCGAATTTCTTTCTGAGCTTCCTCCGCGGACAGGTGTGCGGGCTCAAAAGTGCTTTCGAAGGCGCGGAAATCCAGCCAGTGTTCGGGCCGTGTCAGTCGTTCGCTCTTTTTCAGCCGGTCGTACAGGGGAGTCGCCGGAAAAGGCGTGAGCAGCCCGAAGACCGGAAGGCCGGGAGGCCAGGTCTCCAACTCGGCAGCAAGCCGGTTGGCCATGCCGGGTCGATCACCCTCCATCCCGATGATGAACGAAGTAATCGCGTAAACGTTGTTCCGAGCCAGAAGCTCCAAGGTGTTCCGGTACTCGGCGGGCTTGTTGAATTGCTTCTTCGCGGCTTTCAGGCTTTCGGGTTCCGTCGATTCCAGGCCCGCAAAGATCCACCATCCGCCGCTGGCGGCGATCAATTCGACGAGTTCTTCATCGCGCAGGAGGTTGATGCTGATCTGAGCCACCCACGGCAGGCAGGCGTCCCGGTCGATCATTTCCCGCAGCAACGACTTGATCCGCTTGCGGTTGATCGCGAAGTTATCATCGATGAAGAAAACCATGACGAGCGCTTTGTCTCGTTTGGCAATCGATTTAAGCAGGAGCAGTTCCCTGATGACACTCTCGTTGGAGCGAAAGCGGATCTCGTCCCCGAAGAAACCCGTTACGGTACAGAACTCGCACCCATAGGGGCAGCCGCGACCCGATTCGACTGGGAAAACATACGCCCTGTCGAAAGGCACCGACATGGCCTTGAGCAGGCGACGAATGCTCCCCGGGACGCAACGCATCAGGTTGAAAAGATCGAGGTTAACCTTATCCCATTGAATCGCCGGATAGTCGGCCAAAGACGGCTTGCCCGCCGCCTCCCCGGCGCGATAGATCCTCTTGAGCCGGCCTTGAACGACGTCTTCCACCACCTGAGGCCACAGCTGATCGGCTTCCCCCATGACAACGGAGTCGGCGCACTGTGGCTGGCCGGTTTGGCCGAGTGGCTCCTCCGGCAGGGCGGTCACATGAGGACCTCCAAAGACGACCGGTACCCCGGTTTCAGTGCGGATGGCCCGTGCCACCCGGTAGGCCTTCTGGGCCATCCGGGTCATGAAGCCCATGCCAACGAGGTCGACCTTCTGGTCACGCACGAACTGGACCATCTGCTGCTCGTCCCAGTGGACGACGTTTCCGTCGAGGATGGTCACCTTGTGTTCGCTGGGCGTCAGCGTTTCCAAAAGGAACGGCCAGAGCTGTGGGAGGAAGTTGTTGGTTATCTGGTTGTCGGGTACGTGTAACAGGATATGCAATGACTATTCTCTATTCACCCCCGCGGCATTCTGCCCCGAGAAGTCGTAAATGTTAACACAGCTGGCAACTCAGTGGGTCTATCGCTTCGATGCCGAGCCCAAAACAGACAGTGCGGGCTCAGCCGAGCTAATCGTTGCCGCCCCTGAACGGGACAGCTTGACGGATGCAGAAGCTGCTGAGGCCGTTGGGAGGATAGCTCAGTCTTCGCCGCAAGTCCACAAAAACGGAAGATCCGCCGGCGCCCGTCGTCAAAACATGAATCGAACCCACCCGTCCAGGCCGAAAGGCCGAAGTGCTCCCAACGTTGCGTCTCCCTCTCTTTACCATGAGAGGGGCGTTGCATAGAATTGACAATAGACGACCACTTGTAAACAGATTCGTAAACTTTCAGGGTCTCTCGACCTCACGCCGGGAGAGGAGGACCATATGAGAAAAGATCCGCGGCTGGTAGGAACGATGATCCTGCTGGCAGTCGTTTTGTCTGTCGGCACGGTGGTAAAAGCGGGCGATCAGAACACGACGGGAACGGCGGACAGCAAACCGATCATGCTCGCGCCAAACGACGTCAACTGGGGGCTCTGCCCACCCGCAGTGCCTCCAGGGGCTCAATGCGCGGTCATTGAAGGGGATCTGAACGCTGCGAACAAACTCTTCGCCTTCCGTGTCAAGATGCCTGGTGACTTTCGGATCATGCCGCACTTCCATCCCGCCGAGGAGCACGTCGTCGTGCTCTCAGGCGTATTCAACATGGCAATGGGCGAAAACTTCACGACGGATAACGGCCACGCGATGTCGGCTGGAAGTTTTATGGTGATGCCGAAAGAGCAACCGCATTTCGCCTGGACGACGGGGGAAACGATCATCCAGGTCTATGCCATCGGGCCCTGGGGACTGACTTACGTCAATCCGGCAGATGATCCGAGATCCCGGTCACTCACCGAATGAGTCTGCTTGGGGGAATAGGCCACGGGTTACGGATTCTGACCGGCGTGATCCGTGGCGCTCTTCAGCTGATGATCCGCTTGCGGACGGCGTAGAGGACCAACTCCGCTGTGTTGTGAAGGTCCAGTTTCTGTCTCACGACAGCGTGATCATCGGCCAGCAAGACTCTCTGTTTCTTCACCGCTCGCACCCGCAAGAGGAAGCCGTACCCGGAGGGTGGTCCCTGTCCCCGGCACGGACTGTATCATCATTGATCCGCCCAGTTCCCGCACCCGCTCCTCCATTCCGATAAGACCCAGTCCCTTCGCCATGGAATCGTTCGGAACGAAACCGCTCCCATCATCCTGGACCGTGAGGCAGATGGGTCCGGTTGGAGATTCAGATCCCAGATTGACGGTGACATGCCGCGCGCCTGAGTGTCTGACGCAATTGGTGAGCGATTCCTGGACCACTCGATAAAGGCAGGTTCGGTGTTCGTCCGGCAACCCGTCCAGTGGTTCATTGATTCTGATGTCGACATCAATACCGGTGTGCCTGGACACTTCCCGCGCCTGCCACTTCAGGGCTGGAGCCAGTCCCAGATCATCGAGCATCGAGGGGCGGAGCCCCATTGCCAGCTCGCGAACAATCCGCAAGGTTTGCTCGGTCGTTCCCTTTGCCTCCGTCAGATGTTGATCGAACTGCTCCTGAGGACCGTGTCGCAGTTCTCCGAGCTGTCCAAGGGAGAGGCGCAGTCCGGTCAGCATTTGCCCCACCTCATCGTGCAACTCGCGTGAGAGGTTCTTCCTCTCCTCCTCCTGGGCTTTGACGAGTCGTTGAGACAATCGTCGCAGCTCGTGCTCGGCACGCTCGGTCCGCAGTTGCTGGTCGGCCGCCCGGCGCTCCAGCCGCACCGTCCGATGCACTGTCAGCACAGTGACCACCAAACCGAGGCCAAGGGTGAGGAGCACGAGGTTGCGGTAGTACCTTTGAAATCTGGCCGTGCTGGAATTGACCCTCTCCCGTTCTCGCATGTAATCCCGGGAGTACAGCGCCTGAATGTCCTCGGCGATCGCAAGCAGATTCTGTCTGCGGGGCAGGACGTCCCGCCGGATAAATGCAAAGCGAGAGCGGGATTTTTCCTCGGCACTCCACTCGAAGACCGGTTCGAGTGAGCCCCAGTAAGTCCGCATCTGGCTCGCCAGTTCAGCGAGACGGGTTTTTTCGAGGTGGCCGGTCTGCTCGGTGATTTCCTTCAGGTGGGATTCGGCCGAGGATTGGCTCTGACGCAGTTGCTCGCGATAGTAACCGGCGTTTTCGTTCGACGGGTCGAGCAGAAAGTCTCGAAGGTAGATAGAGGCGAGAAAGATGTCGGACTTGATCTGGTTGAGCACCTGCTCGGAAGCCTGGTGACTCCGGTGGATGGCGGCCATCTCCCGGTAGGTTTGATCTGCCATCCTGGCCGCCGCGATCGCAGAAAAAACGATCAGAGCCAGGAGGCTGAGCAACCCGACCAGGAGTATCGGCCACGTTCGTGCCGATGATTGCATCTCTGGCATGCGATTGTCCCACTCGGGCGGGCAGAGTACCACCCCTTGAGCCATATCTGGTTCAGCTCTGGACAGCTTGCCCCCACCGATCATTTGAACCTGTCAGCTGGTCTGCTAGACTCGCATAAACAAGGGAGCAACCAAATGACAGATATGCAGCAGTTTATCTCCATGTCAGCGGGCAAATTGGGAGTGTCTGAATCAACCACCCGATCGGCGACCGCCGGTATTCTCGGTTTTCTCCAAAAGCGCGCAGACAGCGGCGACTTCAGCCAACTGCTTGGCAAGATCTCGGGGGCAGGCGATCTGCTGAAGGAGGCTCCAAAGGCCGATGCGGGAGGCGGCGGCATGCTGGGAGGCTTGATGGGAAAAGCTTCTTCCGCCTTTGGTGGCGGCGGCTCGGCCCTTGATCTTCTTGCTCAGTTCCAGAAAGCGGGGCTGGGCACGGATAAGGCTGGGCCTCTGGCATCGATGCTGCTTGAGTTGGTCAAGTCCAAGGCAGGCCCAGACCTGACGAACAAGATCCTGGCCAAAGTTCCCGAAGTAAAACAGTTCCTCGGCTAGAATTTCCCGCCTACCTCCAGTCGTTTTTTCGGAGCCGCGCACGGAGCGAACGAGCCGAGAATGCATCCATCCGCTGAGCCTGAATGGAGCGTAATCGCGATCGCAAGGAGCCGCGCACGAGAGCGAGCGAAGCGAGCGAGAGTAAGCGGACCACGCACCGATCCGTTAAATCCTGACAAATCAATGAGCAGTCGTCATGTTGAGTGGTCCGCTTACTCTCTCTCTTTGCTCGCTCTCGTGCGCGGCTCCTTGCAATTTCGCATGCGGCGCGATTCCCGCCGAGTCCGGACGGTCGGTCCACTTTTTCGACGGCCCGCTGAAAGGCGCTGCGAAGCGACTGGTTGTGCCGGTCGTAGCCGATCGGATACCATGTCCCGACGGTGGACATAGAAATGAGCGAGAAAGGGAAAGACAGCCGCGTGGACGCGCTTCGTCTGGGTGTTGTCGTTCCGATGGCGAACGAGGAGACGACCGTTGAAGACTTCCTTTCACGTGTGCTTGCCCAATTGGCCGCGAATGACCGGGTGTTCTGCGTCCTCGACAATGCCTGTCACGACGGGACAAGGGTGCTGGTGGAGGCCGCATCCAGGGCAGACGGGCGGGTCCAGCTGATCTGGGCTCCCGAGAACCGGTGCGTCGTTGATGCCTATTTCCGCGGCTATCGGGAAGCCGTTACGGCAGGATGTGCCTGGATTCTCGAGATGGATGCCGGCCTGAGTCACTCGCCTGAGCAGATTTCCCGCTTCATCCAAGCCATGCAGGCGGGGGCTGACTATGCGGGGGGAAGCCGCTTCATACCCGGAGGCTCTCATTCGGGCAGCTGGTACCGATACGCGGTTAGCAAAGGCGGCACCGTACTTACCAATTCCCTCCTGGGGACCCGCATGCACGATATGACGAGCGGGTTCGAGTGTTTTACCCGTGAGGCACTGAGTTACGTGATTGACCGCGGAGTAAAGAGCCGCGCTCATTTCTTTCAAACCGAAATCCGTTACATGATGCACCGCTGGAACTGGGTCGAGGTTCCGATCGACTATTCGGCGCCGAGCAGCGCGGTCGGGCGCAGCCAGTTGCTTGAGTCCCTGCGTATCCTCTTTGCCCTCCGGCGCGAGCGCAAGTCCTCCAATGGAGCCGGCCGATGACGGCCGAGTTCTATTGCGCGGTAACCACTATCAATCCGCCGGGCAACTCTATGAAACTGCTGGCCGACGCCATTGCGCGGACGTCCGGCAACTTTCTGGTTATCGGAGACAAAAAAGGACCCGTCGATTTTCACTTGCCTGGGGCCCGGCTCTTCCCGCTCAGCGTCCAGATGGAGATGCCTTTCAGGCTCGCTCGATTGCTCCCCGTCGGCCACTATGCTCGGAAGAACCTTGGCTACCTGGTCGCCATGAACGAGGGAGCGCCCACGATTTTCGAGACGGATGACGACAATGGGCCGACCGATCGGTGGACGACGAGGGCGCTTCTAATAGAGGCCGAGACGATCAGCGCCCGGGGATGGTTCAATGTCTACAGCCTGTTCTCTGACGACCTCCTCTGGCCTCGAGGCTTTCCGCTGGCCGAAATTCGGCGGCCAGGCGCACCGCAGGTTGCGCGCAAAATCGAGCAGATAGAAGCGCCGATCCAGCAGGGGCTGGTCGATGAATCCCCCGACGTCGATGCCGTCTGGCGCCTGGTTCTCGACCGGCCGATCCGCTTCCGTCAGCGCCAGGCCGTGCATCTGGCGCCGGGAACCTGGTGCCCTTTCAACAGCCAATGGACCTGGTGGTGGCCGGCGGCTTACCCTCTGTTGTACCTGCCGAGCTATTGTTCATTTCGGATGACCGATATCTGGCGGAGTTTCGTAGCCCAGAGATGCCTCTGGGAGTTGGGCGTCGGGGTCGTTTTCCATCCACCGGAAGCCGTGCAGGAGCGAAATCCGCACAACCTGCTAAGGGACTTCGAAGACGAGGTGCCGGGCTACCTGAATAACCCGAAACTGTGCGAGCTCCTGACCACCCTTGCGCTTACGCCTGGCATAAACCACGTGGGTGCCAACATGCGCCGCTGTTACGAGGCGCTGATCGCCAATCAGCTTTTCCCGCCGGAGGAGCTCCCGCTCGTGTCCGCCTGGCTGGAGGACGTTGAACGAGTTCCAGGGACATGATCGGACGGATCCGACCGATCCGTCCGATCCGTCGGATCCCCTTGAGTCCTTTGCCGCTTCGCCTGCGTCTTATCCTATATGCTGATCAGGCAGGCCAACGATGTTCACCCCTCCGAAATAACCGACGAGAAGCTCTACCTGAACCGGCGGGCATTCCTGGCGACGCTGCCCTTTGCCGGCCCGGCGGCAACTGTGGCGCTTCCGGGGCAATCGGACTGGAAGCCCAAGGGAAAGGGGCCGTATGACACGGACGAAGACCTCACCCCCTATGAAGATGTCACGACCTACAACAATTTCATCGAGTTCGGGCCGGACAAGGACGACCCGTCAAAACGGGCGAAGACACTGAAACCGAAGCCCTGGACCGTGAAAGTCGACGGGGAAGTGGAGAAACCGGGGAATTACGATCTCGACGATCTCTTGAAGGGGCTTACATTCGAGGATCGGATATACAGGCTGCGCTGCGTGGAAGGGTGGTCGATGGTGATTCCCTGGCTGGGTTTCCCTCTCGCCGACCTGATCAAGCGACTGGAACCCCGGCCGAAAGCCCGTTTCATGGAATTGACGACGTTGTACGCGCCGGACCAGATGCCCGGGCAGCGTACGTCCCAGCTGGCCTGGCCCTATGTCGAAGGCTTGAGGCTGGACGAAGCCATGCACCCATTGACAATTCTGGCTGTGGGACTTTACGGAAAGCCGCTGCCGAACCAGAACGGCGCGCCCCTGCGGCTGGTGGTCCCATGGAAGTACGGATTCAAGAGCATCAAGTCCATTGTCAGGATCCGATTCGTCGAGAAACAACCTGTCACCGCCTGGGCAAAGCAAGCGCCACGGGAGTACGGTTTCTACGCCAATGTAAACCCGGAGGTCGACCATCCGCGTTGGAGCCAGAGCCGCGAGCGGCGCATCGGTGAGTTCTTCAGGCGAAGGACGCTGCCGTTCAACGGTTACGCGGACAAAGTGGCAAATCTCTATTCCGGTATGGACCTGCGGAAAAACTACTGAGCCACGTTCACACACTGTTCACCACCCGGCCGATGGTCGTCCGACGCTTGAAACCGCTCATTTTTCTGCTCTGCCTGGTGCCGCTCGGATGGCTGCTTGTCGACCTGTCTCTCGATCGGCTCAGCGCCAACCCGATCGACGACCTCATGGATCGAACGGGCATCTGGGCGCTTCGGCTGCTTCTCATAACGCTCGCCGTCGCGCCAGTCCGGCAACTGACCGGCTGGTCAAGCCTGATCAGCTACAGGCGTATGCTCGGGCTGTTTGCATTTACCTACGCGTCGCTGCATTTCCTCAACTACCTCGTGATCGACCAGTTCTTCGCCTGGGACGAGATCATCAAAGACATCAGCAAGCGGCCTTTCATAACGGTCGGATTCACCAGCCTGGTCCTCCTCGTGCCGCTCGCCCTCACGTCAACGCGCGGGATGATCCGCCGCTTGGGCGGCCGGCGGTGGCAACGTCTCCACAAAATCGTGTACATCTGTGCCCTGGGTGGTGTCATCCATTACCTGTGGCTGGTCAAGGCGGATCGCAGCCGGCCGTTAGCGTACGGGGCGATTCTTGGACTACTTCTCGCGTACCGTGTGTGGAGGACGAAGCAAGGGGCGGCGAAGAAGACCCCGTCAGAGCCGCGCACGCGGCGATAGCGTTGAAAATGTTAACTCTTCTATTAATAGGCGGATAGACCGGCGAGTTCCCGGCGGAGGGCGCGATCGA
>Ga0209077_1000393_pt1 | contig 11650 bp, 30 predicted proteins | sample PPLLak1March2015_FD_187247 | JGI IMG/M metagenome (GOLD analysis project Ga0209077, IMG submission 187247) | Freshwater sediment microbial communities from Prairie Pothole Lake near Jamestown, North Dakota, USA - PPLs Lake P7 Core (1) Depth... | ecosystem: Environmental > Aquatic > Freshwater >... | reverse complement strand
ATGAAGTATATAGACTAGGAGACACAACACTAAAGATAGACGAAGAAGAGTACAGAGAGAGGTCAAGACTCTACAAACACTGAAGAAGTACACAGGTTATCCACAAGATAACCAAAGGTTATCCACACAAATTCCCTCACCAAAGACTTTTAACCAATCTAAAGTCATTTTTCTAAAAAATAGAGATGTGTATGATAGAGCATTACTTATTTAAACAAAAGTTTTGGGTCATTTCGATGCAAAATCAAGGACTTTCAACAACTTTTAGTCTAAAATACAACAGAATTAGTCTCATTCAGACCCGTTTTTGAAGGAATAAAGTATCATTTAGACCCCATTTAGAAAGACTGAGAGGTAAATCATGGAGATGCAAGGCCAATTTGATAGGAGAGGAAAGAGAAATATGAGCAAATACACATATCGCAAGGGTAAGGAATCAAGAATGATCTATATGACCGGATACATTGAAGGTCAACTTCAACACAGTCAGCATGGAGTTGTATCTAGGTCTTGGTATAGAGATAGGTATAATCTATCTAAATCAACCCTATACAAAGATATAAAAGGGTTGTCTGCTGCCTACCCCGGACTTGTGTGGATAAAATAACTGTAGGGACCGGGCATTTTCAAGGTTCTTCGTAATACTTTAAGTTAAGGTGTGTGTAACACCCCAATTGAAACGATTCAATGTTCATGGGACCGGGCATTTTTAGAGGTCTTCGTAATACTATTTGAGGGTGTGTTAACACACCCCCCCTTTCGGGGTATGTGTTACCCGAAAGGGCTATACCCTTTTCCAGAATCCTGTCTTATTGGTCATGAGAATGGTCCATGAAGGCTTATCGAAGAAGAAACAGTAGAATGATGAATCTGAAACAAACTCAATAGCCACATTCCTACCCAAAAACTCATGAAAGTCAATAGAACGCTCCCTTGTAGAAGTATCTACAAACCTTTCTTTTCCAAAGCATCCCTCAGGATCATCGAAGTTGTATTCTGCCAACATCTCATTCCAATATTCCTCCTGAATCCCTCTAACGGGACGATAGAACAACCTGAACCCATAGTCAGAATAAAGCCACTGATCTATGTAGTAGTCGGTCCTATTGTCTACTTTGATAGTTGAATCATTGACAGTGATCGCTTCAAATTCCATGACCAAAGCCTACCACCAGAGGAAGATCATGTCAAGACCCAGAATCGGGGAGTTTGGTTACTCTCCGTAATCAGGGGGTGTGTTAACACACCCCCGGAATAAGAATGGGAATTGCCCATTCCTATCCGGGGTAGTGTTATTGAAATTGAATTCCAGTTACCCAAGGTAAAATGTCATAGTTCATGAAATCCAATAGAACCGAAGGATCATCCTCAGCATCATCCATTTCAAGATCAATGTCCTTGAGCCATTGTTTGAATTCAGGCCCATAGATATCAAGAGTTAGTTTGACAATCATACTGTACTTTCTCCATCTTCATCTACCCCCAGAAGAACAATGAGTTCACCATTCTTGTCAATGAGAAACATTGAATCGGGATAGTTCTCAGCAATCCACTGATCTTGCCATTCGGTGCTAATCATTAGAACCTCCAAGGGGAGGGGTTTCCCCCTCCCCGATAGATGAATCAGGCAGTCGCCGGAACAAGCGCCTTCACAGCGGTCAACAGAGCGTTATTCTCCGCATTCCAAATGGGATTGAAACCGGAACGAGAAGCCAGAAGGTTCTCAGTGGCATTGTCGCCACGACCATTCCTATTCCACATCAATTCCTCATTCAGAGCATTGTAGGCACCATAAGCCGTACCAAAGACTGGCTCGATGGTATCTGAAGTCCAGATATCCCAAAGAACGTCATGACGCTTCTCATAACGAGTAACACCAGCCTTAGTATCCTTCGGAGCATAAATCTTGCTGACCAATTCCTCAAACTGAATGTTAGTAATCTCAGTCTGAAGCAGAGTGGTCATCTCCTGCTCCCAAAGATCAATGTAGGTATCGGTCAGAGCCAAGGCTTCCCTAGCCGCCTGAACCTTTCCCTGCATCGACTGAGTGTGACGAATCTTGAACGTCTGCTTAGCACCAGCCAGAGCAATGTTCAATGTATTGGCACAAACAACCCTAATGGGGGTCACAGAGGCAGTAATAGCCGCTGAGCCATCGTGGGAGGTAGCGACGAGAAGGTAATTATCAATCTCATCAGCAGCCCCGTCATCATCGAGAACGGTACGACGATCAAGGGCAAGGGAGCCAAAGACCTTAGTTCCATTCTTGATACTACCGCCAGTTTCCCAACGTCCACCATCCAGAAGGGCATCACCAAAGGCAAACAGTTCCTCATTCTGGAAAGGCTTGTAACGCTCACCGACATAGCCAAGAATATCGGAGGTAGTACGATCAAAGGGACTCGTCCTAACAGTACGGAACTGAGCCTTATGAGAGTAGTACCCTTCTGGAATCTCAACCTCTTCCAGACGGACATTCCAATTGTCAAGGTGACCAGCCGACAGCATTCCCTTAGTATCGACCTCTTCATCAAGCACAGTACCCAACTCATGCCAAGCAGGCTCACGATAGGAAACAAAGGTAGCGACATTCTCGCCATCAATAGTTCCAATTTCAATGTTATCAGGCATATCTATCATTCCTTTCATTCTGAGGGAGTTTCCCTCGACCAATAAGAGAAGAATATCACAGATCATGGGGGCTGTCAACGTGACGTGCATCACACAACCCAGAGTGACGGGCGGGAGCCTTGCTCCCTCTACGAGTCGGGGAATCCGATCACTCTTCGTAAGGCGGGGGTGTGTTAACACACCCCCCGAAGGGTTAGGATAACCTAACCCCCCAGAGAGACATTGATGAAATACAGAATCTCATAGTGGCTATACAGCCACAGTTTCATCTTCGTCATAGCCCTCCTTATCGGGATTGAAGATATCGTCAAGCAAGGCAAAGCCAAGGTTGGAGATGTATGCCCTTGCACTTTGGAGGGTAGTAAAGTCAGCAATTTCATCATTGCCACTCTCCCTAAGCCTAACCAGATTATACCAGTAGGCTCCCCTGATAGTGCTAGAAGGGATGTATTCAAGAAGGTAGTCATATTCAAATGTGGAGAAGGTCCAATCGTTGTTGACCTTCTTGAGACGAATCAGTGTTGCGCTCATACCAGTTCCCAATCTTCTTTGGGGCCATCCTCAGACCCGGCGATTACTTCTTCTTTACAGGTATTACAATAGAATGTTTCATCCCCGAAGGAATCAACAATACGTGGAGAATCCTCTATCATTACATCCCCATAGTGACTGAGAGTAACTGGAACCTCAATAGTGGTGTCAAGCATGAAGAGGGAGACTCGATGGTCTTGGTGTTTGTGCATGGCTACAGCCTATACCCTGACGAAGATCATGTCAACCCCTGCAAGCAGGGTCGGAGTGTGAGCAACCTCACACTCATGGGGTCGGGCTGATTTGACATCCTTCGTAATTGAGGGTGTGCTAACACACCCCCGGCTCTCACAATAGGAGTCGAACCTATATTCAATGATTAACAGTCATTTGTCCTGCCTTTGGACGATATGAGACTAACCCAAAGGGGTAGCACCGCGTAAGAGAATCGGACTCTTCAAGACAAGTTTTGGAGGCTCGTCACTGCCCAGCAGACTCGGCTTAACAATTATACCATGCTCCCGATCAAGAAGTCGAATCTCGATTAACTGATCCAGAGTCAGGTGTCCTACCATTAGACGAATCGGGAGTGCCCCCCGCGAGAATTGAACTCGCTTAACCCTGTTTAAGAGACAGGTGCCTATCCATCCGGCCCGAGAGGCTTGCGTGGCCCTAAAGAGAATCGAACTCTTTTCGCAAGGGTGAAAACCTTGTATCCTACCAATAGACGATAGGGCCAGAGTACCGGATGAGAGAATCGAACTCCCTACCCCCGAAGGGAAGTGGGTTACAGCCACCATACACTCCATGTGCTATCCGGTAAATATCCCAACCAATCCAAAGACGATTGGGAACAATAGTTGGTGCCCTCCCACCACTGGGAGGCTCGATTAGATGACCAGTCTAATCTTGGAGATGGTCAGTCTCACACCAAGGCGGTAATAGAGGGAAATCGAACCCTCAATTGTTGATTGACAATCAACCGTGTTACCTTTACACCATATTACCTTGTGATGGGCTGCTCTTAGGGTCTGGAGGCCGCGCGTCCACCTATGTTGCCAGTTGCCGAAAGAGCACTTACGTCGTCCCGAAGGAGGAACCCATTCAGGTTACCGCTTAGACTTCTTTGTCTTGGGACGACGAATGTACTCGCCCCGATCCTCAAGATCGAGAACAACGGTCACGACCTGACGGTCAGACTTGTTGCTAACGAACTTGCCATTCTTCTGACGGGAAACAACGCGAACGGACGTTCCGAAACGAGTATCCCAAGTTTCGATCTTCAAGGTAGTGCCTTTCGTTGTGGTTGGAAGTACAGTGTACCAGATTGAGAGGGGAAAGTCAAGACCTGACTCAGAATGGAGCAGGCTCGCCAGTCAACTTCTTCCTCAGAAGATCAAGAGCGTCATCATCCGTTGCCGGATTCTGGTTATCCCAGAACTTGATGGCCAGATCAACGGCCTGCTTAGCCGTCATCAGGTCGGTATTGAAACAAGCCTTGAGCACCTTGATGTGACTGATCTTGCGGTAACCCCTGCGCCTTTCGACACGATCAGGGTCGTAGGGCATGAAGTCGATGATGGTACGATTGGCAGCATCGAGGATCAACCCGAACTCATGCCCTGTGATGGTGCTCCAACGAACCTGACTGTCGAACATTCTGTGTTCCTCTCTCGTTCTGATAGTCATAGACTACACCCAGAACCAAGATCATGTCTAGACCTACTGACGAGTAACTTAGAAGAACTTTAGGTCATGGAGTTGGGGAGTTTGGTCACTCTCCGTAATCAGGGGGTGTGTTAACACACCCACGGGATCGGGGAATTTGAAAGTCCTTCGTAATTATGGGTGTGCTAACACACCCCCGCAATAGGAATGGCTTTCGCCATTCCCAATTGGGTTTTGTTTAGTATTCCACATCATCCTCACGGAAGTTATTCAGATCAATTCCCTCATCCCTTGCAACGTCACGCGCAATCTCAAAGAAAGTAGAATCATCCAATTCAACGGTAACGGTAACAGCACCGCTACTGAATCCAACTCTCATTAGTAGGCCCTCCTAACAGTGTATAGTCCTGAAGCCAAACGAGGAATAACATAGTCATCCATTGTCCAACCGGCAACATCCTCACCTTTGATAATAATTACATCTGTATTGGGCCAATACTCGGCCTCATAGTTAGAGGGAAGATACCTTCTAACAGTCTCAAGAATGCCCTTACCATGCTCAATGTAACCGAATTTCACCATTTACTCCTATAGATTAGAGGTAGAACTAGATCGTAGAAGTACCGTTCGGAATCCTGATAGGCAGTCTCACCTTCAAAGTAGGTAGTGCTATGACCATTGATAACAGCATAGGCTAGCAATCCATCTCTGGTATTGAAGCATTCCCCCCAAACAATGCCATGCCTGATTTCAAGCGGGATAATTGAATCTTCCATTGTGTCAGTCATGACTTCCCCTAATCCGAACCCATATCAATGCTTGAGCCTGTGCAGGCTTGATCTTGTATTCTTTAGCAAGGTCAATGACAACCGATTCCATCAGGTTATACATTCCCTTATTGGCATCCAGACGATCATAGCCTGCTGCCCGAATCATCCAAACGTCAATGGTGACCTTATCCATGTCCCCGGCAATGTTATGGGCGAATGAATTAGTCTTGCGACCCTTCAAGGCACTAATGGATTCTTGAGCCTGAACAGCCAAAGCCATTCTAATGTTATTACCCAAGGCCGGGACATTCTCGCCCATTAGGAACAATTCAGCATTCAGGACATTCTGTGCCCATTTGGTCCTAGGACTAAAGGCAGCAATTACCCCAGCCGCAGTATCAAGAGTGACATTGTAGCGGGTAGACAATTGAAGAGCAAAGGCTTGAGCCTCAGAATACCATTCAGCGGCCTGCATGATCTGGCACAATGAGGATTCAGCGATGAATTCATTGTAACGGTAACGGATGGATTGATAGGTCGGGACAGATTGCAGGCTCTTCGTTTCGCTCATGGGTACAATCTACCCGATGGGGAAGATCATGTCTAGACCTACTCGGTAGTAACTTAGGATAACTTTGAGTCACAGGATCGGGGGAATTGGTGACTCTTCGTAAACCGGGGGTGTGTTAACACACCCCCGCCTTTCTCATTTTCCAATGAAAATGAAATTGTTGTTTGTGTATTGCTTGTGAATGATTCCTCTATCACAGGTCAACATTCGGGGTACAGGGGAATGATTATAGATATCCACCGCCGCAAACTTATCAAAGGTCTTTTCAATGGTAGTCCATTTACCATCACGCTTTACTTTGATTCGGAATACTCCCCAGTCAATGTTAGTTTCCATATGGAACGTCACTAATCCATTCCAACCTACCGGCCAAAGCCTCACGATATGAGGCAACAGCGGCAATCCATGTTTCCATATCATATCCATCATCATTCAGGTTATTGATAACCCTTTCCCAATCATATTGGGGTGAGGATGAAGCCGCAACCCACATGCTAAATTGAAGGCTGGAATCTGCCAATTGGAAGATAGTGTCAATTACGGTGGTAGAGATGAATTCTTTGAATTCAGGGGCAATACTCATTCTGACTCCCTATTCCGATGCTTGATCTTACGATTGTACTTTGACTTATTCCGATGAGGGACAGCAATGTTGCTTCGACGCAATTCCTGAACCTTCCTAACCCTACTGGGAGGCATCCTTTTCTCCATTCTCAAGAATCCATCTAATCATGATATGGGCTGCTGTATGAGGATTGTTGAAAGCCTTCTGTTGAAACTCTGCTATCTCAAATCCTCGCCGGTACATGGAGAATGTAACTTGACCATCCCATGTACCTTGAATTCCTCTAAAGAATACCATCAATGATTGATCCATTACTTACCCCAACTCCTAATGAAATCACTGACAAGAATACCAGCGCATCCCATTGTAACACCAAGAAACACTTCGGTAAGGTCATTCATCAAATCCCCAGTCTTTCTGTAAGAATTGTGATTGAGGCAAACCCACATATCAATCATGGTGACTTCTTCATCCTCAAGATTCTCATAGTTCAATTCTTCCCAATCCTGATGAGTCCACTTCTCAACCAAAATCAGGGAAATGACATTCTCGGGAGTAAGGGCCTCATTGTTGTTCATGGCCCAAACGGAATTGACAATCTGATTGACGGTTGACATTACATTGCCTCCAAAGTCTGAAAGATGGCATTCCAAGTCTTGAATTCAGCCAAAGCGATATCCTGCATGGGATCACCTTCAATCTGAAACATTCCGAATAGATCGAACCAAGCAATCATTAGAGATTCGGCAATCTCCAAGTTGAATTCAGTGTCAGTCATGATCTTCCTCTCAATCGACTAGGACGATCCTATCCTGATGATCATGGTCCTGTCAAGGGTTACCGGCCAGTAACTTGTAAGAACTTTGAGTCATGGGGACGGGGCATTCAGTGACTCTTCGTAAAACGGGGGTGTGTTAACACACCCCCGCCTTACAAATCCAATTCCTCATTCCAACAATGCTCGCAAATCCACATCCCCTTATGAAGAAGCAGGAATTCCCTATTGTTGCAGTTCTCACACATTGGCAAACTCACTTTCAAAGTCTTCAAAGCCAAACATTACATCCCAGCAAACGTTGCAAAAGCCAGTCATTAGGGCCTCACGATCATCAGGTGACAATTCTGGCAATGCCCTCTGAATAGGCATTCCAGCCTTCCATGCCTGAAAGCCTTTCATGTTGACACTAAGCCAACGCTGAACCTTACATTCAGGGCAGGTAATACGAACCTGAATCACTTTACATCCTTAGGCTTGATCGAATTGAGGAAAGCGGCCTTCTTAGCCTTCTGATCCTTCTCCCACTGAATCTTTGCAGCGGACTTCAGCCCGTAGTTGGGGTTACGAGTGTTCTTGACGACCTTCATGATCTTTCCTCTCCTTGACCTTCTACACGTAGCCTACCTGATGATCTTGGCCATGTCAACGGTTACTGGCAAGTAACTTAGAAGAACTTTGAGTCACGAATCGGGGGTTTTCGTCACTCTTCGTAAGCGGGGGGTGTGTTAACACACCCCCGCCTTAGCGGGTTCCTGTGTAAAGGACTCCATAGTCAACCATGTATTCCTGAATTACATCGAATTCACTAGCATGTTCCTCTGCCAATTCGCGGGTAGACCATACAGAATCAAAGATAGCACTCTGACGATCAACAACGACAAAGACAATCATTAGAACTCCCATTCATCATAGTAATCAGGATCATTGGCATAGCGAGTATAGACCAATTCCTTGATATTCTCATCAGAATCATAGAGACTGCCAAAGCAATCGCCACGCTCATGTCCACAGCAGGGGTAATCCTCACACATACCACACCTCATTCAGAGTATCAATCACAGTTGCCCAACGAAGAACCTCATTGGTATTACCATCCTGAGCATGGAAGATATACATATCCTCAGCATCAAGAATGGCATTGGACATTACCCAGTCATACCTACCGGGGAAGTTCACTTGGAAACCCTCACAATCTTGAATTGATCAATCCACTCATGCTTCTCACAGTAGATCGACCAAACGGTCATTGGCCAATCGCAATTGACAATCTTGCACGAATCGTCACACATACTCATTCTCCTACCCGAATGCAATCACAATCACCCTTAGGGCAGATAGTGCAGTACTTATCCAAGTCTGTACCAAAGAAGTCGAAGGGACCGATTGCGTCTTCACTGAATCTCATACCCTGATCCTATGTCCTGAACCAAGATCATGTCAAGGGTTACCGGCCAGTAACTTGTAAGAACTTTGAGTGACGGGATCGGGGGTTTCGACTACTCTCCGTAAAAGGGGGGTGTGTTAACACACCCCCGGCCTTACGGCTCAGGGTATTCCTCTTCCTCCCATTCCCAAGCATAGGGATCATAGCCGTATTCAAATTCGTCCATTTCTATTCCTTTCAGACGAGGTAGTTGGACATGTGGGAATTGGCGCAATCATCACAGATTGCCTCAACCCACATAGCAATCTTATTCCCAGCAAGAACGCCAAGGTAGGCATGGCCATTCCTAGCGTATTCAGGGAATTCAGGAACGTCCTCAATGGACATGTGGGAAACGTGCTCGCAGTTACACATCTGGTTCGTCATGTCCTCATCCTATGCTCTAGATCAAGATCATGTCAAGGGTTTCAGAGTGTGGGGAATCTCACACTGGTTCGTAAACGTGGGGTGTGTTAACACACCCCCGCAATTCCCGAAGGAATTGGGAATTGGGTTTATGGATGAATTACCGTGTCAATTGCACCTAGGAAGATAATCCCTCCCATGAGGAATCCATAGAATCCAAGAATGGGATGAATGGCGAAGAATCCCACGGTAAGGGCGATCAGAGGAATAGCAACGAACAGGACGAACAGAATGGTCAGAATACGATCAAGCATTGGAGTTTCTTTCTTTTGAAGGTTTGGGTTGTCTGCTTCGCGGGTTTGGGGCAATCCCGCTATTAGGCCCCTTATATTCACGGTGGCATATTGATTCACTTTCCATTGTAGTTGCCAGTAGAAATGCACCTTTATTGCCTACTACCGGCCATTGCTGCCTAGGGCTCACCCCTTGCGGGTTTATTTGCCTAGGTGGATTTTATAGTGTCTTACCACTATTGAATTAGTCAATCAGTTCGTCACACTGATCGCACCATCCCTCAGGAGTAGGGACGAGAATCCAATTCTCTCCACACATGGGGCACTTAGTCATCTTACCCCCTTCCCTAACCTCGTTCAACCTGATACCTGTATCCTATCCTGATGATCTTGGGTTTGTCTACCCCTACTGGCGAGTAACATAGAAGAACTTTCTGTGATGGAATCGGGGGATTTCCTCACTCTCCGTAAAAGGGGGGTGTGTTAACACACCCCCCCGCCATTCCCTAAGGAATGGGGAATTGTTTACCAATTCCAATCAAGGATTTCAGGGGTAAGGCCAGCAAAGGCCACCAGCAGAAGCATTGACACATACATCCCAATAAATGGGCCAATCATGAATGCTGAAACGGACAGTGCCAAGAATCCAAGAATCATGGCGATGAACAGCAGTACACGGATAAGCATTACCATACCTCATTCAGTTCGATTTCGACAATTTCCCCATTGAATGAGGCAAAGCACTCATGGCATAGCCACATTTGAAGGTCCTTATCAAAGGACTGGGAGTCATTCTCACAGAGTTCGCACATGATTAGCCTTTCAGACTGCTGAGATGATACGGCCATTAGCCGGGTCGAAGTGAATAACAATGGTTCTGCCATTGATGTAGCGATGAGCAACCCCTTCGCTGATGATCTTGATCATGATCTTCCCTCTCACTCGCTCAACCTGATACCCGTATGGTATCCTGATGATCTTGATCCTGTCAAGCCCAAAAGGGGGGTTACTGATGAGTAACATAGAAGAACTTTGTGTTACTAGAATCGGGCGTTTCGTCACTCTTCGTAACAGGGGGGTGTGTTAACACACCCCCGCCTCAAGATCATGTCAAGTGCATGATCCTAAGGTAAGGTTAAGGTTAGACTAAGGTTAATCCCAATAGTCATTCTCATTCTCAATGGTGTATTGGGTTACCCTATACAATAGACCACCCAATGCCATTAGCATGAATATGGCAATCATTGGATTGATAACCCAAGCGGCTACCAATACAACGAATGTGAGGGGTAGAGTGAAGAATACGAGGAAGAATAGACTAACAGCAGACTTGATCATTATATACTCCTAAAAGCAGATATCGCAGGAACAGTGGTTATGTCCACCCGACTCACATGAGCGGGATGCATTGTGAGGGGGCATCATTCCACCCTCATTACAGGTTGAGCATTCCATTACCATACCTCATTCAACTCAATGTCAACAATCTCACCATTGAATGCACCGAAGCATTCACGGCATAGCCACATGGCCATGTCCTTGTCGAAGGACTCGGAAACGTTATCGCACAATTCGCACATGATTACTCCTAGATTGTGAAGGTACGAGGGTCATTGCCATTCCACATGAATCCATTGTTAGTGAATTGCTTGTGAATGACCTTTGTCTTAGTGGTGAGCATCTTAGGGGTAGCCGTTGCATTGTATGCCTCACAAGCGGCATCCCAACTAAAGAAACACTGAGCGGTGTACCAATTGCCATTACCGTCAACAGTCTTCACGCGAATCAACTGCTGGCCCTTGCTAACGCCCTTGCTCATGATCTTGACCCTTTCGTTCGGCTGCTCTATGAGCAGTCTACCGGCTCATGGCCAGAAGTCAACACATGGTTTGGCTAAGGTATCTTAGGACACCTTAAGGTTGGGATCGGCGTGTCGGCTTGACTTGGAACGTATGGGCCGACTATAATTGAGTCATTTTGGTTTTGAAGTGCGCCTCATACAACCATTTCAAAAATCCCAGATTTCACTAGAATGAAATATTTAGGTATAAACA
>Ga0209077_1000389_pt1 | contig 11692 bp, 5 predicted proteins | sample PPLLak1March2015_FD_187247 | JGI IMG/M metagenome (GOLD analysis project Ga0209077, IMG submission 187247) | Freshwater sediment microbial communities from Prairie Pothole Lake near Jamestown, North Dakota, USA - PPLs Lake P7 Core (1) Depth... | ecosystem: Environmental > Aquatic > Freshwater >... | reverse complement strand
GGTTGTGAATGTCCGGGCAACTCCACCCTCGACCGACTTCGCAGTCGTTTCACGGTTCATATTCACGTTGAACCAGGTGACGCTGAACGTACCTGCGGCCTCCTTCAGGTTCACGTTGAACTCGCCTTTGTTCGACTGGAAAACGAGGTATTCCCTCCCCCGGTCAGCGAGACAATAACCGGTTGTGGAGAGCGATTGCTCCGGTCGCATGGCGGCCAGGTTAACCCGCGCCGCCCAGCGGAGCACCTGTCCCATCGCCTGTCGGGCCGAATCTTGCCAGGTCGGGGATGGGAGGATCTCTTCCATGAACAGGACATTGAGGCCCCGGGTGAAGCTGCGCCACACCCAGATACTGTCCCCGCCCGTGTGCCCCCACAGGTGATCAGTGTCGTTCACGACGACCTTCGTCGAGCAGGTGGCGCATGGCTCGTCCCGGTAACTCTGTTTCGCGTCCCCCGGATTCGGCGAAATCCAGTCCGCGGGGCTGTTGAACAGTATCTCGTTCGTGCCGCCCTTGTACTGGAACGTCATGCCTACCGGGTGCTGCTTGGGCTTCCGGGCTTCGTACTCCTTGACGAAACGAATCATCTGGTGCTGCCACTCGGTCGACTGCCCGTGCGACTCGTTGCAGATTTCGTAGAGGACATTGTCCAAATCGTTGACGGTATCGACGACGTGCCGGACGTACTGCTCCTGCAGTTCCCGAATCCGGAGCCCGCCTTCAGTCGTGTTCAGCAGGTTGAACTCGGTGCCGATTCCGTCCCCGTTTAGATCTGCTTCGATACCGTTGATGTTGTTCGCTGAGTGGAAAGGATGGTTTTTCCAGCCGTCGGTAAACTGCAGGGCCCAACCTTCGAAAAGCATGACCGAGATGTAGATGCCTGAGTCGCGTGCCTTCTCGACCCGGGACCGCAGCCGCTCGAAGTACTCCGGGTCAAACTTCGTGAGGTCAAACTTGGGGGCCCCGTCGTTGGCCGCACCGGGACCGGTTCGCAGCCATGGATGCGGACGACAGTACTTCACATTCCCGTCGTTATAGTTGTCCGTCCATTTCGTGACCTCCCACCGCCACAGCCGAAAGAAGTTGTGATTGTGTTGCCGCAGAAAACCGAGGTAAGCGTCGTAATCGAAGACCGGGGGCGGATTGGATACCGCGCCGCGGATGAGCAACCCGTTGTCCTGAAGCGATTGCCAGACATGAGAGCCGGCCAGGCAGACAGCCCGTCCGGAGCCGTCTGTGAACCACCTGGGATTCGACTCCAGCACCTTCAGCGGCCCCCTGGCCGGCTGCACCTCGCCCTGGCCGTTCGCTGCAGATCCTGCGAAGCACAACGCCGCGATCATCCAACAAAGTCTTCTCATACGCTTCCCCCTTTGAACCAATCACCGCCGCCTTCGGCTGATCGCCGAGCCGAGTGTATGATAATCGACATTGTGCAACGGACGATGGTGTAAAACAGGGGTCTCCGGAGTCGTGTCTAAAGGGCGTGTTGCCCAAATCGTTTTGGAATGCGGCGGCAGAAGGAATTCGATGCCTTACCAGAATTCTAGGCTTTGCAGAACCAAAGGAAGCTTGTCTGCTTGGTTCTGCTTCGAGAGATAATACGAGGGCTCGGCAAAGCCGCAAGGAGGTTATTCATGCCAACAAACGGCCGCTTCTTCGGAACGTCATTGATCGTTTTGCTGCTCCTCTCACCCCTTTCCATTCTGGCTCAAGCTCAGAATTCCGATCCCGCTTTTGAGCAGGTCAAGCGTCTGGGCCGCGGGGTGAACATCATCGGCTACGACCCCATCTGGAAAGACTTCGAGCAGGGCCGCTTCAAAGAGAAACACTTCAAACTGATCAAAGAAGGCGGTTTCCAGCACGTCCGAATCAACCTGCACGCTTTCCGGCACATGGAAGGTCCCGACAATAAGCTTCCCGCCAGTTGGTTCAAAACGCTGGACTGGGCCGTGGATAACGCCCTGAAAAACGACCTGATGGCGATTCTGGATCTGCATAATTTCACGGACATGGCCAAGGACCCGGCCGGGCTCAAGCAGAAGTTCCTCAGCTTCTGGCAACAGGTAGCGCCGCACTATCAAAAAGCTCCCGGCAGTGTGGTGTTTGAGATCCTCAACGAACCGAATGGCCAGCTCACCCCCGAGCTTTGGAACCAGTACCTCGCAGAGGCGCTCGCGATCATACGAGAGACGAATCCAGCCCGTGCCGTCATAATCGGCCCCGGGTTCTGGAACTCGATCAATCACCTCGATGAGTTGAAGCTGCCCGAAACCGATCGCAACCTGATCGTCACCGTGCACTACTATCTGCCCATGGAATTCACTCACCAGGGAGCCCCCTGGTCGCGGGAGTCTGCGAAACTGTCAGGAATAGCCTGGGGTACGGACGCCGAGAAGCAGAGGGTCCGGGATGACTTCGCCCGGGTCCAGAAGTGGGCGGAAACGAACCGCCGTCCGATCCTGCTCGGCGAATTCGGGGCATATGACAAGGGCGAGATGCAATATCGCGCGCTCTATACCGCCCATGTCGCCCGCGTGGCGGAGTCTTTCGGGTGGGCTTGGTCCTATTGGCAGTTCGACTCCGATTTCATCCTCTACAATATCGACGAGGACCACTGGACGGAGCCCATCAGGCAGGCGCTCGCGCCGTAACCTCCTTTTTTGCAGTGAGAACGGTCCGCAAGACTGACGGGTACACTGACACGCGACTGGCGGGGGAGGTGCACACGTGTCGGTCCTACGCACCCTGGCCGCCTTGCATCCCCGGCTTTAGCACTCAAGTGACTACTGCAGTACCACCGGCGGGACCGCCGACATCAACTGCGGGTAGCCGAAGAGTTCCTGGGCCACCAGCGGCTCCGTCGAACTGATCCTGATGTAACCTCCGATTTGACCGAGCGCGCTCGGGATAAACTCCGAGACCGTCATTGAAACACGGGACCCGGCGCCCATTGGGACGGTCGTTGTGCCTTTGAGGTTGCCATCCGGGGCGAAGACCGAAATCGTTACCTCCGCGGACTTCGAACCGGGGACGTAAAGTGCCAATCCGGTGAAGAACCCGAGTCCCTCGGCAATGTGGTTGAACAGCGCTTCCCGAAACGGCTGAGCCTGAAGCGGGAGCCCGGCTGCGTAAGTGAAGCTCGTGGAGTCTCCGAAGATGACGTCACCCAGGATGGCGCCGGGAACATCGACCTCAACCTTGAGCGTCCCGATCGCATCCGAGGTGAGATTGAAAACCTCCCGGGCGTCAGCCTCCAGTGCCTGACGACCCGCGATCGTCTTCTCGACAGGCCCGGCAATCACGCCACCCTGGTTGTTGATCGCAGTGAGCTGAACCACGCGAGCGTCGTAGCTGCCATTGACCAGCTTGATGCTCGTAAACAGGCCCGGAACCTCGGCCATTTGCCCCGAATAAAGGAACTTCGATACCTCCGGACCCTGCGCGTTCAGCCCAATAGCTGTGCCGTCGGAGGTCAGCTCGATCTTGGCGAACCCGATCAGGCCGCCCCCGCTGACCTGGATAAGGCCTCCGGACGCATTCTGTCCGAACAGATCCGCAACCGTCTCGGTGATCTGCCCGTGCGCCGGGATCGAACGCGTTGCCTCGGAACTGGCGAAAGACTGATTGCCGGAATAAAGACTCAGCCGGCAGTCGACTGTTTTCGAACCCGGGTTCACCACCGTAATCAGGGTTCGTGCTGGGCGGCCGCGAAACGCGGTAGGCCCCTGGTAGATCCTGGTGAAAAACATGAAGCCCGGGGGAGACCCGGAGACCGGCAGAGATCCGTCGAGCTCAGAGGATCCCCCAAACTGGAACAGCCCGCCGACATATACGTCACTGGTGAGCTCAACCCACCCTCGCTGCTCCGCCCCGGCCGGGACCGGGAAGAACTCCGTCCCTTGTTGAGCAGTCTGCTGGTGGGCCGCTAACAGGACCGCGGTCGGGGCCTGGTAAAGAGGTGCCCCCGCGGGGCTAAATGCCTCAAGGCTGACGGTCGCAGCCGAATCGTTCGGGTTGGCGATTCCAATACCGGTGTAGTTGGAGCTGTCAGCCCGCAGCCACGGGAAGTACAACTTGTACCCCGCGCCTCCCGATACTGTTTTTAGGATGCGGCCATCGGAAGCGCCGACCCAACCGACCCGGTTGTTGACGAAGTGGACGCATTGCGGGTAGATCTTCCTGGCCCCAAACTCCTCGTCGGTCCTCCAAGTCAGTCCGCCGTCGTCGGTCCTGGTCAGAGGGTCGTCGCCCGAGAAAGGCAGCGCCCAGCCGGTCCGCCCGTCGAGCCAGTGCGTGTATTCGTGCGTCCTGACAATCTGCCAGGTTTCCCCTCCGTCGGCGGTTCTGAGCATTCGGTTGTAACTCGCGACCCAGCCAACTTTCCGGTCGAGAAATCTGACCTGAGTGAAATCCGGAGGGGAGTAGTCTCCAGGATAGGAAGCGGGTCCTTGCGGTTGCCAGTGCGCCCCACTGTCTGTCGTTTTCAGGATGGTTCCCTTCTCGCCGGCGGCCCAGCCGGTTTGCTCATCCACGAACCAAACGGACGCGAGGCGATTAATCGTGCCGCTTTCCTGGGTCACCCAGCTGCCGTAATTCCCGGACTGGATGGTCTTGGCAATGAGCCCATTGTGCCCGACAATCCATCCAGTCGTGCTCGAAATGAAATGCACCCCTCTCGCGCTTTGCGACCAGTCGGTCTGCCAGGTGAGTCCCCCGTCGGTGGTCCTTGCCACGTTTCCGTTGGCCAACCAACCTTTTTCGTGGTTCCAGAAGCAAATGGCCGGAGGACTGAGCGAACTCGAAACCGTCAAGCCGAGACGCTGCCAGGACTGGCCGCCGTCGGTCGTTCTGAGCAACGAGGTATCGGCTACGGCGAAGCCCAGCTCCTCATCGAAAAAATACAGGCCATCCACCATGCTCTTGGTGCCTGTGTTGCGGGGTTTGAGCCAGGAAGCACCGCCATCGGTCGAAGCAAAGACCGTAGCGTTGGCTCCTCCGACCAGGCCGTTCGAGCCGTTGAATGCGACGCCGTAGAGCGCCTGGGAGGTTCCAAGGTCGAACTTCTGCCAGGTCGTCCCGGAATCCGTAGTCTTTCCCAGCAGGCCGGCGTCTCCCGTGATCCATCCGTTCTGCTCGTTGATGAAGTGAACTCCTCGCAGCCAGCTCGTCTCGGTGAAGACCTGCCGATCCCAGGTGGCGCCCGCGTCGGTCGTTTTCCAGACCGAAGATCTGACGCCGTTCGTGGAGACGCTCACCTGGCCCCAGCTATCGGTCGAGACCGAGATGTAGGTGGCAGACATGCCGGAGGCGTACCCGACCGTGGGACTCACGGGGCTCAACCTCTTCGGCCAGACTGTCGTACCGAAATCGACCGGATTCCAGGTCTGGCCCGCATCGGTGGTACGCAGGGCGTGGCTTGGTCCCCCGATCGCAACCCCGGTTGTCGCGTTGAAGAAGACGATGTCCTCGAAGAACTTTAGACCCGTCTCCTTGAGTTGGCTGGCCCACGTCAGTCCAGAGTCGGTGGTCTTAAGTATTTCTTTGCTGGTCACCGCCCATCCGGTTGTCGGGGATACGAAATGGACGCCATACATCGGAGCGGAGTTCACGGCCACCAGGCTCCAAGTGGCCCCGGCGTCCGTTGTTTTCACCACCGCCGACCCGACGGCAATCCCATTGTTTGTGTCAAAAAAGTGCGCATCGTAATAGTCAGCATAGCCGTAGTACTCACCTTGGCAGGCATCCTGCCAAGAGAGCCCTCCGTCGGTGGTTCGGTGGATACCGCTTTGCCCGAGCACGATCATCTCGTTCGGTCTGGGGGCAAAAACGTGGCGGATATTGGCGCTGAGGGTCGCGGGCGGACACGGCTCGTACCAGCCCTCGGGCTGTGCAAAAGTTGCATGAACGCACAAAAGGAGAGCGAAGGCAAAGGCGACACGTTGAAGCATGTCCAGACTCCTTCCCGATGCTCCCGCGGCGGGGGCCATGCCGCGGAAAGCACGATCGGAACTCACCCGGGAAACGGACGATAAAGCCTGGATCAGAACTAGAGTCGGTGCGGATTCTAGTCCCACGAAGGAACCAAAACAAGCGGATAGAGCAAGTAATCGCCTCTTCGTCAGCGGCTTGCAAGATAAACGGAGCTCTGGCGCGTGTTAGCACCGGCAGGAGAGTCGGCGAACGTGGCGCCAAACAGAGCCTTTCGGAGCCGCGCCCCATCGGCGGCGCTTTAGCGGAGCTGGTTCTCATGGCAGTTACAGCGCTGGATAATCGACATTCTGGAAGGGTTCCGCAAGGGACGATGATGCAACGCGGGCGTCCGAGGGCCGGTGTCCCGGGCCGTTTCTAGTCTGATTTCAGCTGTGTCTGTGCGAGATTATCGAGCGAGACGACCCATTCGAGTCGCTGAACGAAACCGAGAGACGGCTCGCTGGAATGACAAGGGAAGAAAGTCACGTTCCGGCGATTCTGTTGCTTTACGATGGACCGGCAGAATCGTACTGCGACTCGGTGCGCGAAATCGAGCGGGCGTGGGACGAAGTGACTGAAAAGGAGGTCGTCTACTCTGACAGAAGGCGCTGGAGGAGCACGGCCGGGCGTCCAAGCGCGATACTAAAGAACACAATCGACCACCAGATCTCAAAGTCTGGTGGTTGGCGCAAGGACGTGGGACCGAACCAAGTAGTGTGCCTGGGAGACTCGAGATCCTGTCCGACCTTTCCGATCCAGCTGGATGGGGTCTCACATATCCGGGGTTTGCTCTCGCAGGATCTCGGGGACTCGATCCGCCTGCTTGGGGGATTGCTGGGGACCCGGATCCAGTTGACAGCCGCTCACCCCGTGCTCCGTCCCTCAAAAATCACTCATGGTTCGTGGTGGAATTCCAGCGGGATATCCGGGAGCACGATTACTGAGGCGCCGCTCACGTTGCACATCGACGAATCCGTGACATGGCGGGAATTCCTGTCGCGCATGGCGGAGTTCCACTCCTGTGTTCTCGAGGCGGACGGCGCCGGTTTTCGCCTGACGGACATGACCACCTTGGAGGTTCGCGAAAGACTGGCCGGGGAAATTGCTGGATGTGAGGGAGAATGCGGTTGCTGCACTCTTTCACCGTTGTCATCGGAAACCGCGTCAGAATTGATTCCTTACCTGCACCATAGATCTCCGGCCGTTGTGGAGGAAGTGCTGACATCCCTCTATGCGACGGAACTGCGGGAATCCAAGTGGATCGTGGGAAGCCAGGAGCTCAGACGTCTGGTGGACCGAAGGCGGGACACCATCGACGATGAGGCTTACGCGCTGCTCGACATTCAGCAATTCGCTTTAACTCAATAACATCATACAGGCACCCGCAGGCCGACGAGCATTTGGCGATCTCTGTTTCTCCGAGGATGGCTCCCAGTCGCTCTTCCGGGTGGTACTTGACCGCACACTCTTCGACCGAGCCTATCGCGCAATCGACTACGTAGTCCGGCTGACACGAAAACAAGGTGGATGGCTGGTTGTCTATTGCACGTCGTCAGATATTATCGGCTAGATCTCTGGGAAAACGGTGTTGCCGCGCTCGACACGTCGACGTGTACAAGCTCCATGCTCAGGTGATAAAAGAACGCAATGCCGGCGAAAGGGAACAACATCCGCGACCGTCTCTGGTTGTTCTGATGACTTATCAGAATTCCTGGCGACGCCGCTTTCTCCTGTGCACGATATTGCCGTGGCTCATGGTCCTGCAGTTCAAAGAGTTGCGCGGCCAAAGCGGCGTCGACGGGAGTCCTGATAATACATCGGTCTCCCTCTGCCGCCGCACTCCAAACAAGTGCCCGTAACCGTCGGCGTCCGCCGTCTTCCGATTTGGGCAACACGCCCTCTAGACACGGCCCTGGACACGAGTTGAGCAAGAGTCGAGGGGGGACTGTCGTTGCCTCAGGGCAGCGGCGTCACCGGCAGTTTCGTGAACTGCCCGGGCTCACTCCCCAACTCCAATGCAACTGCGCAAATCACACCCCTGCACAGCTGCCAATTCGCAAGCAGTCAACCTCGACAGCACGCAAACTGAAATGACGATCGGGACGAGCAGACGCATAGACCGTATCGTAGAGGTTTGGTTGCCCGATGGCATTCACCTCGTGGCTTGGCCGTCCAGAGCCCGAACCACACGCTGTGCTGTGTCAAACCGCGGATTGACAGTCCTGCGACGTTTGGCTAGCATAGCTAGATAGGCATAGCTAGATAGGCATAGAATGAGTGGAAGAAAGAACGACATCCTTCAAGGCACCCTGGCCCTGTTAGTGCTCAGAACCTTGGCATCGAACAAGCGGATGCATGGATATGCGATCACTGCTCACATCCGTCGCGTTTCGGACGACCTGTTGCGTGTCGAAGAGGGTTCCCTCTACCCGGCGCTTCACAGAATGGAGCAGGAGGGCTGGATACACGCCGAATGGGGCACCACGGAAAAGAATCGAGAGGCCCGCTTCTACTCGCTGACGCCAGCGGGGCGTAAGCAGCTCGCGGCGGAGGAGGAGAACTGGGCAAAACTCACCCAGGGTGTCGGGCGCGTACTCCGCTATGCCTGAGCGATTGAGGAACCTATGTCTTGGCTTCAACGTCTGTGGAATACGTTTCGCCCCGAGCGCGTCCACGGCGATATCGATCGCGAGATCTCCTTCCATATTGCGGAACGCACCGACCAACTGCGCTCCGAAGGTATGAGTGAAGAGGAGGCCGCTCGGCGGGCCCGACTGCAATTTGGCAACGTGACGGTTCAGTCCGAACGCACACGCGATGTGGATATCGCGCTCTGGGCGGAGGCCCATGTCCGCAATGTCCGGTATGCGGTTCGCACGCTGTCCCGGACACCCGGCTTCACGGCCACTGCCGTGCTCACGCTGGCGCTCGGCATTGGTGCCAACAGCGCCGTATTCTCCGCGCTGGACGCCGTTCTCTTGAGGCCGTTGCCATTCCCCAACGCCGACCGTCTGATGCGGCTGAGTCAAACGCAGGAAACGACGGCGGAAACCAACATCGCGCCTGTCCGTCTGGAAGACTGGAATCGTCTGAACAGCACGTTCGAAGCAATCACAGGCTACGGCATGGAGGATGCGTCGGAGACCTCCGGCGATCTACCGGAGAAGGTCAGGCGCGCCTTCGTTGCACCGCGATTTCTGGAGGTCTGGGGCATTGCTCCCGCGCTGGGGCGCGGCTTCGCTCCAAACGAGCACCAGGCCGGCGGACCCTCGGCAGTTTTGATCAGTGATCGCTACTGGCGCCGCCGCCTTAGCGGTAACCCCAACGTATTGGGCAAGACCGTCCGCATCGGCAGCGCCCCTTTTCCGATCATCGGCGTCATGCCGGCCTCATTCCTGTTCCCCGACCGCAGCGTGGATCTCTGGTTTCCTGTTGCGATGAGTAACCAGCTCGCGCAAGTGAGATATGCGACATGGTACCTCGGGATTGGCCGCCTCAAGGCGGGGGTCACGCTGGAACAAGCGCGCGCCAACCTGGCGGCCGTGCAGGCCCAGCTTGGAGAGCAATACCCCGAGACCGACCGAAAGATGCGCGTCGAAGTGATGCCGCTCAAGGAGATCACTGTAAGTAACATCCGCGCGTCGCTGTGGCTGTTGTTCGGCGTCGTCTCCGTGCTGCTGCTGATCACCTGTACGAATATCGCCGCCTTGTTGCTGTCCCGCGCCACTCAGCGCCGGCAGGAGATCTCAGTCCGGCTCTCGCTCGGCGCGACGCGTGCGACGATCGCAGCTCAGATGCTGACCGAAACCTGTGTCCTGGCGCTTGCTGGCGGCGCAATGGGGTTACTCGTTGCCGCCGCAGCCTCCGCCGCGCTTCGGTTCGTTGCCACGGATTTGCCTCGGATGGATGAGATCGCCCTCGATGTGAGGACGCTTCTGTACACGCTGGCCCTCACGGCGACGGTGACATTGCTCTGCGGCCTGCTCCCTGCGATCCGGACCTCCCGTGACGGCCTGGCCGGCGCGCGGAACGAGGCAGGTCGCACGCACGTCTCGACGCGTAGTTCACTCCAGTGGCTGCTCGTCGGTGGGCAAGTGGCTCTCTCGGTCACGCTGCTGGCTGGCGCCGGACTCTTCGTCCGCAGCTTCCAAGAGCTCTGGCGCCTCGATCCTGGTTTCGAGCCCAGCCGAGTGTTGACCTTCCGCGTCAGCGGGAGCTATGGGGAAATGTCGGACCGCAACCGTCTCATCCAGCGTATCGATGGCATGATCGAAGAAGTGCGCGCCTTGCCGGGCGTGGACGCGGTTGCCACCACCATTTTTCTACCCGGTGTTCCGGCCCAATACGAGTCCGCCTTCAAAGTCGTCGAAGGACGAGGTGACACCGAAACGCGCATGGTTGCCGAAAGCCGCTATGTCTCTCCCGAGTATTTCCGGACGATGCAGATCCCACTAGCGGCCGGCCAACCGTGCGCACGTCAGCCACTAAACGCCACCAGGGATGTGATGGTGAACCGCACGTTCGCGACGCGATATCTCTCCGAATGGTCGTCGGTTGTCGGGCTCCACTTGTCAACGGGTGACGGCGGATCGCCGTTCGGGCGAATCGTCGGCATTGTCGGCGACGCACGGGAACGAGGCCTGGACAGTGATCCAGGGCCAGTTGTGTACTCGTGCTTCAGCGCGCCAAATCCGACTCCATACTTCCTTGTGCGGACGCGCGGCGAGCCTGCCGCTATCGCCGAGACGGTGCGCCGGAAGATCAAGGAGTTAGAACCACTCCGGGCCGTCTACGACATCGCGCCCCTAGAGGAAAGGATCGGTGACGCATTCGCACAGAACCGCATGCGCATGGTCCTGCTGGTCCTCTTCGCCACGACGGCGCTGTCGCTAGCCTGCGTGGGTCTGTACGGGACGCTCAGCTATGTCGTTAGCCAGCGCCGACGCGAGGTGGGCTTGCGCCTGGCGCTCGGGGCTCAGCGCCGTGACATCATCCGACAGTTTCTAATGAAAGGGTTGCGGGTTGCCGGCTTCGCCTGCGTTTGCGGCCTGGTGCTCGCGAGCGCATTCACGCGCGTGCTTTCCAGGATGCTGTATGGCGTTTCTCCCTTCGACCCCACCACATTGTCAGCCGTGACCGCGATCGTCTTGGTAGTCGTGATGATTGCCTCGCTCCTCCCGGCAATTCGTGCTTCGCGTCTGGACCCGACGCACCTTTTGCGGGATGAGTAACCGGGTGGTGTCGGAGCGACTTGGAACGATCAGAGCTGCCGCGCTCGACGCGTCGAGGTGTACAGGCTCCATGCTCAGGTGATAAGAGAACGCAATGCCTGCGAAAGGGAAAAACTTCCGCGCCCATTTCCGGTTGTTCTGTCTGCTTTGCATGCTCAGTTTTCTTTCCGGTTTCAAAGCCGGCCAGCAGTTCCAGGTTTCCTCCAAGGTGTATGAGCTCCGGGCGGGTGAGAGTGCTCGTCGCGTTTGATGAACACGGGCGCTATTCCCAGGGTCTTCTCCTTTCCGGGCGCGATCAGTGCCTGATACAGCAGGGCTTTGATGCAGTTTGCAGAATGGAGATGATCCCCGCGACCAAATCGGGCAAAAAAATACCGTCTATCCTTGCTGTCCCGGTCGTCTTCAACTGAAACGGCGGCAACGGGATCAGAGCTTACAGCTCGTGTTGCCCAAATCCTTTTGGAGTGCGGCGGCAGAAGGAATTCGA
>Ga0209077_1000387_pt1 | contig 11708 bp, 10 predicted proteins | sample PPLLak1March2015_FD_187247 | JGI IMG/M metagenome (GOLD analysis project Ga0209077, IMG submission 187247) | Freshwater sediment microbial communities from Prairie Pothole Lake near Jamestown, North Dakota, USA - PPLs Lake P7 Core (1) Depth... | ecosystem: Environmental > Aquatic > Freshwater >... | reverse complement strand
CTCGCCACTTGCCACTCGCCCCTTGCTCGGCAGGGCGCTACACGGCTGCGGCGATGCGTTTGGCGGTATCGTCGATCTGCTCCTTGCTGAGCATTCCGACGGTCATCGCATCGATCAGGTCGTTTCCTATGACATATTTCAGGGACGCGTCTTTCTCCTCGGGCTTGACCAATCGGCCGGCGCCGAAGATCTTCATTCCGATGATGGCTTTGCCGTTGGCGCGCGCGGTTCGCAAAACGGCGCTGATTTCCTCGACGGTGCCGTCCATCGAATATCGTCCCCCGCCCATGTAGTTGATCCGGGCAAGAATCACGTCCACCCACGGGTTCTCCGCTGCGACCTTCAGAGCGCCGAGGTCATGGCAGGAGACGCCAACGGCGCGCACGGCGCCCTTCTGCTTGAGCGTCGCCAGTTCCTCGCGGATTCGCTCGTACTCGGTCGGCCATTGGGCGTTCATCATGCAGTGGATCAGGCAGATGTCTATCGTCTCGACACCGAGCTCCTTGCGAAAGCGATTGACCTCCTCGGTCGCACCGCCGGACGGATTGAGCCAGTTTTCCTTTCGTGGCCAGAGCTTGCTAAGGAGCACATACTTGTCCCGCGAGATCCCCTTCAGTGCGTTCCGAACAAATTCGTGGCTCCCGTAGAGGTCGGCGGTGTCCCAGAAGTTGACCCCCTGGTCCATCGACCGGTGAATGAGCTGAGTGAAGCCCTCCTGGCCGAGCCGGGTATGGTCCGAAGCGTGGCCGCCTCCGTTAAACCCCGTGCCCTGAGCGAGAAAAGACGATTGAATTCCAGTTTTCCCCAGTTTGACGATGTCGCCGGCAGTCCTCTTCCTTGTCGCCGTGAGCGACTGACTCGAGAAGACCGCGGACGAAGACAAAAGGCAGGCGCCTGCGAGTGTCGATTTGATGAACTTCCGCCGATGTTGAATAACCGCCATAGGCTCCTTTCTGTATTGTTTAAGATAAACCGTTTCCAGCAGGCAACGCAAAAGTTGGGCTAGAATGAGCGACAACTATGCTCAAGAAGGCTTCTTTCGTGGCTTCTTTTCTTTGCTTCGGGTTCTCGATTTGTACACTATCCGGACAGACCGAATCCGACCTGAAACGTTACTTCGAGGGTCGACCGGTGATCGTAAAACTCGACATGCCCGGCGACAAGAGTGGGGTCGACGTCCGCATGGACGCTGATCCGACGATCGACTATGGCGAAATCGGCCGGCGTTTGAAGAACTACGGGATCTCGCTTCGTGAAGGAGACCGGGTCCTCGTGACGCTTATCAAGGTCAACAAGAAGAACATCGAGGTGCAGCTCGCCGGAGGCGGATTTGGAACCCTCGGCGATTCCACAGGCGTCAGCACTCCGAGCACTTACGTGCCCAAATCGGCCCGCGAGAAGCGATTGGAAGACGAGCTGAAGAAGGAATCCGACTACAAAAAGAAGAAAGAGCTCCGCGAGGAAATCGAAGATTTAGAGCGGCGCCGGGAACGCGAAGAGGCCCGGCTCGAAATGGAAGCCGCCCAAGCGAAAATCCTCGCCGAGGCTCGGGAGCGCCAGCTGCGGGAGAGCTCCGGATCGCGCTTCAACATCTGGTACTCCCGTGGGGTCCCACCCGAGGCGTTAGCCCCCGACGCTGTCCTGGAGGCGCTTTCACGGGTCATGGAGCTGCCGAAGCAAGCGAGCGACAGCCGAGGTTCCGAGCGTGATCCCGACCGCGACGAACCGACTCCAAGCCAGATACGGAAAGGGCTGACCGAAGAGGATGTGGACCGGATTTTCGGCGAACCTGTCAATCGAAGCGTCAGGCAGGTCGAGGACCTCCGGGTCGTCAGTTCCACGTACCTCCACAAGGAAGGCCAGGTTGACGTCCTGTTCGTGGAAGGCATCGTCGTCCGGTACTCGATCTCGTCCAAGTAAGCCTGGCAACCGGACAGAGCACAGCCGATCAATCTAGCGAGCGTTACAGAACCGCAAACGGAGCGTTTTTCAGCGGAGTGCGCGGATTCTGACCCGTGAGCAACCCCGTGGCCCGGTTCTCGGTCTTTGGGGCCTGAGCTACCAGACGTCTGCGCCGTGTTTCCGGGCGAGTGCCTCCAGGGACACCGTGCCCGAAAAGAGCATGCTCATGCCACCGGTCACCAGCGTCTGGAGGGAACCGGGCAGCAGGAACGAAAGCGTTCCGCGAGCCGCAAGCACCGAGTGCCAGTGTGCGCTGGCGCAAAGGCCCCCGCCGCAAAAGGCAAGGGTCGCAAATATCACGTAAAGGGCTAATCCGTAGGTCATCGCGCGAGTGCGCACAAAATAACAGGAGACCTTTTGCCGTGGCTCAGACTTCCCTGCCAGGCGAACTTCATTCCAGGCGCCCAGCCACCCGGCCAAGGCTCCAGCGAGTATAATGACGGGTACCAGCCAAATCATAAAACTGTCGTACATACACTTGATTTGGACACCAAAAGCTGCCGGAAGTTCCGTGAGAAAGTGGACAGTAAATGCGATTCAAGACAGGCGGCGCTCTGCCCGAAGGATTCCGCTATCATCCCGAATTCCTGAGCGCAGCCGAAGAGCAGACGCTCCTCGAGGCGATCGGACTCCTTGACTTCTCCCACGTGCGCATGCACGGCGTTACGTCCAGGCGACGGATCGCACACTACGGCTGGTTGTACAGCTTCGAGACCTTTCGCGTGAGTCCCGGGCCAACCATTCCAGATTTCCTCTTGCCGGTGCAGGCGCGGCTCGCCTCCTGGGCCGGTATCGGCGCCCACGAACTAGCTGAAGTTTTGGTCACGGAGTACCCGCCAGGCGCAACGATTGGCTGGCACAAAGACGCCCCTCCTTTCGGGGTCGTCCTGGCCGTTTCCCTGGCCGGGAGCTGTCGGTTCCGGTTCCGCCGCGGAGAGGGCGACAGTCGCGAGACGGCGGAGGTGGTCGTGGAACCGCGATCGGCCTATCTCCTGTCCGGCCCGGCTCGGACCCAGTGGCAGCATCACATCCCTCCCACCAAGGAACTGCGGTACTCGGTTACTTTCAGGACGCTGAGGAAAGGTCGGGAAGGCTGAGGAGCAGCCCGGTCTTGCCCTTGAGGTTCCTGATGTCCTTGAAGTCCTTGAAGTCCTTGAGGTCCTTGATCTCCTTGGTATCCTTCTTTCCCCGCCCTACAGCTTGCTTTCGGCCAGTTCCTGGAACCTGTTCGCAATTGCCAGCGCCGGGTCGAGCGGGACGTCGACTCCGGATGTCCCGGGCGGGATCGAAATTGCGGGCCTCGAGACCAGGGACTTGCCCGAAAACTTCGGCAGCCACTGGCTCTCCGCCTGCAACAACTCCCTCGTCATCTCGCGCGCTTCGCGTAAAGTGCAGACTGCGGAAGTGAGCGGGTCCATGGCCACGGCCTGCATCGCCAGCTCCGGATCACCACTCAGCGCCGCCTCCGCCGCCAACTGCTGGACCGAAACGTTGCTCATGTTCAGCGCGGCGCACTGCGGCGGCAATTCCCCGACTCCTACCGGGTGGAATCCCCGGCGATCGACGAAAACCGGCACTTCGACGCAGCAGCCCGGCGGCAGGTTACGGATATACCCGTCATTGCGCACATTACCGTTCAGGCGAAAAACGCGGTCGGTCTCGACGGCTTCCAGGATGTACGAACAGTACTCGACACTCCTCGGTCGCAGGGCGCCCGACTCGTTCGCCAGGTAATCGACCCCGGCATACTTGCTGTCCAGCATCGAGGAATACTTGTAGTAGGCGCCGGACGCGCCTCCAAACGCAGGCTGGTCGCAGTACTCGTCCAGGGCTTTGCGGCTGCTGCGGAACCAGGGGATGTACTCGGAGAGGTGTCCGGTGCTCTCGGTCATGAAGTAACCGAAATGCCGCATAACCTCGCAACGGACTTTCTCATTGACGTAATACTCGGGCCTCTCGATCCGTTCGCGGAGGATCGGGTACAGATCGCGCCCGTCCGTCTTGTCGCGCAATGAGAGAAACCACGCCATGTGATTGATTCCGGCGCAAAGGTGATCGATCCGTTCTTTTGGCACCCCGACGTAGCGGCTGATCAGATCGAGGGTCGTCTGGACGCCGTGGCACAGGCCGATGAAAGGCACTCTGGTCGCCTTTCCGAGGGCTAGACAGTTCGCCGCCATCGGATTGGCGTAGTTCAGCATGAGGGCATCGGGACAAAGCCGCTCCATATCCCGCGCAATCTCCACGACCACCGGGATGGTCCGAAGCGCCCGAAAGATCCCGCCGGGACCCAAAGAGTCTCCGATGCACTGATCGACTCCGTATCGCAGCGGAATTTCGTAATCGAGTTTGAAAGCGTCGAGGCCGCCCACCTGGATCATGATGATCACGTAGTCGGCGCCTCCCAGCGCTTCGGCGCGGTCAAGAGTGGAAGACACCCGCGCCGGCAACCCATTTTGCTCGATCACGCGGCTGACGAACCGGCGCATCATGTCGAGCTTCGGTCGAGTCCGGCTCATCAGTACGATGTCTGAGCCCTTCAAGGACTCCGTTGCCAGCAGATCCATGGCCAGCGTTTTGCAGAAGATCAGGCTGCCCGCTCCGATCATCGCGATTTTCGGCATAGTCGGCACCTCCTCGTTACGGTACGAATATATCAGTAGTTTTACGTTGGTCCGACTTCCAAGTCGGACACGAGTCGTTTCGAATGTGCCACTCGACAATCTCTTGCTTCTTGCAGGTCGACCAGCGGACGTGCATCCTAGACCGCTTACTTACGACTGTGACACAGCCGGTTGGGAGGATCGGTTACCTAAGGGACCGCGCATGGAGAAACTGGCTCTTAAAGAAAAAATCGGGTACGGGCTCGGGGATACCGCATCGAACCTCACGTTTCGAACGATCATGGTGTTCCTGACCTACTACTACACGGACGTTTACGGGATTAACCCGGCAACGGTCGGCACAATCTTCCTGGTCACCCGGCTCTGGGATGCCGTCAATGACGTCATGATGGGAGCCATTGCGGACCGGACGAACACCCGCTGGGGCAAGTTTCGCCCCTGGATCCTGTGGACTGCTCTGCCCTTCGGGGTCCTCACCTCGGTCACTTTCATGGCGCCCGATCTCAGCCCTACCGGTCGAGTGATCTACGCCCTCGTCACATATAACCTCCTGATGATGGTGTACACGGCCAGCAACGTTCCGTATTCGGCCCTCTCAGGGGTGATGACCAGCGATTCGCTGGAACGGACGAGCCTTTCGTCCTACCGGTTCATGGGCGCCTTTCTCGGAGGCCTCCTGGTCCAGGGGTTGAATCTTCCGCTCGTAAACTACTTTGGGCAAGGCGACGAGCTTAAGGGTTATCAGTACACAATCACCCTGTTCGCGGCCATGGCGGCGGTTCTGCTGGTTGTCACCTTCCTGACCACCAAAGAGCGCGTGCAACCGCCTCCCGGCCAGAAGACTCCCGTGCGGAAGGACTTGGCCGATCTCGTCCGGAATCGTCCCTGGCTCATCACGTTTGCCGCCGGAGTTTTCTTTGTTGGCGCCTCGGTGCTCCGCCAGGGAGTCACCGTGCACTATTTCAAGTGGTACATCGGGGACAAGGAGCTCGCCACTCTCTTCATGGTTCTCGGCCTGCTTGCGGCCATGGCGGGTGCGGCCCTCACCCACTACCTGACCGGGCTTCTCGGAAAAAAGGGACTGTTTTTGACAGCCCTGTTTGTGACGGTCGTATGCAGTTCGCTTCTCTACCTCGCCACTCCTTCCAGCCGCCTCCTGCTTTACGCCCTGAACATCATGATCGAGTTCGCAAACGGTCCGATGCCGGTACTCTTCTTCGCGATGCTCGCAGACACCGCCGACTACTCGGAATGGAGAAACGGGAGGAGATCGACCGGAATGATCTTCTCGGCCGGGACTTTCGCGATCAAGACCGGGGTGATGATCTCCGGAACGGCCACCGGCTGGCTCCTGGCTGGGTTTGGATACGAGGCCGGGGCGGCCGCGCAAAGCGCCTCATCGTTGTGGGGGATCAGATTCCTCATGACTGTGCTCCCGGCCATCCTGATGGTTGGGGCTGCAGTTGCCGTGTCGATTTACCCCCTCAACGACCGGATCGTGGCGGAAATCGGGCACGAGCTTGCCTCGCGGCGCGAGGAGGAAAGCGAAGTCGCTTGAGACGCACCGGGCGGTGTTGGTCCGACTTCCAAGTCGGACATCCTGATCGCCCTCCGGAGCACGCTGCAGCCGGTGGCGGAGCAGAACGGGCAGAGTCCCGTAGGGCCGACTTCCAAGTCGGGTCCGGCAAGGATGCCGGACCTATGGCCGCTTGACCTCGTTTGCCCGCAGAACTCGCAACAGGTTGCTACCGAGCACCTTTTCGATGTCCCCGGGACTTACACCCCGCTCAAGGAGCCCTTCTGTGATCCGCGGCATCCGCGTCACATCCTCCAACCCGGTTGGTACCGCGTCGATCCCGTCGAAATCCGATCCCAGTCCGACGTGATTGATCCCAGCGACGCGGATTGCATGCTGAATGTGGTCCAGGAGCAGCGACAGCGGAACGGCAGCGGGGCGTTCGCCCTTTTTGGGCGGCGACCCGCCGAGGAAAAGCGGGTAGAAATTGATGCAGACCACTCCCCCGTTTTTCGCAACCGCCCTCAGCATATCGTCGTTCATGTTGCGAGGCAGGTTCTGCAGGGCGCGACAGGACGAATGGGAAGCGATGACCGGTTTGGTGGTTGTCTTCATGACGTCCCAGAACGTCTCGTCGCTAACGTGCGACACGTCGACGATCATCCCCAGTCGGTTCATCTCGCGGACCACCTGAACGCCCAACGGGTTCAAGCCTCCCCACCGTTTCGGTCCATCGCTGGAATCGGCGAATTCATTGGTGTTCGACCAGGTCAGTGTCATGTACCGGACCCCGAGCTTGTAGAATCGGCCGAGCGCGCTGACATCGCCTTCGATGATGTGACCCCCTTCGATGCCCAGGAGAATCGCCCGGAGTCCGTCTCGGGAAAGAGTCTCCAGTTCGGCCGCCGAACGGGCGAGGGCCGCCTGGTCGGGACATGAGCGAACAACCGTCTCGATTCGGGCGATGATCCGCTCCGCCGACCGGGCCGGAACCTTCGTTTCCGGATAAAGGAAAATGGCGAAAAACTGCGCGTCGACACCGCCCTCCCGCATCCGCGGAAAGTCCAGGTGCCCCGACTTGCCACGTGCGCAGATGTCGGCGCCCTTCATGATCCGCAAGGGCGTATCGGCGTGGGCATCAAAGACCAGGGCGCGCTGGTGGAGCGCGCGGGCATCAACCTCCCTGGCTGACCGGACGGATTGCGCCTGGCGGGCTCTCGCGAGGATGGTTGCCGCCGGAGGGTAGTCCGGATTTGCGACTCTCGCCCTCATTGCGTATGCGGCGGCCTCGTCGAACCTCCCCTCCGCCAGCTCGCACAAGGCCAGGCCGACCAGCGCTGGCGGGTTCTCCTTGTGTACCGCGAGAACCGTCGTGAACTCGATCGAGGCATCCCGCCTGCGCCCTGCCTCGAGATAAGCCTGTCCCAGGCTGACCCGTGCCAGGAGATTCATCGGGCTCTTCCGCAAGGCGTCGGACCAGAGCGTTTCGCTGTTTCTCCAAGCCCGGGCCCACGCGTGAGCGCTGATTCCGAGAACCCCGAGCCACGCCGCGCACGCGGCGATGACCACCTTTTCCCCCAGCGGCTTGAGTTTTCCCGACGAGAACCAATGGCCGATACCGACAGCAATGAGTCCCCAGATTCCAATCTGAGCAAGATAGAGGTAACGATTGGCCATGTAGACTGGCAGCGGGACAAAATTCATGACGGGCAGCAAAAGAAGGATGAACAGAGCCACCCAGAACAACTGCTTCGGCCTGCGGATCGCCACTCCTACCAGGGCCGTGACGACGAGGACCAGCGGTAGCAGGAAGCGCCAGTCCATGGCGGAGGGCATCAGGTCAGGCGTGATCAGTGGACTGAGATTCCTTGGATACAGCAGAAGCATCAGGTAGGCGCCGATCAGGCGGCCGGCACCAAGCAGGCTCACCCAAGGCCCACCGGAGTGGAAGGTCCGCAGGCTGTCAGCCCCCATGGCCGCATGGATCGACACCCAGGTGTGCGCGGCGGCGACAATCGCAAAGGGGAGCTTATCGAGGAAGCTCACCTCTCTGATCTTCTTGCCCTTCCAGAAGTAGTCGTAGGCGAGAAATACGAGCGGCGCCACGACCGTCCCCGCTTTTGCGCCCAACGAGAGCACGAGGAACAGCAAGGACAGCAGGTAAGGCCTCACACGACGCTCGTCGGAGTATTTCACGTACTGCCAGAAGGAAAGCAAAAAGAACAGGCTCGACAAGAGGTTCTTTCGTTCCGATGCCCAGCTGACAGTCTCGACGTTTGTCGGATGGACCGCGAACAGTGCAACGACGAGCAGAGTCGGTCCCCTGTTGAGCCCGATGGCGCCGAGCAACGCGTAAAGTGCGAGCATGCACCCGATATGCAACAGGACGTTGTGCACGTGGAAGGCCACCGGGCTAGGTCCCCAGAAGCGCATGTCGAGCGCGTAGGAGAACATCGTCAGAGGCGCATAATTGCCAAAGTACGGCGTGACGAGCATCGCCCCAAGGCTCTCGGGGGACAGTGACTTGATCAGGGGATTTTTCAGGACGTACTTCGGGTCATCCCAGTTCGTAAAGCTCTTGGGAAGCGAGGCCGAGTAGATGACGACGACTACGACGGCCAGCAGGGCAAGCCACAGGAAATCGCGGTTGCGTGCTTTGCCCTGCTCCGGCGTTTTAGTTTGGTTCTCGGTCGTCATCGCGTTACGGCTTCCCGGATCCCGGTCATGATACAAGAAGTTTCGGGGACATGAACTGAATTCCCGTCGAACCTGCGACGCAGGTGAAACGGTGGGGAACTAAGTATCGTGTCCCCGAAACTAACTGCACTCGGCACCGCGGAGCCGCACAATGCGCGGGGACAAAGCGTTTTGGAAAGCGTCGGGCGAAATGCTAAACTATCGGACGACGTTAGGCCGCGAAACCTGCGGCCAGCAGCCTCAACAGCATTTTGGGCCGTTAGCTCAGTCGGTAGAGCATCTGCCTTTTAAGCAGAGGGTCGCTGGTTCGAGTCCAGCACGGCTCACTTCCCTTCTCTTCTCTTCGGTCACACGATCGCCCGGGGCCAGACCAATTACACGCGCATGAAGAAGAAAGCGTGACATCCAGGCTGGATCGCTGCGTTATCCGGTTGACCCGCAAGAGAGAATTGACTAGACTTGGTCTAGCTAATAACTCGGGGAGATCAGGAATGGCGAAACCGACCGTGAACATTTATGAGGCGAAAACGCAGCTTTCCAAGCTCGTCGATCGCGCTGCCTCGGGGGAGGATGTGATAATCGGACGCGGCGGGAAACCGGTTGCGCGGCTCACTCGCCTGACTTCCGCTAAGCAGGTTATCCAGTTCGGCGTCCTGAAAGGGAAAGTGAAAGTCTCGGACGATTTCGACGAGCCTTTGCCGGAAAGCGTGTCGAGGGAATTCGAGGGCCGATAGATGCGGCTTCTCCTGGACACTCACCTCTTCATCTGGGCCATCACGGGCAGTAGCAGACTCAAACCGGCCAGGGATCTTATTCTGTCGGCGGAAGTTGTCTTTGTCTCTGCTGCCTCCATCTGGGAAATCGCGATAAAGGCCGGGTTGGGAAAGATCAAAGGAGATCCCGGGGAGATGGTGGCAGCCATCGAGTCAAGCGGGTTTCTCGAATTGCCGGTCACCGCCAGACACGCCGCGAGAGTCGCTACGCTGCCCAACTATCACAGCGACCCCTTCGATCGTCTGCTGATCGCACAGGCTGTCTCGGAACCTCTGCTGCTCCTGACGGCCGACCGGATGCTGGCCCAATACAGCGACGTCGTGCAAGTCATCTAAACACTTTCCCCGAGTCCGAAATCTCCGATAGAGTCAACATTGGGCGAGGATTCTCAATAGGCGGATAGACCGGCGAGTTCCCGGCGAAGGGCGAGATCGAATGGAGCCGCGCACGAAAGCGAGAGAAGCGAGCGAGAGTAAGCGGACCACCTGACTCGCTCCACTGCTTCGTGTTTAAATGTATCGACTTAGCGAATGATTGGTGGTCCGCTTACTCTCGCTCACTACCGTTCGCTTTCGTGCGCGGCTCCATTCGATCTCGCCCTCCGCACGACATCAGCCCATAACAAGTCCGTCAATACCTGCGGGCCGAACGCACTTCTCCGACCTTTTTCAACACCCTCGCTGCGCTTTTCAGCGGAGTAAGAGGGTTCTTGGCGCCAGCCACGATGTTGCTCAAGGCAAAAACCCGCTTACTCCGCTGAAAAGCGCTGCGTGCGCGGCTCTTCCTGACGGCGGTTGCTCGAGCTCGGCGTGAGAAATGCGAGCTAATGAAGCGTGTCCAAGGAAACAAGGGGTTGCGTGCAAAATCAAGGGGGTGTTGCCTCAAACGGCAATATTCCCTTGACTCTTACCATCCCCGTCAAATACAATTCACGTAATTAGTTATTTCACAAAGAGTTGCGTCCCACGTAAGGAGGAATGGATGAGAAGACTTGCCTCGTTGCTGTCGCTGTGTGTTGCCCTCGCCTCGATTTCGTTCGTTGCTGCTCAGAATTCCAAACCGGTCTACGCGCTGATCGGACAATGGGAGGTTGTCCAGTCCGAATCCAAGCTTTTTGAAGAGCTGTTCACCAAGTACCAAAAGCCCGTCCTCGACGGCTTTCTGGCGGACGGTACGCTGGTGGAATGGGGTTTTGACACGGCGGCGATCCACACCGCCGAGGGGTACACCCACTCCCGATGGATCGCCGCTGAAAGTCGGGCTAACGTGGAAAAGGCCATAATGGGCATCATGGCCGTGTTCGAAAAGATGCCGGCCGACCAGCGGACGAAAATCAACAAAGATTTCGACCGAATGATCAAGAAGCACCGGGACTCGCTGGTTGAAACGTCCGACTACCAGGCAAAGCCGGGTTTGTTCACGAAGGGGTACATCGTCGTGTCGACCTTCCAGGCCCAGCCGGGAAAGGGAAGCGATTTAGCGAAGTACTGGGCAAAGAGTCAGAAGCCCGTCTACGATCAGCTGTTCCGCGACGGGGTGATAATGTCTTATGGCGTCGATCACGAGCTGTTCCACACCGAGGAACCGGGTGCGATGTTCGTCTGGTACGTCATTGCCGACATGGCGGCGGAGGACAAGGTCGACCAGGCCTTCAATGCCGCCCGGGACAAACTCAGCCAGGAAGAACGCGACGCCCAGCGTAAGGCCATGGACGAATTGACGAAGAGGGAGAAGCACCGCGACTCCCTTTCGCTGATCCGTTACTACTCTGTCAGAGGCCTGACCCAGCCAACCAGCTAGCGCCGATGGAAGGTTTGACCACCAGGATCGCAGCGAGAAGCTCGCAGGGTTCTCTCCGTTGGTCCTGGTGGATGCCCCGCGTACCTTGTCCGTTAGGTGTGCTCAAAGTAGACTGATGAAACGCGGTTGAAATGACTGTCATCTTCCGGAATCGCATCGCGCGCCGCTCCTTTCTGCTTACGGCAGGCGCATCCGCAGCTGCCTTCTCAAAGTCCTTCGGCTCGAGTGCTTCCTGCAGTGCATTAAAAAAGGCCTGGGAAAAAATCGGTGTTTTTTTTGCGCCGCCGGCCGACCTCGCGGGTGACCTTGGGAACTACCGTCCGGTGCTTCTATTC
>Ga0209077_1000383_pt1 | contig 11774 bp, 8 predicted proteins | sample PPLLak1March2015_FD_187247 | JGI IMG/M metagenome (GOLD analysis project Ga0209077, IMG submission 187247) | Freshwater sediment microbial communities from Prairie Pothole Lake near Jamestown, North Dakota, USA - PPLs Lake P7 Core (1) Depth... | ecosystem: Environmental > Aquatic > Freshwater >... | reverse complement strand
CGCTGAATTTCGACATGGCGGGGGGAAACATGAGTTCCAATATCATGCTCGACGGCAGCGGTAAAGCCGGCAAGAATGCGATCAAGGCAACCATGAAAGTGACCGCCCGCCATTTGAAGTTGAAACAGTTGTTTCCCACCATGCCACTGCTGCATGCGAGCGTCGGTGAAATCAATGCCGATGCTTCCCTGTCCGCGGTTGGAAACTCGGTTGCCAGCCTGTTGGGCGCGTCCAATGGCGAAATCAGGGCCCTGATCAATCAGGGCACGATGAGCAAACTCCTGCTCGAAGAAATGGGCCTGAACATCGGCAACGTGATCCTCACCCGGCTGGCTGGCGACAAGCAAGTCAAGCTCAACTGCATGGCGAGCGATTTTGGCGTGGCCAATGGCTTGATGCAGACACGCAGTTTTATCGTCGATACAGACATTGCCATGCTTGATGTCAGCGGCAACATCAATTTGGCGCAGGAACAGCTGGACTTGACCGTCAACACTGACAGCAAAGGGTTGCGCCTGCTTTCGCTCAGAGCGCCGATCTATGTGCGCGGCAGTTTCAAGCAGCCGCGTGTCAGTATCGACAAGGGTGTATTGGCAATGCGAGCGGGTGGTGCCATTGCGCTGTCCGTTCTTGCGCCGGTCGCAGCCTTGATTCCCTTGAGCAATACAGGAGAGGGAGAAAACAGCGAGTGCGCCAAGCTATTGGCAGATGCGCGCGTCAAGCCGGTGGCGCCACCGCCGGGCACGACTTACCACAGAAAAATGAAACCTGGCGGCAAGTGAAATGCGGCTGTAAACCATGACCGAAGCAGTCATGGCATCACTATGTTGGCTACCGCACAGTAAATGCGTTGATGCAGGCATATTCTCGAATGACGTCGAATTTGACGCAGAATGACGAACCACCTATCAGGAGGCTTTCATGACTCAGCAAACCAAAGATCAGCATCAGAAACCGGGACAAACTCATCCCTCTCCATTAAAAGATGTGAACAAGTCAAAAGAGAAAGCGGAAGAACAGGAGGTGGCTGGCAGGCATAAAAATGACGGCCAAAAAGATCATAAGGGTGCCCGTTAACGCACTGCCGGAATAATAGACAAGTCGTCTCGCATCTTCTATTCAGGGAGGGAAAATGGAAAAGGCAAGGATAACCAAATTCCTCCTCGGCACTTTCTGGACTGGCTGGCGCCGCTGGGCTGCATGGGCAATCTGCGTCAGTGCGATTTTTCTGCTGGGTAAGCTTCGGACCGTAACTGATGCCGACTTTACCTTTGCATCCTTGGTGATTTTGCCTGTGCTGGTGATTGCATGGATAGGTGGGAAAAGGAATGGCTTGTTGGTCGCTGTCCTTGCGGTTGCAATGTGGGCTATAGCCGATATTGTTTCAGAGCGACAATTCAGCAGCCAGTGGATTCCATGGGCCAACGCCGTAACCCACCTGATGACCTACAGCCTGGTGGCGCTCCTTGCCGCTCAAGTTCGCCTGCAACTTGAAAGAGAGAACGAACACGCAACACAGGACGCCCTGACCGGGCTGAAAAACCGGCGGGCCTTCCTCGAATCGGGCAGCGCCGAAGTCGAGCGTTCGAAGCGCTATGAGCACCCCTTGGCCGTTATTTTTCTGGATTTGGACGACTTCAAGCAGCTTAACGATACCAAGGGCCATGATGCCGGGGACGCGGCGCTACAGGCGACAGCCAGAGCCATGCTCGGCGCCTTGCGCTGCAGTGATCGAGTCGCACGATTGGGGGGCGACGAATTTGCCGTCATGCTTCCGGAAACTGGCTACGATGCAGCTGTCGAAGCGGGGCGGAAGATTTTCATTGCGGTGAACACCGCGCTTGAAGACTTCCCGCCGGTAAAAGCAAGTATCGGCGTGGCGTGGTTCGGGGAGGCTGATCGTTTGTTCCCCGCCATGCTGAAAGCTGCAGACGAATTAATGTATGAGGTAAAGGAAAGCGGCAAAAACGCCATGAGTTCACGGCGCTTCACTGCAATGAACAAGTCAGACTCCGAAAGTTGACGAGAAACCACCACCATGAACCCAGATTATCCATTAGGGCCAAAACACAGCTGTAGGAGCGGCGCCCTCGCCGCGATTCGCGCCGGGGGCGGCGCTCCTACATGCGCGTGCATTCCAAAGGATACCGCACCATGAAACCAAGTAAGCATCTCTCGATGATCCGCAGTTTCCATCTCGCCGACTGGTTTACCTTAGGCAATGCCATCTGCGGTGTCGGTGCGTTGTTCGCCATGATGAGTTATTTGCAGACCCCGGATGTGCGGAACCTGTTTTTTGCCTGCGCCCTGCTTGCCCTGGCGCTTGTATTCGATATTCTTGATGGTCATGTCGCACGTTGGCGCAAGCAAAGCTCGGTGCTGGGGCGCGAATTGGATTCCTTGGCCGACGTGATCTCCTTCGGCGTCGCGCCAGTAGCCATCGCCTACGGCGTCGGTATGAACGGCCTATGGGATCGAATGATTCTGCTCTACTTCGTTGCGTGCGGTGTGAGCCGCCTTGCGCGCTATAACGTTACAGCTGAAGACCTGGCGCAAGGCAGCGACAAGGTGAAATATTTCGAGGGCACGCCGATCCCCAGTTCATTGTTGCTCGTCATCGTCATTGCCATCGCCGCCGGATACGGTGCGATCGGCGACCATCTCTGGTTTGGCATGGTTCACATTGGCCCATGGCGATTCCACCCACTGGTATTGATGTTCGCGGTTTCCGGCTCATTGATGATCAGTCGGACTCTGCATATTCCGAAAATATGAGATCTTTTCGTGTTTTTATGATTTTTGGCATTGTCGCTTTCGCGCGCAAAAAATGACGGACTGATTCAATCGAAAGTTGCCACGGCCCATACCGAAAACTGTGCAAACTGCTTTTCCCCAAATCCAGTCGCGCCTTTTTGACGAATCCACTACCGTGGAAAACCGCCAATACAATTACGTCAAACTGGAAATACAATGAAACGAACCAACCATGACTAACGCACAATGGTTTCTGCTCGTGGGCGGGCTGTTGCTTGCCAGGGGCTTGACTGCTTCGATGCTCAAGCGCCTGCCTGTCACACCAGCCATTATCTATCTGGCGGTGGGGCTGCTGGTCGGCCCTACGGTGCTCAATGTGTTTCACTTCAACCCGCTCAAGGAATCGGCGCTGCTGGAAGTGCTGACCGAAGTGGTGGTGCTGATTTCACTGTTTTCCGCCGGCGTCAAAATGCCCGCGCCGGTCAGCTTCAGCCGCTGGCGCGCACCGATTCTGCTGGCCTCGGTATCCATGACGCTAAGCGTCGGGATGGTCGCCGCCTTCGCCTATTACCTGCTCGGCCTGCCTCTGGGCGCGGGCATTTTGCTGGGCGCAATCCTGGCGCCCACCGATCCGGTGTTGGCGACCGATGTTCAGACGCGTCATCCCGGTGACCGCGACCAGCTCCGCTTTACCCTGACCTGCGAGGCAGGCATGAATGACGGCAGCGCTTTCCCGTTCGTGATGCTGGGAATGGGATTACTGGGGCTGCACCAGCTTGGTGAGTCCGCCTTGCGCTGGGCTCTGGTCGATGTGCTGTGGGCGACGACGGCGGGAATTGCCATCGGGGTTGTGTCTGGCTTTGCGCTGGCCCATTTGGGGCGGAAACTGCGCGGCAATTCACCCGAGCACAAACTCATGGATGACTTCCTCGGCCTCGGCCTGATCGGTGTGGTCTATGGCTTGAGTGTGCTGGTCGATGCGTGGGGTTTTCTGGCAGTTTTTTTTGCTGCCGTCGCGCTGCGCCAGACCGAACTTGAACTCGCCAGCGCCGATATGGATAAGCTGGATCGACCACGAACCGACAGAATCGAACCGGAAGCTCCCACTGTATGTCCGGATAACGAGCCAGCACCGACCGTTAGCGAAGGATCGCTGATATTCAAGGAGCATCTGGAGCGCCTCTCGGAATTGATGCTCGTCCTGTTGCTCGGCGGCACGCTGTTTCTTGATTCATGGAGCTGGAGGGCGGTGGGACTTGCTCTGTTCCTGTTCATGGTGGCGCGCCCGGTCAGCGTCCTGGCCGGCCTGATGGGCACTCGCACCTCGTGGACGATACGCGGCATGGTGAGCTGGTTCGGGGTGCGCGGCATCGGCTCACTGTACTACCTGATGTATGCCATCCAACATGGCCTTCCCGAAGATCTGGCCCTGGAGCTCATCCAGTTGACGCTCATCGTGGTGACGCTTTCCATTCTTGTTCACGGCACCAGCGTCAAGCCGCTGATGAGCCGCTTTTGGCGTCACCGCGGGCGTTTGCCTACGTCATAAGTGTACTATGTGCGCTGTCGCACAGAGCCAAAGGTCATTTGCTGATATTTTTTTGCAATTGGCATAAGGAGCACTGAAATGGACGAGATAAGAATTCTGGGCATCGTGGGGAGTTTGCGCAAAGGCTCCTACAACCGTTTAGCACTCAAGGCGGCGCAGGGTCTGATGCCGTCCGGCGCGGTGCTGAACCTGATCGAGCTCCATGGTATTCCGGTGTTCAATCAGGACAATGAAATGTCACTTCCGGCGAGCGTGTTTGAATTCAAGCGCCAAATTTTGGCGGCCGATGCCATTCTCTTCGCTACACCGGAGTATAACTACTCGCTTCCCGGCGGCCTCAAGAATGCCATCGATTGGGCGTCCAGGCCCTATGGCGAAAGCGCCTGGACAGACAAACCAGCGGCGGTGATGGGGGCTTCTGTCGGAAACCTGGGCACAGCCCGCGCGCAATACCATCTGCGGCAAATCCTCGTCGCGCAGAACATGCCCATGGTGAGTCAACCAGAAGTGATGATCGGCAATGCCGCGCAACTCTTTGATCCCGACGGAAAGCTGAGCGACGAGCCGACCCGTCAGCACATTCAGAAGCTCCTCAGGGCGCTGGTGAAGCTGGTAGAAAACAGCCGGTGAGCAAAATTCCGGCTGGTTGGGGCTTGATCGCCCAAAGGAATTCGTGATGAAAGAAGAAATCCTGCAACAGCGAGCCGAGGCCCGACGCCGGGAAGCCTTGCTTAAAACAGGGGCCTTGCAGAACGCGATTTTCAACAGCGCTAATTTTTCGAGCATTGCCACCGACGAGGAAGGCGTGATCCAGATTTTCAACGTTGGCGCGGAACGCATGCTGGGTTACACGGCTGCCGAAGTGGTGAACAAGATCACCCCGGCCGATATTTCAGATCCGCAGGAATTGCTTGAGCGAGCCGCAGCCCTGAGCCTGGAATTTCATACGCCGATAGCGCCGGGCTTCGAGGCCCTGGTGTTCAAGGCCTCGCGCGGCATTGAGGACATCTACGAGCTGACCAAGATTCGCAAGGATGGCAGCCGCTTTCCGGCAGTGGTGTCGGTCACCGCGCTACGCGATGCACAAAACGCCATTATCGGCTATCTGCTGATCGGCACTGACAATACCGCACGCAAGCAGGCGGAAGAGGCACTGCATGAAAGAAATATGGAAATCCACCAGCTCAATATCAAACTGGAGGAACGTGTACAGCGGCGCACCGCCGAACTCGAGGCCGCCAACCAGGAACTGGAGGCCTTTGCCTACTCGGTGTCACACGACCTGCGCTCACCGCTACGCGCCATCGACGGCTTCTCGCGCAAGGTATTGATGGGCTACGGCGACAAGCTCGACGACGAAGCCCGTCGCCAGCTCCAGGTGGTGCGCGACAATGCTCAGAGCATGGGAAAGCTGATCGACGATCTGCTCGCCTTCTCGCGCATGGGCCGTCGCGAGATGGACTTGCAGCCGCTCGACATGGACGCGATGGTCAGAAGCGTGGCTGATGAATTGCGCGCGGCTGAACCGCAGCGCGCCATCGAGTTCGCCTTCTCGCCGTTGCCCCGAGCTTGTGGCGACGCCGCCATGCTGCGGCAGGTGTGGGTGAACCTGCTGGCCAACGCCATCAAGTTCTCGCGCCAGCGTCCGGTCGCGCACATCGATGTCGGCGGCCAGACTGAAGGCGGGGAAGTCATCTACTGGGTCAAGGACGATGGCGCCGGCTTCGACATGCAATATGCCGGCAAGCTGTTCGGCGTGTTCCAGCGCCTCCACCGCCAGGACGAATTCGAAGGCACCGGCGTCGGCCTGGCCATTGCCCAGCGCATCCTGCACCGCCACAACGGCCGTATCTGGGGCGAGGGAAAACCGGATGCGGGCGCCACTTTCAGTTTTTCCTTGCCGCTGTTATCACCGAAAGACCCGCTTTCAGGAGAACAATCATCATGACCACGAATGAACAGGAACTGCAGATTCTGCTGGTGGAAGACAACCCGGCCGATGCCGAACTCACCATGGATGCGCTGCGGGAGGGCGGCCTGGTCAACAAGGTGCAATGGGTCAAGGATGGCGCTGAAGCGCTCGATGTCCTGTTCGGCCACGGCACCGCCTCGGCGGCGGAAACCCGCCGCCTGAGGCTAATCCTGCTCGATCTGCGGCTGCCACGCGTGGATGGCATCGAAGTGCTGCGCGCCGTGCGTGCCGACGAGCGCACGCGGCGACTGCCGGTGGTGGTGCTGACCTCGTCCCGCGAGGAGGTGGACATCGTGCGCGCCTATGACCTGGGCGCCAACAGTTTTCTGGTGAAGCCGGTCGAATCAGAGGAATTCATGAAGTCGGTGGGGGAGCTGGGGCTTTACTGGATGCTGCTCAACAAGTTGCCGGGCGAAATAAGATGACGGATTTTGACACCGGACAGCGAGGCGCCCTCGACCTGATCGTGGTCGAGGACTCGCCTGTCGATGCCGAACTGATAACCGACGCTCTGAAGGAGGCCAGGCTGATGGTGGTGGTGCGCCGGGTGGACGACGAACCCGCCTTCCGCGCCGCCCTCGACGAACGGCTACCCGACGCCATCATGGCAGACTGGACGCTGCCCCACTTTTCCGGTCGCAGAGCGCTAGTAATCGCCAACGAAAGCTGCCCCGAAGTGCCCTTCATTTTCGTTTCCGGCACCATTCTGGAGTCCACCGCTATCGAAGCGTTGCGCCAGGGCGCGACCGACTATGTCTACAAAAATCAACTTCAACAGCTCGGCCCAGCCCTGACACGCGCTCTTGACGAGGCGCGAGCACAGCGCTCGCTGCTCGAGAGCGAAGCCCGCCTGCGTACCCTGGTGCAAACTATTCCCGACCTGATCTGGCTGAAGGACACGGAAGGTGTTTATCTGAGCTGCAACACAGGGTTTGAGCGTTTCTTCGGCGCCAGGGAAGCGGACATCATCGGCAAGACCGATTACGATTTTGTAAACAAGGAATTGGCCGATTCCTTTCGCGAGCATGACCGCAAGGCTATGGCGGCCGGCAAGCCCAGCATCAACGAGGAATGGCTGATATTCGCCGAGGATGGTCACCGGGGTTTGATTGAAACCATCAAAACGCCCATGTCAGATGGGAAAGGCAAGCTCATCGGCGTACTGGGCGTCGCCCGTGACATTACCGAGCGCGTGCTAGCTCAGCAAGCCGTCGAGCGGGAACGAAACCGTCTTGATGCGATCCTGAAAACCGCTAGCGACGGCATCCATATCCTCGATGCCGATGGTCTGCTGATCGATGCCAATGACGCCTTCCTGAACATGCTCGGTCTCGACAAGACGGCTATCGGTCACTTATACGCGTCCGACTGGGATACGCAAAATGATGCAGAAACTATCCGGGAGGGTTTTAAAAAACTCATCGCGCAGCACGACACTGTGCTGTTCGAGACCAGGCAACGCCGCAGTGACGGTCGGATCATCGATGTAGAGGTCAATTGCTGTGCCATCACGATAGGTGGGCTGGACTCTATTTACGCCTCATCGCGTGACGTCACCGAGCGCAAGCGGATGGAGGAAGCGTTAAAGGCGAGTGAGGCGGAATTTCGCATCCTAGCTGAATCCATGCCGCAAATCGTCTGGATCACGCGAGCAGATGGCTGGAACATTTATTTCAATCAGCAGTGGATGGATTACACGGGACTTACGCTTGAGGAAAGTCTGGGGCACGGGTGGAACAAACCGTTTCATCCAGACGATCAAAAGCGCGCATGGGATGCTTGGCAGAAGGCGACGACGGAGAACGGTATTTACTCGATTGAAAGCCGCCTGCGGCGCGCGGACGGGGTTTATCACTGGTGGCTGGTACGGGGGATACCGCAAAAGGATGCCAACGGCAATATTCTCAAATGGTTTGGCACCTGCACCGACATTCATGACATGAAGATGGCGGAACTGGAAATTTTACGCGCCAATCTGGAGCTAAGCGAAAGCGAACGCCGCTTCACCAGCATGCTGGAAAATGTAGAGATGGTTTCCATGATGCTCGACCGCGAAGCGCGGATTACCTATTGCAACAAATACCTGCTCCGCTTGACCGGTTGGCAAGGCGAGGAAGTCATCGGAAAAAACTGGTTTAAACTTTTCGTGCCGCCTGAGCTTGCCGATTTAAAAGGTCCTTTTTTCGCGGCGCTACTCGCCGACTTGCCCGAAGCATGGCATCACGAGAATGAGTTACTCACGCGTTCCGGTGAGCGTCGGCTGATTCGCTGGAACAATTCGGTACTGCGCTCGGCGGATGGCGACGTGATCGGAACGGCCAGCATCGGCGAGGATATTACCGAACTAAAAAAAACCGAGGAGCAGTTGCGCATCGTGTTGGAAGAGGCTGGGGACGCTATCTGGATCACCGATGCCGAAGGCCACTATGTATACGTTAATCCTTCGGCTTGCAAGCTGACGGCCCACACCCTGAAGGAACTGCAAGGTATGGGCATTTTTGATCTGGTGTCAGACGAAGAGGTGGTCAAATTGCCGACACATCTGGCCCTTTTGCAAACCGAAAAATTCATCCGGGGTGAATGGTCTCTTAAGCGCAAGGATGGTAGCCTCGTCAGCGTCGAACTCACTACCGAACGCCTGCCGGATGGTCGCTATCTGGCTATCGGCCGCGATCAGACCGAAAAAAAGCGCGTCGCCGAGGAGCTGGATCAGCACCGTCATCATCTCGAAGAACTGGTCGAGATACGGACGCACGAGCTGGCGCAGGCCAAGGCCGCGGCTGAGGCGGCGAACGCGGCCAAGAGCGCCTTCGTGGCCAACATGAGCCACGAGATCCGCACGCCCCTGAATGCCATCGTCGGTCTCACTCATCTGTTGCAGCGCGGCCATCCAGATCACGCGCAGAAAGAGAAGCTGGTGAAAATCGTCGATGCCTCTCACCACCTGCTTTCGGTGATCAACGATATCCTGGATTTTTCCAAGATCGAGGCGGGCAAGCTGAGCCTGAATCTCGCCGATTTTGCCTTCGACCGCATGCTGGACAACGTTGTTTCCATGATCGGTCCCAGGCTGCGCGAAAAAAACCTGGAAATCTTCGTCGAGCGGGACGATATGCCGCTGGTGCTGGTAGGCGACGCCATCCGGCTGGCGCAAGCCCTGCTCAATTATCTCTCCAACGCCGTTAAATTTACCGAGCATGGCAAGATCACGGTGCGTTTCTCCAAGACAGATGAGTCGTCAAGCGACCTGCTGATGCGCATGGAAGTCACGGATACCGGTATCGGCATCGCGCCAGATAAAATTGCGAGCTTGTTCGGCGCCTTTGAGCAGGCCGATGCTTCTACCTCGCGCCGCTACGGCGGGACTGGCCTCGGCTTGACCATCACGCGGCGGCTGGCACGTCTCATGGGCGGCGAGGCCGGCGCGGAGAGCGTGCCTGGCCAGGGCAGTAGTTTCTGGTTTACTGCGCGCCTCGGCAAGAGCCAGCTGAGTCTGGCTGAATTGGCCGAAGTGCCTGTTGCCAGCTTGGGTTTGCAAAGCGTGCCGGCCAGTCGCCGCATCCTGCTGGCCGAGGACAACAGGATCAACCAGGAAATCGCGATGGAGCTTCTGAGCGAGTTCGGACTCACGGTGGAGCTCGCCAGCAACGGCTTCGAGGCGCTGGAAAAAGCGCGTGGCTGCGGCTATGACCTGATCCTCATGGATATGCAGATGCCGGGCATGGATGGCCTGGAGGCGACCCGCGCCATCCGCGCGCTGCCTGGCTGCGCGACGCTGCCGATCCTGGCGATGACCGCCAATGCCTTCGACGAGGATCGCGAGCTCTGCTTTGCCGCCGGCATGAATGATTTCATTGCCAAGCCGGTTGATCCCGACCTGCTATACGCCAAATTGTCCCGCTGGCTGCCGGCAGGAGAGGTGGTCCTGACCGCAGCTTCTGCCGCAGTGCAAACACTTCCCGCCGGACTCGAGTCTATTCCCGGCCTGGACGCTGGTCGTGGCCTCAAGTTGCTGAGCGGCCACCTTGCCACCTACCAGCGTCTGCTGCGTCGCTATGCGACCGGGCATGCCGACGACATGGCTCGGCTGCGCGAGCGCATTGTCCAGGGCGACCAGGACGCTGCAAGGCGGCTGGCCCATACCCTGAAGGGCAGTTCGGGCAATCTGGGCGCGACTGGCGTGCAGCGCATGGCTGCCGAACTGGAGGAGGCTATCAAGCATGGGCGCTGCGCTGCGGAGTGTGAAGTGCTGACTTGCAGCGTGGAACGCGAGTTGCGGCAACTGACTGTGGCTATTCTCGCAGTACTGCCGGAGGAAGCGCCGGTATCCTATGCGGGCGAAGTGGACTGGACGGTGGTACGACGGGTGATGGCCGAGTTGGAGCCGTTTCTGACGGAAGCCAATGTGCAGGCCAACCAGCTTGTCGAGATCCACGCCGCGCTGCTCCAGGCCGCGCTGGGCCCCCTGGGCGCTGAACTGGTGCAGCAGGTCGAGAATTTTCTTTATCCCGAGGCCTTGGGGATACTTAAGCGGGCGCAGACGGAATGCTTGGAGCTGGCTGCGGCATGAAAAGAGACCTTTCCTATCAAACAGGTCGGGATTTATCCCGACAAGTCGGGCTGAAGCCTGATCTACGTTCCAATGAATTATCTGGGATGAACATGCACAAGTCCGCCGAGAAGCCCCTGGCCAGAATTCTGCTGGTGGATGACGATCCGGGCAATCTGAATATGCTCGGCAGCTTGCTCCAGCCGCATTACGATATATTGGCCGCCCCTTCCGGGACGCGTGCATTGCAGATCGCCGGCGCCCAGAAACCGGATCTGATCCTGCTCGACGTCATGATGCCGGACATGGATGGCTACGCCGTGCTCGCCCGTCTGTGTGACAACCCCACCACCCGCGATATTCCGGTCATTTTCGTCACCGGGCTGGATTCTGCCGAAGACGAAGAAAAGGGCCTCGAACTCGGTGCCGTGGATTACATCGCCAAGCCATACCGCCCGCCCATCATTCTGGCGCGGGTCCATGCCCAACTGGAGCTCAAGCGCGCGCGCGACGGGCTGCGCGACCAGAATGCCAATCTGGAGGCCGAGGTGGCGCGGCGCGTGGTCGAGAATCTGCTGATCCAGGAATCCGGAAATCGGGAACGGGAACGTCTGAGCCGGCAGAACGAACTGATTCTGACATCGGTAGGGGAGGGCATTTATGGCGCAGATATGGATGGCCTTATCTATTTCATCAATCCCGCTGCAGCCTCCCTCCTGGGTTATCAGCGGGACGAGCTGATGGGGATGGATTCCCATGCCACCTTGCATCACAGCAAGCCAGACAACAGCCCCTATCCGCGTGAGGATTGTCCGATTCACCTCTCCCTGGTCAGCGGCGTTTCAATCAGGGACGTGGAGGAAAGCTTGTGGCACAAGGACGGTTCGACCTTGCCGGTGCTGTTTTCCAGCGTGCCTGTCATGGAGGGCGGCGTAGTGGTAGGCGCGGTG
>Ga0209077_1000380_pt1 | contig 11832 bp, 10 predicted proteins | sample PPLLak1March2015_FD_187247 | JGI IMG/M metagenome (GOLD analysis project Ga0209077, IMG submission 187247) | Freshwater sediment microbial communities from Prairie Pothole Lake near Jamestown, North Dakota, USA - PPLs Lake P7 Core (1) Depth... | ecosystem: Environmental > Aquatic > Freshwater >... | reverse complement strand
GCTCAAGCAGAAAGCCACGCCCAAGAAACACGCAAACGTGCTTTACCACCTGTCCGGTTACTTGAAGAGGGCAATCGATCCGGAAGACAAGCAGGAGCTAAGCTCGGTGATCGAAGACTACCGAAATGGTTTCGTCCCGCTTGTGGTTCCGACAACGTTGCTCAAGCATCACTTCAGGCGCCACCCCGTTGCCTGGGTCGCGGAGCAGACGTACCTCGATCCGTACCCGGCGGAACTCATGCTTCGAAACCACGTTTGAACCTATGGCTGCCCCGATTGATTACCCTGTGACGACGGGCGTGCGGTTCTTGCGCGCCAAGAAGATCGAGTTCCAGCCACATCTCTATAAATATGAAGAGCATGGAGGAACCGAGCGGGCATCCCGAATGCTGGGTTTTCCGGAGCATGCGGTCATCAAGACGCTCGTCTTGGAAACGGATGACCGGAAAGCGATCGTCGTCCTCATGCACGGTGATCGCGAAGTCTCGACCCAAAGACTGGCGCGCGCCTTGGGCGTCAAGGGTGTCCATCCGTGCGATCAAAAACGCGCCGAGAAGCTTTCCGGATACATGGTGGGAGGGATCAGCCCATTCGGCATGCGGCAGGTGCTGCCGGTCTTTGTTGAAAAGACGATCCTGCAGCTGCCACGCATCCTGATAAACGGAGGAAAGCGTGGTTTCCTGGTGGAGATCAACCCCGCTGATCTGCGTGCCTGCCTGCCGGTTACCGAAGTGGAAGTGGCCCAGCCGGGAGCGTGAAAGGCATTATCCACGAAGTACACGAACGGACACGAATGAGGAAGAGAGACTGAAAGCGTCTGGTTTGTCTACATTCGTGTCCGTTCGTGTACTTCGTGGATAATGCCTTTCACCGCGGCGTCGAGTCGGGCAGGCCGCCGTCGACCGGGATCGTTGCCCCGGTCGTAGGCGTCTGACGGGTGAGGAAGAAGAGCGCCGCCCGCCCGACGTGTTCGGCGGTAACCTTGGCTTTCAGCAGGTTGCGACTCCGGTAGTATTCCTCCAAGCCCTTTTCGTCGAGCCCTCGTGCGCGCATGCGATCCGGACCGACCTCCGCCCAGAGGCCGGACTTCCTCGAGCCGTGAGAAAACACGGCGTCGGGCGCCACCATATTCACGCGGACGCCGAGTTCGGCCAGCTCCAGGCTCGCGATACGCGCCAACTGGTGAGACGCGGCCTTGGTTGCACTGTACGCCCCGAACTTCGCGCCCGGGGCAAAAACGTTCTTCGTGGAGACGACCACGATGTCTCCCTGGGTTTTCTGAAGCCGGAAACGGCGGCCGGCCTCCGCGAGGACCAACAGTGTTCCCTCGATGTTCACCCTTTCGAGTTTCCGGAACACCTCCAGGTCCATATCAACCAGGGGCGAAACGTGCGCGATCCCGGCATTCACGACGACGATGTCCAGCCCGCCCCATGTCTCGATCACCTGGCCGAATCCCCGGCTGATTGACCCGGCGTCGGTAACATCGATCGGCACGGCAATCGCATGGCCGGGAAACCGGACTTCCAGCTCCTTGAGCGCTCCCGTCAGGTGCTCTCCGGGCAGGTCGGACACGGCTACATGGCATCCCTCGAGAAGCAGTTTCTCGCAGACACCCACGCCAATCGCGCCTGCGGCGCCGGTGACGAGGGCCACCTGACGCCCAAGCTGTCCCTTCCCTGCCCTCCTCGCGAGCTTCGCATGCTGGAGCGTGAAATACTCCATGTCAAAGAGATGTGATTCGTCCAGTCCCTGGTAGCCGGCTCCTTCAGCGGCGAACCAGGCCTTGACGCCGAGGGTCTGCTCGGTGATGTCCCGGACGATCTGGGCTGCCTGGGCATCCTCCCCCGCGCAAACGGCGCCCAGACCAGGAAGAAGAACCACACGGGGATGCGAGTCGAACTTCTGCAAGCCCGGAGCCAGCCGCGGCCTGTTTCTCTCGAAGTACTCGTCATACTGTCGCGCATACCCGCCGATCGCGTCACCGAGCTGCGAACGCAAGCGCTCCGTGTCCTCATAGTCGGGCTCATCCAGCAGAAGCGGGTAGTTCTTCGTTCTGATGAGATGATCGGGCGTCAGCGGGGCCGTTAGGGCTAGCGAGCGGCCCTTTTCGGTGCTCAGAAGTTGCAGTACCTCCCCCGAGATCAGTGGTCTCAGAATGAAACGATCAAAAGGGAGGTCTGGATTAGATGTCGGGATCGCGAGCGCCCCTCTCACAACCGGCGCCAGGCGACGGTACCGCTCCCTCGCGGTCTCGAGCTCCGAGCCATCCACCTCGACCGATGTCGCCCTCCGTGTCCCCAGGAACTCCTGTGCGCGGCTGACGAGCTCGATCGTCCGCGAATACGATGTCTTCGGGTCGTCGGCCCATGTGACGAGCCCATGGTTCATCAGAACCAGCGCATCGCTTTCGGCGTTTTGATCCACGAAACGGGCCACGGCCAGGGCAAGATCAAAACCCGCTTTGACGTAGGGGACAATGCCGACCGACGGACCGAGAGCTTCCCGTACAGTGTGCTCACCTTCGGGTCGATTAGTGAGCGCCAGGATCACGTCCGGGTGGGTGTGATCGATAAATCGGGCGGGAATGAAAGCGTGCATGAAGGCCTCAATCGACGGCGTGGCAGCGGACGCGTCAACGAGGTGGGTTCGCAGCTGGTTGACCATTTCGTCGTCCGTCAGTGACGACAGGCAACGCAGCTTCCGGAGGTACGCCAGGTCGAGACCGGAGTGCCCTTCTGTTGGAATCGTCGCCATGTTAAAGCCCGACGCTTTGACGAAGATCAGCTCGGTCTCTTCCCCGAGGATTGATCGGCCGGTGGTTTTGACCGAGGTGTTGCCGCCGCCGTGAAGCACGAGACTGCTTTGCGATCCAAGGAGCCGCGACGAGTAGGTTCGCAGGGCCAAATCCGGCCCGGACCGCTCACCGAATTCCGTCACGTAACGGGAGGCATCGTCATCTCGCCATTGGTTGTCCATAGTGTCTTTCGCTCAGGCTGTCGGGAACTGTGGGCGTATTTCGGGGACACAAAACTTAGAATTTCGGGGACACAAAACTTAATTCTTGTGCATACGGTGAGCGCTCACTAATTGTTTGAGAATTAAGTATTATGTCCCCGAAATTCTCCCGAAATTCGCCGCACGGCTTCCAGCATGAATTTGGCGTTTTCGGCCGGGGCCTTCCCGTCGAAGACCGCGCTGCCGGTGACAATCACGTCGGCGCCGAGACGCGCGATCCGTTCGATGTTGTCCTTCGTGATTCCACCGTCCAAACCAGTGCGGATCGGCTTCCCGCTTTCTATAATCGTGGCTTTGAGCGAGCAGAAGCGGTCGATTGTCTTCTCGATGAAAGACTGGCCCGACCATCCCGGATTGACCGCCAGAAGGAAGACGATGTCCACCTCGTCAAGCAGAGGGTCGAGAGAGGCCAACGGCGTTCCGGGATTAAGGGCAACCCCGCGCAGCAGGCCTCGTTCAGCCTCATTGGCGTTTTTGGCGGTCTTCAGTAGCTGGAGTGCCCTGTGGATATGCCGCGTGGACTCGACGTGAACGGTAATCATGTCGGCACCCGCGGCGACGTACCCGGGCACCTTTTCGACCGGGTCGTCGATCATCAAGTGGACGTCCTTGAACATGGGCGTTTTCACCGACTTAATGAACGGCGGGCCTAGCGTCAACATCGGAGCAAAAACGCCATCCATCACATCAAAGTGAAGCAGCTTTACTCCGACTTGCTCGATGGCGGCCAGTTCGTTCCCCAGGTTCATCATGTCGGCAGTCATAACTCCGACGCTGATTGTCGGACAGACAGCCTTCAGACGATCGCCCAACTGGTGCTCCATTTCGCCCCCGTGACTCACGCGCCGACGCCGGCGCCGGCAGCAGCGTTCTTCATCTCTTGATAGTACTCGTAGGCGTGCTCTGGCTTCATGTTCTCGTGCACGACCTTGCGCACGGCCCGGATCATCGACACCGGGGCCTCGGATTGAAAGATGTTGCGTCCCATGTCCACTCCCGAAGCTCCATCGCCTATTGCGTTGTGGGCCATCTTGAGAGCATCGAGCTCGGGCAGCTTCTTGCCTCCGGCGATCACGATTGGGACCGGGCAGGAAGCGGTTACCGTCTCGAAGCCTGGCACGTAGTAGGTCTTCACGAAAGTTGCTCCCAGTTCAGCGAGGATCCGCGAAGCGAGCCCAATGTAGCGCGCATCCCGGGTGATTTCCTTGCCGACAGCCGTAACGCCCAGAGTGGGCATGCTGTAGCGCATCCCCGCGTCGACCAAACGGGTCATGTTGTGCACGGATTGGGTCTCGAATTCACCCCCAATAAAAACCTGAACGGCCATCGCCGAAGCATTCATGCGCAGGGCGTCCTCGACGTCGACGGCAATCTGCTCGTTCGACAGTTCTTTCAGAATGCTCGGGCCGCCGCTGGCCCGCATGACGAACGGTTTCTGAGTGGAGGCTGGGATGGTCGTGCGCAGGATTCCGCGCGTAAGCATCAGGGCATCCGCATGCTCGGCCAATGGAAGGATAGTGACATCCACGCGCTCGAGACCGGTCGTCGGTCCCTGGAAGTAGCCGTGGTCGAAGGCCAGCATGACCGTTTTGCCGGATGCTGGGTTAAAGATCCTTGCCAGGCGATTCTTCATTCCCCAGTCGTAGGAATTGGATCCCTTCAGAAAGAACAGATCGTTGCGGACAGGAACGTCCAGGTAGTAATTCTTAGCGTCCTTGCTGTTATCGGCTTCAGGCATATATCCTCCAGGTTTCCGAGAAGAGCTTAAGCGTACCGCATCGACCGATGCCCGACAAGCCTTCAGACTTTGGTGTTGTCCCGTGTGTCTGGCTCTCCTACAATCGGTTGGATGGAGTTCCTCGAGCGCGTCTTCTTCGGCAATACCCTCAAGCAATGGATCTGGGCGCTCATCGTCACCCTTTCGGTCATGACATTGCTGCGGATTCTCAGAACCGTTGTCGCCAACCGGGTTGCCGCCTTCGCGAGGCGGACGGAAATGCGTCTGGATGACCGGATCGCCGAATTGCTGCGCGGTACCCGGTTTTTCTTCATCCTGATCGTCGCGCTGTACGCCGGCTCACTTCTTTTGGAACTGCCTCCCAGGACGCGGGGCCTGATACATGGTGCCATGGTGCTGGCGGTCATGCTCCAGGTGGGGTTCTGGTTGAGCTCCCTGGTCGGCGGCGTGGTTACTCACTACGTCGGCCGGGAGATCGGAGAAGGGGGCGATGCAGTTGGCGCGAGTACCGCGCTTACTTTTGTGGGCAGATTGCTCCTGTGGATCGCCCTGATTCTCTGGGCGCTGGACAACATCGGGTTCGAAGTAACGACTCTCATTACGGGGCTGGGTGTAGGGGGAATTGCGATCGCCTTGGCGGCACAGAACATCCTCGGGGACCTGTTTGCCTCGTTTTCGATCCTTTTCGACAAGCCGTTTGTCATTGGCGATACCATCAAAGTCGATGACATGACAGGCAACGTCGAGCGGATCGGACTAAAGACGACGAGGATCAGGAGCCTCTCCGGCGAGCAACTGGTGTTCTCGAATGCCGATCTCCTGAAGAGCCGTATCCGCAACTTCAAGTTGATGCAGGAGCGGCGGGTGCTGTTTTCGCTCGGTGTCGTCTACGGCACTCCGTATGCTCAGCTCGCCGCGATTCCAGGAATGGTTCGCGAGATCATCGAGAGCCAGCCCCGCGTGCGTTTCGAGCGCGCGCATTTCACCAGTTTCGGCGAATCGGCGCTGAATTTCGAAGTGGTGTATTGGATGACCGATCCGGATTACATGGCTTTTGCGGACATCCAGCAGAAGATTAACCTGGCAATTTTCAAGAAGTTTGAGGACGAGGGGATTGAATTTGCGTATCCGACTCGGACTGTGGTGATTGCCGGCGGCACGGGTGAGCAGCCGAAAGGCTAAAACGCTTCCCTGTTCACCACGTAGGGCATCTGGGCCGGGTCTCCCCCGTAGTTGCCCTCCAGAACATCGATCAATCCCTGGACACAGCGACCCGCCATGCCGATCTCCGGGTCCGGGGACAGCCGCGTCTGCCTGCCGCCGCTGGCGAAGTGGTGAAACAGGCGGAGCCTCTCCACAAGTTCCGGATCCCTGAGTGGAGAATCGTCGGGCAATGGCTCACGTTCAAAGACATCCAGTGCCGCACCGGCAATCATTCCTGACTTCAAGGCGCGGTAGAGCGCTTCCTGATCGACAACGGGGCCGCGTGACGTGTTGACCAGGTACGCGGTCGACTTCATGAGGGCGAATCGGTCGTCATTCATCAGTTTCTTGGTCTCGGGAGTCAGCGGGACATGGAGGCTGACGAAGTCCGCCTCGCGGAGCGCCTCTTCGAGACTGACGCTACGGATCCAGTTGTGCCTGCGCGACAGGCCGCTCGTGAATTTGAGGTCGAGTATTGCCTGCATTTTGCGAACGAAGTCGTCGTCCCGCACCAGCGGGTCATAGCAGAGGATGTTCATGTCCATCCCGGTGCATTTCAGGATGAACGCCTTTCCGATGCGTCCTGTACCAATCACGGCGACCGCTTTCCCCGTGACTTCGTCCCCGAGAAACGGCAGGTACGGATGCCAGGTTGCCCACTTCTTTTCCCGGACGATCTGCTCGCTCGGATAGAGCTTGCGCGAAGCGGCGCCCATGATGAAAAACGCGAACTCCGCGGTTGCGTCCGTCAGGACGTCGGCCGTATTTGTGAAAGGTACCCGGTAACGGTTCGCAGCTTCGCGGCTGATGTTATCGAAACCGACCGCGTCCTGAGCGACAACCTTCAGTGTGCCCTGGCCCGCCTGAAAGATCCCTTCATCGATCCGGTCTCTGAGTGTCGTAATCAAGCCATCTATACCCGAAGCGACCTTTTCGCGGACCAGGTCATAAGGCGGTGGCTCGCGTTGTTCGTGGACTTCCAGGTCGTAAGCTCTGTCACGCAGTCGGCCAAGGGCCTCCTGCCCGATGTCACACGTGGCGAAAACGCGGAAAGGCGTCATGGAAAATTCCGCTCCCTAAATTGACGTGAGAACAGGAATGCCGTCGACTTATCGAAGGCCCTTGAAAAGCTCACCCATCTTGCTGATCCCCTCCTCGAGCAGTTCGAGCGAGGTAGCGTATGAGAGCCTCAAGTATCCTTCTCCAAAGGCGCCAAATGCGGTCCCGGAAAGAGCCGCGACGCCGGCCTGGTTCAGCAGAAGATCGGCGAGCTCCGAAGACTTGCGCCCGAAGCTTTTAACATTCGGGAAGACGTAAAACGCGCCGCGGGGAGTCCGACACGATACTCCCGGGATCTCGTTCAACCACTGGACGACTTTGTCCCGCCTGGTCCGGAAGGTCTCAACCATTTTCCGCACGGGTGCGTGATCGCCTTTCAGGGCGGCGATCCCCGCCATTTGAGTGAATGCCGCCGTGCAGGAGTTCGAATTGACCATCAGGCGAGTAATCTGCTCTGCCAGCTGGACGTTCGGCATGACGCCGTAACCCAGCCGCCAGCCCGTCATTGCGTAGGTTTTGGAGAACCCGTCGAGGATTATCGTCCGTTCCTTCATTCCTGGCACGGACGCGATGCTGAACGGAGAACATTCGTAGGTAATCTGGCTGTAGATTTCGTCGGAAAAGAACAGGACTTCAGAGTTGCGGAGCGCGTCAGCGATCGTCTGGAGCTCGCTCGTTTCAAGGGCAGAACCGGTGGGGTTATTCGGCGAGTTCAGGATGATCAGCTTGGTTCGGGGCGTTACCAGTCCGAGCAGCTCACTGACGTCCATCCTAAAATCCAGCTCTTCGCGAAGCGGGATTGGCACTGCCTTGGCTCCAGAAAAACGGATCATGGATTCGTAGATCGGGAACCCGGGGTTCGGGTAGATGACTTCGTCCCCCTCGCCCACGAGCGAGAGCAGCGAGTAGAAGATGATTGGCTTTCCCCCTGGGGTGACTACGACCTGCTCGGGCGTTACCTCGATTTTGCGGCTGGACGAAACGTTCTCGGCGATTGCCTCCCGAAGGGGTGCTATACCGGCCGACGGTGTGTAGTGGTGCCAGCCGTCGCGCAGTGCCTGGATCGCCGCGTCGACGATGTGCGCGGGGGTGCTGAAATCCGGTTCTCCGATCTCGAGATGGACGACCCTCCGTCCTTGGCGTTCCAGATTCTTTGCCTTCGCAAGAACTTCGAAGGCTGTTTCGGTCCCCAGGCGCGACATCCTCTGTGCGAAATCCATTGCTCAATGTTGACGCTAAAGCAGTATGCCGTCAAGGCGTTGGGTGAAGGGGACAAGGGTCTTCGAATCCGACCAGGGCCTCGAAGCGGTTCTGTCGGAGCCGCGCACGCAGCGAGGGTGTTGAAAATGTTAACTCTTCTATTAATAAGCGGATAGACCGGCGAGTTCCCGGCGGAGGGCGAGATCGAATGGAGCCGCGCACGACAGCGAGAGAAGCGAGCGAGAGTAAGCGGACCACCAGTCATTCGCGAAGTCGAGACATTTAAAAACGAAGCAGTGGAGCGAGTCAGGTGGTCCGCTCACTCTCGCTCACTCTCGAGAGTGTCGAATAAGTTGTTAAGGCCTGAAAGGCCGGCACATATTAGCCCAGGGCGAAGCGTGCTTTTCGCGTAGCCCTGGGTCAACACGGTCTCGACCGCGAAGCCCTGCAAGGGCGTAAGATCCTGATAATGTTGCCGTTCTTGCGCCCTTTCAGGGCTTGTCTCCGCCTCTACTGTAGACCCAGGGCTGCGCACAAAGCGCTTCGCCCTGGGCTAATATGTGCCGGCCTTTCAGGCCTTGAGAACTTTCTCGACACCCTCTCTCGTGCGCGGCTCCATTCGATCTCGCCCTCCGCCGGGACCTCGCCGGTCTATCCGCCTATTAATAGAAGAGTCAACATTTTCAACACCCTCGCTGCCTCCGAAAAGGCAAAGCTGGGGGCGCGGCTGCCCAAGGATGGCGCAATACCTGTGGCCGGCCCAATGCCACCTTGCGCCGCTCACCGATGTCGCTCCGCCGTTTACCGAATTCGTGCTGACGTGCGCGAGCAGGCTTCGTATTGTGGGTGTGTGAGGACGAGAAACGATGAATGAGAATACCAGCAAGATTGAATTGCTCCTCCTGCCGATCGGTTTCCTGCTGATTTCGATCGGCGCCGGAGGATTGTTCCGATATGCGGGCGCGGCATCAACCGATCGCCTGTATTCCTGCGGCTGGATCTTTCCGGCGATTCTGATCGCATGCTGCCTGGGTTTCCTGTCGGGGGCCAAAACGAGTCCCCGTGAGCGAACCTGGCTCCAATTGGTCCTCGCCTGGCTGGTCCTCCCAGCCAGCGGGGTGCCCCACCTGTCCTGGAGCAATTCTTGGCCACTTTTGGTCTCGGCCTTGGGTACTACCCTGATCTGGGAGTATCTTAGGGATCGAGCCGACGGCAATAGCATGAAGGAGACGACCCGATGAGCGCCCGATATGTCCGCGGTGCGATACCTCAGTTGATCTTCGGAGGCTGCGTCCTGTTCCTCGGTCTCCTCTTCCTGTTGGACAATCTGAACATCTTCGAAGCGGACCGAATCCTCGATTACTGGTTCCCGGGGCTCTTGATGATCGCTGGTGCGATCAAGCTGCTTCAGTCACGGGAGGGCGGCGGCACTGCGTTCGGTGCCCTGTTGTTCTTAGTCGGTCTACTGATCCTGTTGGATGATTTGGATTTTCTGGTCGTCGACTTGTGGGATTTCTGGCCGGTCCTGCTGGTGGCCTTCGGCCTCATGATCATGTGGCGTGCCCTCGGGCATGAGCGTGCAGTCGTCGGCGACGAATCCCCCGCCGATCGGCTGAGCGCTGTCGCAATCCTGGGTGGTTTCAAGAGATCGTCGGCCTCAAAGGACTTCAAGGGCGGGAACCTGACCGCCTTTCTGGGCGGCTGCGACATCGATCTGCGAGACGCCTCGATCGCCGCCGGCGAGGCCTCGCTGGACGTCTTCGCCTTCTGGGGTGGCATTGATGTAAAGGTGCCGGAGGACTGGGCGGTCGAACTGCGAGTGCTCCCTGTTCTCGGAGGTAGCGAAGACAAGACCAGACAGCCGCAGAACCTCACCGGCAAGAAGCTGGTTGTCAAGGGAACCGTCTTTATGGGCGGTATCAGCATCAAGAACTAATGCATCCGATCCTGGGCCATTCAGGCAGGTTGTTTGCTTACCTCGGGGCATGGCTTCCCGTGGCCGGGCTGCTTTCGACGCTGGTCCACCTTCAGCAAAAGGTGGATTGGCTGGCGGCTGTCATCCTCACCGTTCCGTTGACGATGATCTATGCGTTCATCTGCCTGTCCGCCTGGTATCTTGTGAGTTTCTTTCCTATCGGACGGTTGGGAGCGTTGCGCTTTATCCCGCTGTATTTTGTCGCTTCTCTGGCGTCCGCGCTGCTCTGGCTCGGCCTGGGCCGGGTGTTCGCAGGGGGACTCGATCGTATTCTGGTGAGCGGGGAGTTCATCCGGGCTTTCAGCGGATCAGCCGTGCTCTTCGTCTCGATGGGACTGATCCTCCATATATCGGCGACGGCCGTTCACTACACCCTGCACGCGGCAGAACAATCGGGGGAGGTCACGCGACGTGCCCTCGAACTCGAGATTTTGGCCCGGGAAGCGCAAATCAAGGCGTTGAAAATGCAGATCTCTCCCCACTTTCTCTTCAACAGCCTCAACTCCATCAGTGCGCTGACGACGCGGGATCCAGCGGCCGCACGCCGCATGTGTCTTCTGCTGGCGGCCTTTTTCCGGCGAACACTCGCGCTCGGGACCCGGGATCGGATAGCGCTCGAGGAAGAGATCAATCTCCTGCATGATTTCGTGGGGATAGAGAAAGTGAGGTTCGGCGAACGCCTCGAAGTCGACTTCCACCTGGAAAAGGCCGCCGTGCAGTGCCTTGTCCCACCGCTGATCCTGCAGCCACTCGTCGAAAACGCGATCAACCACGGGATCGCCCGGATAATCGAGGGCGGGAAGGTGACGGTGATTGCCAAACGAGGGCCCGAAAAATTGAGCCTGACGGTTCAGAACGACTATGATCCTGAAGTGACCGGTGAAGCCGGCGAAGGCGTTGGCCTGCGAAACGTGAGGGAGCGTCTTGCATCAGCCTTCGGTGGTGATTTTCACTTGTCGGTCTCTGACGACAAAGCGCTGTTTCGCGTCCACCTCATGATTCCCGCCCAGGCGGCCGAAAAGTTCGAAGCACAGCGACCAGCCCCGGCGGTGGCGGAGAAATCCGATGCCTGAACCTCTTCGCGCGGTGATTGTCGATGATGAGGAATTAGCCCGCTCCGTCCTTCGCGAATACCTCGCGGACCACCCGGAGGTGGCAGTCGTGGCCGAGTGCCAGAACGGTTTCGAGGCCGTTAAAGCGGCCACGGAGTTGAAGCCGGACCTGATATTCCTCGACGTCCAGATGCCCAAGCTGAACGGCTTCGAGGTGCTCGAACTGATTCCTCCGCCGCCGGCGGTAGTATTTGTCACTGCCTACGATCAGTACGCGATCAGAGCGTTCGAGTTCCATGCCGTCGATTATCTCCTCAAGCCGGTCAGTCCGGAGCGCCTGGCCGAGGCCGTAAGTCACGCAGCAGCAAGGATCCGGAGCGGAGAGCCGCCTCCTGCCCCGGCGGCCGCACTCCTGGCCGAAACTCGGGGAGGAAAGAAGTTTCTGGACCGTATCCTGGTGCGGGACGGCACTAAAGTGCACATCATCCCGGTTGACAACGTCGACTACATCGAGGCGCAGGATGACTACGCCTGCATCAATTCCGCCGGGCGACGCTTCCTGAAGCTGCAGACACTCTCGGATCTGG
>Ga0209077_1000379_pt1 | contig 11845 bp, 8 predicted proteins | sample PPLLak1March2015_FD_187247 | JGI IMG/M metagenome (GOLD analysis project Ga0209077, IMG submission 187247) | Freshwater sediment microbial communities from Prairie Pothole Lake near Jamestown, North Dakota, USA - PPLs Lake P7 Core (1) Depth... | ecosystem: Environmental > Aquatic > Freshwater >... | reverse complement strand
GGTGCGACCCAGTCTTTATCAAAGCGGCTTTCGAAGGAAAGACCTGGGCGTTCGGCATCTGCGAGACGGGAGAGGCCGGAGTGTTTCCGGCCGGATAACTCATCATCCCGGGGTGGCTCTTTTTTTAGCTGCCGTGTGCGGACCAGGTTCTCAAGACTATCGGATGTCATCGTCGGATCCCAGGACGAAAAGTCGCGGCTTCCCCTCCAGCCGCGCCGCGAAACTGGAGTCGGCTGGGTGCTGTTGCTAGCTGATCCCTTGTTGGGGGAGCCCCAGCTATCCTCCCGCTCGCTGGCGGCCACAAACGGCGGGCAGGATGCCCGCCGCGCGGACGAGACGTCCGCGCTCCAAAAGGCTGAGCCGCGCCCGGCGCTCGCCCGTACGCTACGCCTCTTCGGGGCTGGCGTTAGCGCCCGGCGAGCGGCGGGTACATCGCCGCAGGTCGATCGAAATCGACCTGCTCGATGTCGGTCCAAGGCACGTACTCGGGGCGCTGACGGCCCTGGACGAAGACTAGCATGCCGGCATTGGCCTCGCCGAGATCGCCGGCGGGCTCGAGCTGCAGCTCCTCTCCGTCATGGAGCGTCACCCTCACGGGCTGGGCCCCCCGCTCTTCTCGCGCTGCGGGTACGATCGAGGCGATCAGGCCGAAGGGGAGGGTGTAGTCCACGCCCCGGGACGGGGCGTCTAGCGTCTCGGTGGTCTCGCTCTCGTCCAAGTCGTAGACCAGCCGGCCGGTGAGGCTGCGACCCGCGCGGGTGGTAACGCTTCCCGTGAGCGGGCTCCCCGGCGGGAAATCGGTGTAGGTGGGCCCGCTGCCGCCAGCGCTGAAGTCAATGCGCTCGAAGGCGTTCCAGGAGACCAGCACGCGTCCGTAGCGGCGGTCGTCGACGTAGATCCCGCCGTGGCCGTTGCCGACGTCACTCGTGTCGGAGAGTACGATGTCGTGACCGTTGTGGAGCGTCACGAGCGCTCTGTCGCGGGGACGGCGCGCGATCGAGCGGATGGTGTCGAAACGAAGGGTCAGCTTACCCTCGGCGCTCTGGCCGACGAGCTCGTCGGAACCGACGCACGCCTTGCGGTCCCATTGAATGAAGCCGGTGAATTCGCCGTGCCCCGTGCGTACAGTACCGTGCAGCCGGTCAGGCGCGCCCTCCCGCCCACCGCTGGGGAGGAGCTCGATAGCGCGGATCCGCCATTCGTCGAGGTCGACGACGCCGCGCCTGCCGTCCCACACTCGCAGCCCGTCGGCGAAATCGTCGGCGGCGAAGCGATCGAGGTGGAAACGGGTTCCGCTCCTCAGAGTCACCCAGAGGTCGCGGCCGCGCGCTTCGATGCGCGCGATGTCGCCGAAGCGCGCCATCAATGGCCGGTGGAGCTCGATCTGACGCTCGCCGCGGAAGATCTCGAACCCGAAGATCTCGATCGGGGGGCGCTTCCGAGTGAGCCGCTCGGGCGGGACGTAGTCAGACCACGGGTTTTCGTCCTTGAGGCCGTTGAAGTAGTTGCCCCAGAACGCCTCCTCGTCGCCTCCGAAACGCAGCCGCCCCTCATAGGTGGCACCGTCATCCGTGGTGACGCGGCCATAGAGGAAGTCCTCGGCGGCCTCCGCCGCCTGCCCGTTCGTGGGGATGGGCGCCGGCGAGGTCGCTGCACCCGGGCCGATGTACTGCTCGAGTGCCCACCAAGTTAGGGCGAGGACGAGGAAGACGAGCATGATGACGAATGCCCCGCCGGCTATTTTGGCTCCCTTCATGTTCTGCTCTCCTTCGAAGACACGAGTCTCATACTTCGCCCTCCGACCCCGCCCAGAGGGCGGGTCATGTCGCACATCTTCTCATCTCTCGGCGGGTGTCCCCCATGCGATGCGAGTCTAATGCAAAGTACTTTGTATCGTCAAGTTGATGCGGGCCTTTAAATAGGCACCCCCGTTTCACCCCTTTCAAGACTCGGCGGTGTCACATTTTGCCGACAAGCGGTGTTTGAGTGTTTAGGAGCGTCGCCGGTCGTGAAGCGAACGATCCTCAACGATCATCTCCTCGCGGAACCAAAGGGAGGCGAGTAATGCGCGAACAACAAGGGAGCGGGATGGCCAGTGTCGTGCCCACTCGTGGTGAAGGCGTTCGGGGCTGGCACCGCTGGGTGCCGTACGCGGCAGTTGCGTGGTCACTGGGCTACGCCGCGCTGGGGATCTACTGGGTGGTAGCGGGGGGGGGCCCCGGGTTCCCTTTCACCGCCAAAACCGCGTCCGACGTTATGGCGCCGCTGCTTGGACGATTCGGACCGGGAGTGGCCTGGATCGTCGTGATCATGGCAGGGATTCCTGCGACGGCGTTGGGAGCGGCGATGCTGCGTGGGGTGCGAGCAGGGAGGGGCCCCCTCCGGCCTCTGTTCATAACTGCCGGAGCACTGCTCGCCGGGGTTCTCCTGTTGCTCATGCCCGGCCTCAAGCTGCTGGTCCTGTTCGGTTATATCCCCTATGCCGTCCTCGGCCGCTTCACTGCCGAGAAGGGTTGGGGATACCTGCACGCTTGGACGGAATGGTCTACGATCCACCAAGTGCTGTGCATTATCGGCGGGTTTCTCTGGCTGGCAGCTACCGTCTGCTATGCCCGCCGAAGCGGGGACGCCTGCGTGTATTGCGGCCGCAGAGACGGCCCGGAGGGGTGGCAGAGACCGGACCAAGCCGCGCGCTGGGGCCGGATCGCGGTGTATGTGTCGATGGTGGCGCCAGTCTTCTACGCCTTCACCCGTTACGCCTGGGCGCTGGGGTTCCCGCTGGGGATGAGCGAGGAGGCCCTGCGTCGCGGTCAACAGAGTGGGATCTGGATCTCCGGGCTCTTCCTCGCTACCTTCATGCTGGTGGGGCCCGTCCTCACGCTCGGATTGGTGCAGCGCTGGGGTGAGGTATTCCCGCGCTGGATGATCGGCCTGGCTGGACGCCGGGTCCCGATCGCGCTGGCGGTCGTCCCGGCCTCGATCGTATCGGTGATGCTGGCGGTCGGTGGCATCGTGATTTGGTCCGGCTTAAATCGGATGGCGGCTTCGGTGGCGGCCGGCGGGGCAAAGGGGATAGGAATCATCTGGGAACTATTCGTCGGGGTCGGCCCCACCTTGCTGTTCCCAGTCTGGGGTGTAGCGCTTGCGGTGGCGACCTTGGCCTACTATTACCGGCGGCGGGGCCCGTGCGTTGTGTGTGGTCGTGGTGCATCCACCGAGGTGGGGAAGCCATTAGTGAAGAATCCGTTCAGCAGTCCGCAGGTTTTCAGGTCGGGTGCCGCACCCACCAACTAAAGCTAAACGCTTTCCCGTTTTTGCGTTCTAAGGCCACTTTTCCGCCCTTGGAAAGCGCCTCGGTCGGGGACAGGCTGTCTGTGGTAGGGGGTGGAGCGGTCGCGAGGTCGGATAAAACGAATCGTTGTTCCAGGTCTTCCGCTTCACGTCTCCTGGAGAAGGGTTGGTCGCTCAATTCGTCATACTTAGGACAAGCGAGAAGTGGCCAAAATCAGTTGCGTTACACCGGGATAAATCATGGAGTTAGCCCGCAATTTCAGAGGGGAGGTAAGGGGCCGCCTCGCGTGGGCCGCTGTCTGACTCGCCTCTCGGGCGGTCACAGTCGCTTATGTCCCGTCGGGCTGCCCCGCCCTGGTTCGCTATGGGCATTCCCTCGTCTATGACGAGACCAATAGACGAGCCATCACCTTCGGCGGAAAGATGCTCCCGCCTTCGGAGGAGCGTTCTCATCATGCCCTGAAAAAGCTTGCCGTTCTGGTCGGCCAGCTTGTCATAGCTACAAAATTATCTACAGCAGCGAACACCTCCGATAAGCAGCGAGGCCAAATTCCAACTGCTGAAAGGGCCGCGGCCCTATTCATTTCGCAGGGCGATCAGCGGATCGACTCGCGACGCGCGGCGTGCGGGGATGAAGCTGGCCAGCGCCGCGACCGCCAAAAGAACGAGGGACACTGCGGCTGCGGCCATCGCGTAGCGGGGCTGGAAGCCGTAGAGCAGAGCCGTCATCAGGCGCGCCGCCATGACACCCAGCACCAGGCCTATCCCAAGCCCGGTTAGGGTCAGGGCCAGTCCACGCCTGCCGAACGAAAGCAGAATGTCGCGCGACGTCGCGCCTAGGGCCATGCGGACTCCGATCTCATTGGTTCGCTGAGTAACGGCGTAAGAAAGTACGCCGTATACGCCGAGCGATGCGAGCAACAGCGCGAGCAGAGCGAATGCGCTCAATAACGTTGTACTCTGCGAGGATGTAGACAATTGACGATCCACGATCTCTTCGATCGTCTGAATACGAGCCACGGGCTGATTCCTGTCGACTGACCAAATCGCCTGCCGGACCGCCGGGATAATCGACGCCGGTTCAACGGCCGTGCGGACCACGATGCCGCTCGGCAGATCGTTGGTCTGGTCCGATTGCTCGAGCACGCGATAGACGGCGGGCTTCAACTCTTCAACTACGCCACGATCCCGTATCTCCTTCACGACGCCCACGATCGTGTACCAGTGGCCCTTTTCGCTCAGCCGTCCGAACTTGAGCCGCGCGCCGAGCGGGGAGCGCTCCGGGAAGTTGTGATTCGCAAAAGACTCGTTGACGACGGCCGACGGCGACTCCGATTTTCGATCGGCTATGTCGAAGAACCTCCCCTCTCGCAGACGTGCTCCGACGGTCGCAAAGTAGTCCCGGCTAACCACGCGCGTCAGCGCCACCTGTTCGGCGACACTGTCCCTGGACTGACCCTCCAGGAGATAGAAGGTCGCCTGGTCGGTGACCGTTAGTGGAATTCGCGAAATCGCGCCGGCGTTCATTACGCCAGGGATCGCTCGTATCTTCTCCAACTCAGCATTGACAAAGGCTACTCGCCTGTCGAAGTCTTCATAACGGAACAGCGGAGTCTCTAAAGTCAGTAGCTTTTCGCTCCGGATACCAAGATCGATTTGCCGCAGGTGTTGGAATGTCTGGAGCAGCAGGCCGCCGGTCGTTAGCAACACGACGGCAAGGGCCGTTTCGACAACGATGAGCGAATGTTGAAACAAGTAGCTACGCACGCCCGCGCTCCCGCGGCCTCCTTCGCGCAGCCGGTCCTGCGGGGCGATCCGCGATCCGCGCAGCGCGGGCGCAAGTCCGAAGGTCAAGGTAACGACAATGGCTACTCCAGCGGAGAACGCCAGCACGCGCCAGTCAAGCGCCAGCCGCGCTGCGCCCATGGTCTCCGGCACAAGCGTCTCGAGAAATCGCATCGCGGGCACAGCGAGCGCGAGGCCGCCGACGGTACCGAGTCCGGCGAGCACAAGGCTTTCAGTGAGGAATTGAGCGATCAGTCTACCGCGTCCCGCCCCAAGGGCCGCGCGCACTGCGACTTCCCGGGCTCGCACTGCCCCGCGTGACATCAGCAGATTCGCCAGATTGACGCACGCGATCAGCTGGAGCGCCGCCGACGCGCACAGCAACACAACCAGCGCCGTTTGCGTCTTGCCCGTCAGCTCTTCCCGCAACGGCGTCACTATCACCGAATGGGGGCCTCTGAAATCCTTCGCCGTTACTTGCCGGCTCAACGCCGCCATCGATTCCCTCGCGCGCTCCAGCGTCATGCCGGGCTTCAGCCGCGCCACCACCTGCGCGTCGTGCCATGTGAAGTTCGTGCGCATCCAGGGAGGGAATGAAGCTGGCATCCAGATGTCGATGCTACGAGCGGGCATGAAGTAGAACTGGCGCGGCATTACGCCGATCACTTCGTACGGTTTGTCGTTTACGGTGATCTTGCGGCCCAGTACAGTGGACGAGCCGCCGTAGCGCCGCTGCCACAGCCCATGGCTTATGACGATTACGCGCACGCCTTTCACGTCTTCTTCTTCCGTAAACACCCGCCCGATCAGTGGCTTAACGCCCAATACGCTCCAAAAGTTCCCTGTCGCCTTTCGCGCCGGGACCTCTTCGGGCTCGGAATCGCCAGAGAGTATCGCATCTCCCGGTTGGGTGGCCGCGATGTCGGTGAAAACCGAGTTGTGTCGCCGCCATTCCAACCATTCGGCGGGCGTGGGCATGTGCCCCGAGCGACCCTCCCCGCTCAATTCGTCCCAGATCATGACGAGACGGTCCGCGTTGGTGTAAGGCAATGGACGAATCAGTATCGCGTAGACGGCGCTGAACATCGCGGTAATCCCACCGATGCCGAGCGCGAGTGTTAGGATTGCGATGGTCGAGAAGACTGGGTTAAGGCGAACCAGGCGCAGTCCGTGGCCGGCATCGCGGGCGAGTTGCTCCAAACGCGTCCAGCCCCAAGTCGCTCGAGTGTCCTCCTCCACCAGGGCAACGTTGCCTAATTCCCGGTGTGCCGCCCATCGCGCCTCTTCTTCCGTCAACCCCTCCTCTTGGCGCTGGTCCGCTTCCTCCTGGAGGTGGAATTGAAGTTCCTCCTGCAGCTCGGCTTCTTTGTCGCACCGTTGCATTAACCAGCGCAGCTTTCGAAAGAAAGAGATCATTGTGCCTCTGGATCGACCGGATTCAGAATCAATGCCATCGCACGAGAGAAGGCCTCCCACTTTGATTGCTCGGCCGCAAGTTGCCTACGCCCCAGTCGCGTCAGGCGATAGAACCTGGCCCGCTTGCCTTTGTTCGAAAGTTCCCAGGAGGGAGCTATCCAGCCCTTCGCCTCCAGACGATGGAGCGCTGGGTACAACGACCCGGTCTCGACCTTGAGCAGGTCTTCCGAGCTCCGCTGAATGTGCTTGGCAATCGCGTGGCCGTGAGCGGGTCCGGCGAGCAGGGTGCGGAGGATAAGCAGGTCGAGCGTGCCTTGCAGCAGTTCGACGCGGGAAGGCGCATCTGGACGCATTGTGTAGACAGTCTACTATATATTGTGTAGAGAGTCTACTCAAAATACGTTTCCCCCCGCTCGACGAGTCAGTTCCGGCGGCGTAGTCTACGCAAACGACATCTCGGCCTCGATCCTCGACGTGGTCAAGGAGCGCGCCCGCAGGGAAGGCGTCGAGAACATCAAGATCGTCGTCGGGGCGGTCGAGGATCCGCTCTTCGTGAAGCTTACGATTCACCGACTCTTCGGAGGATAGTCTCCCAGATGTCTGTCACGCCGAGTCGCCGAGCCCAATCGGCGATGTAGGCAGTATCGACCTGATCTCGGCTGATCTTCAAAATACCGGCGATATCGCGTAGATGTTTTTCGGATCCCCCTTCCCGGTAATACTGCATCTTCATAATGATGATGTCCTCTGGCGCGGCGAAGTTAGCGACGTAGCTTTCTGCTGGCTTTATGCGGCGGACGCGGCTGAAGCGGCTCCTGTCAAAGGCCGTTTCCTTGCGGACGATGACATCGACTTTGAGGCCGGATGCAGGATGAATAATGTTGAATTGAGTCCGATGTCGGATCGCATCCACGATCATCTCTGCAGAAATGTAGAACTCCGGCTCCGGGAAGGCAGCGACCAAGGCGGGAACATGACGTTGCTCGATTGCCGCGACGATGTCGATATCATTGGTCAAGCGAGGTTCGCCGTAGGCCATCGCGCCCACCGAGCCCGTCACCAGATAGGAAATGTCGAGGCGAGTCAGAACGCCGACGATTCTCTCAAGGAGCTCATACGGCCCCATGGGACATTCTCCTGGCCACCTCGCGCTCTACGGCTTTCATAGTCCAGTCAGGATGCAGATGCCGGATATGAGTCATGAGCATGTTGTGAGCCGAAACCCACATATCGAACCCTATCCGCAGTCGTTCTGGGGGGGACTTCCGCCGCAGGACCTCGGCCATTGACTCGTCAGGCACTTCGATCTGTCTCGGATCTATTGACATGGAACGCGTCCTCTCAGAGCAAACGCCTGCATCACAACGCGTACCAATCATATGCGAAGGCAGATACGCCATGCAAAGAGATCCAGCCATTCGACATGGGTGACTGGGGAAGCGGCCAACGGCGGGATACCAAGGCGCGCAAGCTGCTGTCATTCAGTTCTGGGACGTGCACCTCCGGTCCACCCGGTCTGGTGACTGGCGCCGATGCCGGCCCCATTGTCTCCGTGGAAATACTCGTAGAATAGTATGTTGTCACGCCAGTTCGGATCGGTCTGGAACTTCGGAGCGGCGCCGAAGACGGGACGCCGGTTATTCCGGTCGAGCAGAAAGATGCTCGACAGCCGGTTAGCGATCTCACGGGCGACTTCGAACAACGTCATTTGCCGACCCGACCCTGTGGGGCACTCCACTCGGAAGGTAGGGGTGATCGAGGTGATATCGTGACAACGAGCGGATGCCGTAAGGGCTCAGGAATTCGCTCTCATCCAGCATGTACCGGAGGATGCGGCGCAGCTTGTCCTCGTTGGCGATCGCGAAAAGCCGGCGGCCCTTAACACCGGGAACGCGCGGCGACGCAACATTGGCAATCACGCCGGGGTGGCGCAGGAGGAAGTCCCGAGCCCGCTCCGCGATTCGCGGGAATTTCTGGCCCGTCGGCCGGGAAATCACTGTGGTTGCGCACAAGGGCAACAGACCCACTAGGGACCGGACCTTCAACCGGCAGGCGTCCCCGTTGGGAAAACGCAGCAGGTCGTAAAAGAATCCGTCCTCTTCATCCCACAGTTCGTCCTTGTTGTCGCCGATGCGGTCCATGGCGGAGGCGATCCAGAAGAAGTGTTCGAGGAACTTCACCGCCACATCCTCGTAAGTGGAGTCGCGTTCGGCAAGCTCGAGAGCGATCTCGAACATGTTCTGCGAGAACAGAGCCATCCAGGCGGTGCCGTCGGCCTGCTCGAGGCAGCCGCCAGTCGGCAGCGGTTTGCTGCGATCGAACACGCCGATGTTGTCGAGCCCGAGGAAGCCGCCCTCGAAAACGTTTCGGCCAGTCCGGTCCTTCCGGTTCACCCACCAAGTGAAATTCAGCAACAGCTTGTGGAACGTACGCTTCAAGAATTCGACGTCGACTTTGCCGCCAAGCTCTTCGTCGATGCTGAACAGGAACAGCGTTGCCCAGGCATGCACCGGGGGGTTGACGTCGCTGAAATTCCACTCGTAAGCCGGCATCTGGCCGTTCGGATGCTGGTACAGCTCCCTCAGCATCAGCTCCAGCTGGGACTTAGCAAAGTCGAGGTCGACCATGGCGAGAGCGACGGTGTGAAACGCCAGGTCCCAGGCCGCATACCAGGGATATTCCCATTTGTCGGGCATGGAAATGACGTCGTCATTGAGCATGTGGAACCAGTCCGCGTTCCGGGCGTCGCGAGGCACCCGCATCATCGGGTCGATGCCGTGTTGCCCGAGCCATTGATCGACGCGCATACAGTAATACTGTTTGCCCCACAGCATGCCCGCCAAGGCCTGCCGCATCACGTTGGTCTGGTCCGCTGAAAGCTCATCGGGAGTGACAGACTGGTAGAATAAACGGTCGCCGGCAATGGAATCGAGTGAGGTTAGTCTAGCCCATGGCGGGCCGGGCCTACAAGCGGCCGGCCCGCTGGTTTTGAGCGGGGAGTGAGTGACTCGCATTTTTGATCGGCCCGCTTGAACTGGCGTAAAAAACCGGTCTACCATCGATAGCACACACATCACCTACACTCCGCGCCAATATCCACTCCCAATCTCATCTGCGCACAGGTAAGACCGAGGGGACAGATGTTTAATCAAAATCACTGTGTGATGTCAGGGTCTGACACACGACTGTCGAGACGGATCATCAGAAGCTCGACGCCGCCGATTCGCCTGGCGGCAAGACGTGTGCAGAAACAGGAGGGAAGACATGCGTAGTAAGAAGCTTCGCTTCGAGCTCGCCCAAACCGTGGCGGTCAAAACGCGGGTTGAGCAGACGTCCAAGGCAGAGTAGTTCAGCCCCGCGCAGCGCGAGCCGCCTGGTTTTTATGGAGTCCCGCTGCCCCTACTTGCGCCCCGCAATCATGAAACTCGCTCTTAGTGTGGCCGGACTCTCCAGGTCCGGCCACACTAAACTGCGAGTTCGAGATCTGGCGGAGTGAAAAGAGACCGATAATGAAGAGGCTGACTCTCATCCTTGTCCCGATCCTGACCGTGAATCTTGTTCCGGTGTCCCTGGCCCAGGATCCGGGATGGCCGAGACAACTGACCAACCAGAAGGGCCAACTTGTCTACTACCAGCCACAAGTTGACGATTGGTCGGACTTCAAGAATCTAAACTTCCGGATGGCCTTTTCCCTCACGCCCGCCGGCGGCAAAACGACTGTTGGCGTAGTAACCCTCCATGCCCGCACGGACGTCAGTGTCGACAAACACAGCGTTGTTATTCACGATCTGGCTATCCAGGGCACCCATTTCCCCTCGTTGGACCCGGCGAGTGCCGCGGAGATGGACCAGTTGGTGCGGACGTTCCTGCCACCGGGGCACACAGTCACCATGTCGCTCGACCGCCTGATAGCGTGCGTCCCCAAGAAGGAGACGATGTCCGGGGTACCGGTAAAGAACGCTCCGCCGGTGATCTTCGTGAGTTACGGTCCGACGATTCTTCTGCAACTGGATGGGCCTCCGGTTCGCTCGGTGATCCCGAAAACCAGCCTGGAATTTGTGGTCAACACGAACTGGCCGCTCTTCTTCGATAAGGGCAGCTCCAAATACTACCTGTTCACTGACACGCAATGGTTGGCCGCGACCCGGCTGGAAGACACCTGGACATTGACCAAAATTCTTCCCAAAGAAATGTCCAAGCTGCCGGAGGATCCCCAGTGGGCGCCACTGACGAAAGGGATTCCGCCCCCGGCCAGCTCGGGTTCTGCCGCGCCGACGGTTTCCTATGCCACCAGCCCTGCGGAGGTCATTCTTATCAAGGGGCAGCCCGTCTACACGAAAATTCCGGGAACCAAACTGACTTATGTCAGCAACACCGACTGTGACCTCTTGGTCTACGTTCCCACGATGACGTACTACTACCTGGCGGCCGGCCGTTGGTTCCGCGCCACGAGTCTGCAAGGCCCATGGACATTTGCGAGCGCCGATCTGCCTCCCGATTTTGCCCAAATTCCTACGAACAGTCCCGTGGCTCGGGTGCTCGCGTCGGTTCCGGGCACCGAACAAGCTAAGGACGCGGTACTGCTGGCACAGATTCCGACCACCATCGAGGTGGATCCCGCCAAGGCAGCGGCGCAGGCAAAGGTCAGTTACGCCGGGGATCCCGAGTTCAAGCCGATCGAGGGGACCTCTATGTCCTATGCGGCGAATACGCCCGACAAGGTCATCAAGGTTGGGGACGTCTATTACCTGTGCCTCCAGGGGATCTGGTTCATGTCCACGGGCCCGGAAGGACCGTGGAAGACGGCCAGCTCCATTCCCCAGGAGATATACACTATTCCGCCGAGTTCCCCCGTGTACAACGTCACCTACGTGACGCAAACCGAGACCCCGAGCGGCACGGTGCAGTCCAGCTACACCGCAGGATACATGGGCGCGTTCGTCGTGGGTGTCACCGTTGGCGCAGTGATTTGCGGCGGCACGGGGTATTACTACCCGCCTTACTACTACCGTCCGCCCTACGGTTACCCAATCTACCACCCGTATCCCGTCACGTATGGCGCCCGCGCCGCATACAACCCCTATACGGGGGCGTACGGTGTGGCGCATGGTGTTTACGGACCCTACGGCGGCGCGGCAGCCGGAGCGGCTTACAACCCGTACACTGGAACCTACGCCCGGGGCGCCACCGCGTATGGTCCCTACGGCAGCGCCAGTGTCCGCCAAGCCTACAACCCGTATACAGGGACATATGCTCAGGGCGCGAGGGTTTCCACTCCTTACGGCACAGCCGCCGGCGGTTCAGCATATAACCCACACACGGGAACGGCCGCGGCGACCCGGCAGGCATCGAG